>OLQV01000820.1_pt1 | contig 25835 bp, 19 predicted proteins | sample 1672371 | NCBI WGS metagenome assembly OLQV01 (sample SAMEA3136676, study PRJEB25190) | human gut metagenome
AAGAAAAAGTTTTATTTGCAATTACTCTTTGCTCTGTACAGGTATTAATATAACCAGAAAATGTGAGAAATATGTGGTGAGATTTTGAAGAATTTGTGAAATTATGGTAAACAGACAATGAGAAAAGCCTGGTAAATACGTTACATATATTAAAGAAGAAAGGGAAACAGATTATGAACATACAGATTTTTGGTACAAAGAAAAACTTCGACAGCAAGAAAGCCGAACGCTACTTCAAAGAACGCGGGATCAAATACCAGTTTATAGATATGAAAGAAAAGGGCTTAAGCAAAGGCGAATTCAACTCCGTCTGCCAGGCAGTAGGCGGCTATGACAAACTGATAGACACCAACTGCAAAGATAAAGGCCTTTTGGCTCTGATCACTTACATCGCAGAAGAAGACAAAGCAGAGAAAATCCTAGAGAACCAGAACATCATCAAAGTACCTATTGTAAGAAACGGAAAACAGGCAACAGTAGGATATCAGCCGGATGTCTGGAAGAAGTGGGATTGATGTAGGATGCATTTTATTTACTAAATTTTATAATCTATATACTATTCAAAAATATGAGATGATGAGAAAATGGAGTTAAATTGATGAACAAAATAGAGAAAGCAGAAACAGAATATGAATTCAATGCAAATAATAGGGAAGAACAGTTCGGTGAGGAGTTATTCAACCTTCTGTTACGTGTCCTGAACAGCCCCGCCAACCGCGAAGTCCTCGACAGCATTCGCGGCGAATACGGCTTACTCTGGTATCTGCTGAAAGCTGACAGCCCGGTAACCGTAGGTGAACTGGCAGAACACTTACAGGTAGTCCCAGGCAGAATGACAGACATCCTCAAGAACCTTGAGAAAAAAGGCATGATCCTCAGAAGCAGAAGCGAACAGGACCGCAGAGTCGTAGTTGTTTCTTTATTAGATGCAGGCAGAGAAGAAGTCCTCAGACGCCGCGCCCACATCCGAGAGAAATTTCAGGGAATCAACCAGTGCTTCACCCCAAAAGAGGCAGAAGAACTCCTTCGTTTGTTAAATGTGTTGCTAACTTACCAGAAATAATCTGAAATTTGAGTATTATTTCGCATTGCGAAATAAATAAAATATGTTAGAATAATAAATGACTTAAATAGAACAGAAGAATAAAAAACAGGACTGTTACGCGAGGCATAAATAAGGAACAAAAATCAGAGGCTAAATCTGAAATTTAACTGAATAAACTGCAAAGCAGTTATTCGGTTATGAGCAAGTAGTGAAGCGGATGCTTTTATCCGCTTGACATTTGAACTCCTCAAACCGTGCAGTCTTAATTTTTTGACAGATATTTCGCACTACGAAATAAAAAAAAGGAAAGAAATTCATCAAAAATGATTACATTTAATAATACCAAAACCATCTACGACCTCGTAAAAAGAGTCGGCACAGAATTTGAAAATCAGGTATTCGTCCGCTATGAAAAAGACGATACCATCTACGAAAAAGGCTATGGCACCTACACTCTGGATACTATGGCAGTAGCAGCCTACACCGAACGCCAGAACCGTAAATTCGGTCATCCTATCCACGCAGCACTCCTCGGAAAATGCGGCTACGAATACCTCACAGTCCTTCTTGGCGTACCCTGCGCAGGTGGTATCACCTACCCGGCAGACATCCAGCTTAACAACGAAACTCTGGTAGAAAACTTCGAGAAAGCAGATATTGACATCCTGTTCTACGACAGAGATTTCATCTCACAGGTACAATATCTGAAAGAAAATTGCCCATGTATCAAGAAATACATCTGCTTACAGAGTGTAAAAAATGTCCGCACAGTTCCACAGATCCACAAATCCTACCGTGCAGAAAACATAGAAACCCGTCCGAAACCAACCGATTGTGCCATGATCATCTTCACCTCCGGTACCACCGGACACGGAAAAGGTGTTATGCTGTCCCACGGCAACATCATTGACAACATGTTTTGTACCGATGGTTTTCAGGATGTATGCCTGAATGTTCTTCCAATCAATCATATCTTCTGTATCAGCAGTGATATCATGCTGGTTCTCCGTTACGGAAGCACCCTTTGTCTTTGCGATGACTTGAAGAAAATGTTTTACTATATCCAGCTCTTTAAACCAACTGCCATGCGAGTTGTCCCAATGATGGCAAAAACTTTTGTAAACCGTGTAGCTATCGCCAAAGCCAAAAATCCGGATCGCACCCTGATGGACATCAAAGAAGAAGTTCTCGGACCAAGAATGGAACGACTGGTAAGCGGCGGCGGATACCTTTCTCCGGAACTGGCGAAATCTCTGATGGACTTAAACATCACCGCAGCTCAGGGATACGGAATGTCAGAATGCTCCCCGAAGATCTCTGTCCCGGACTATGACAGAAAGGACAAACTAGATTCTGTCGGACACCTCGTCACCGGATGCCAGGTCCGTATCGTAGACCAGGAAATCCAGGTAAAAAGCCCGTCCGTGATGATGGGATATTACAAAGATCCTGAACTTACCGCAGAAGCCATCACAGAAGACGGATGGCTCAGAACCGGCGATCTAGGCTACGTAGATGATGAAGGCTTTCTTTACTTAAGCGGTCGAAAGAAAAACCTGATCATCTTAAGCAATGGCGAGAACGTTTCCCCTGAGATGATCGAGAATAAATTTGACAAAGACCGTCTGGTTATGGACATCGTAGCCTACGGAAAAGGCGAGCAGATCGTAGCAGAAGTTTACCCGAACTACGAATACGCCCAGACAAACGGCATGCAGGATATCCTTAGTGAAGTAAAGAAACTGGTTGCCATACATAATCAGGAACTGCCAACTTATGCCCGCATCGCAGACGTAACTGTGCGAAGAAATCCATTCCCGAAAACCGCATCCAAGAAAATTATCCGCGCGAAATTCTTCGAGGAAAAGAAAAACCAGGAACAGCAGCAGTCTGTTCTGCACAAACCGGAAAATGATTTCCAGCAGCAGATCCATGATGCCTGCGCATCTGCACTGGGACATGCAGATTTCAGCATAGACGAAGACCTCTACAGCGCAGGTCTGGACTCCTTTGGCAGCATCATGCTGATCGCTGATTTTACAGAAAAACTGCACAGAAACATCACTCTTGCAGAGCTGATGGAACACAGAACAGTTAAAGAACTGGAAACATTTTTCAACGAACAGGATGAGAAACCGCAGATCGATTTCTCTGTCCGACCGGTATATCCGCTGACCAGTCTGCAGATGTATTTCGCTTATGTTATCCCGGGAAATACCACCGGAAACCTGCCGTTTGCATTCAAACTGGATAAAGGCGTAGACCTGAACAGAATGCGCGAAGCCTGCTATCAGGTACTGGATGCTCATCCGGGTCTGAAAGGAATCATCAAGCCGACAGAACACAAATATTATGCATTGTTCAGAGATGATACAAGAAGGATCGAAATCCCGATCACCCAGGTCAGAGACGAAGAAGTTCCGGAAATGATGCAGAAACTGATCGTTCCATTTACATACAGAGAGAACGATAACCTGGTACATATTTACCTGTTCGAAGGACAGAAAAATAATTACATTTTCTTTGATGTGGCACATATTATGGGTGACGGCGTAACCATGAACATCCTCATGGAAGACCTGAACAAAGCCTATGCGGGAGAGCAGCTGGAAGCAGAAACTTACACCGCCTACGAGTACGCTTTGGAGGAACAGCTCCGCAAAGATAACGGCATTCTGGAACACGATACAAAGTATGTAACAAACCTCATGGACGGCATCAAAATGAACCGTTCCCTGTTAAACAAAACAGAGAAGGAAGACCTGAAAGAAGGACGCTTCGGTTCCATCCGCCGTACCTTTGACAGCCTGCCAAGACAGGAATTTCTTTACTACGGAAAACAGCACGGAGTATCCGAGAATGCCATGTTTATCGCCGCATTTAATTACTGTGTAAGCCTGTTCAGCGATGAAAAAGATGTATTCTGTACTTCCATCCACAGCGGACGTACAGACAGCCGCTGGAACCGTCTGGCAGGATGCCTGTTCGAGACTTACTTCTGCCGCTACACACAGGTGGCCCACGAAAAGACCGACAATCTGATCAAAAAGACCGGAAATCAGATCATGGAAACCATGAAGAACCTTGTTTCCTGTTCCCGTGAGGGTGAGATGTTCATCCAGTTCCAGGGTGACTTACTGGATACTCCGCAGATCGGAAATCTGCCTACAGAACGTGTAAAGATCCAACTGGATTCCCTGCCGTTCCATCTGCAGATCATGTACAATAAGAAAGGCTATTTTATCGAACTGCGTTACTGGGAAAATCGTTTCGACAGAGAAGTACTAGAAGTATTTTTGACCTGTTATGAAGCAGTTCTGCTGGCAATGCTGAATGAAACTTCTGTGCGTAAACTGAAACGCCATATGCCGGAGTCTGTATATCCGAGCAAATACACCATTGAAGCCGGAAAACTGAACAAGGCAGCAGGCTACACTCTGGTTCCGGATGTAGACGAAGACCAGAAAATCCGAGTTTATGTTCTGGACGACGATTTGAACAAGAAGCCATACGGCGCATGGGGCCAGTTCTATATCATGAACTACCAACCGGTCAATTACGTAGACGTAGGACCATATCCATTCGGTCCAGGCGTAGTTTACCAAACCGGTGTTATCGCACGAATCTTACCGGATGGTTCTATTGATTTCATGGAAAACACCGGCCGTACCGTATTGACTGACGGTGCGCACGGAAGAAGATATTTCGACCTGAAAAAAGCAGAAGAAGTACTGAAAGCACACAGTGGGATCAGTCAGGCATCCTGCTATATGATCTACGATCCGGAAGAACGTGATATGGTACTTAAGGCAGAAGTCCATCTGTCTGATAGAAACAGCAAAGAAACCATAGACACTGCACAGATCATACAGGAACTTCAGGAGAAATACGGAGAACTGGTGGCGCCGAAATATATGGAAATCGTTGGATGATCTGCTTATGATTTGCTGTATTTTCAGCAACACTGGACGTGACCGCATCAGATAACTCTGATTTTAGACCGCATCAGATAACTCTGATTTTGGACTTGACATTATCTGAAAAAATAATATAACTATATATAAGTGACTTGTAAGGTAGAACAGAGAATTACTGTTGCCTTCTGGAATCAGTGAGGACAGATGAGCTGGCTGCTGACAGTTATGATATTAATAGGAATTGTATTCTTTATCATGAACGTCGAGTGGTCGGCTCATTTTTTACATAAAAAATAAAGAATACACAACAGGAGAGAAAAGAAATGGCAAAGATCAGAATTATAAAGAAAAACAATGACTGCAGCATGGAATATGAAGTAGGCGATATTTTCGAAATCGCAGGCACCTGGTATGGCGGTGTTCATATCAACGGTCGTTCCGGCATCCCGGTTTCCCTTGATAAAGAAGAATACATGGAACTCAATACAGAACCAGAACCGGAAGAAGCTGACAGCACAGAAAATGGAAACATATCAGAAACACCGGAACACGATATCCAGGTAGGCGATATCGTTCAGCATTTCAAGAGAGAATGGGTATCCGCAGACACCTCCGAATATCTCTACAAAGTCCTGGCAGTAGCCCATCATACAGAAAACGGCGAGAAACTGATGATCTATCAGGCACTCTACGCACCTTTCAAAATCTGCGCCAGACCATATGATATGTTTATGAGCGAAGTAGACAGAGAGAAATATCCGGATATTAAACAGAAATACAGATTTGAGAAATACACTGTCAAATAGACGCTTCTGCCTGTACAAAAACACTTTATTGTTGTATAGTAATAAAAAATAATAACAGCACACATTTCAGCAATTTTACCTGACCATCTGAAAAAACGTGCGGAAAGAAACGGAAGGAAAAAAGAACCATGCAGAAAGTATTAGTAGTTGTAGATATGCAGAATGACTTTATCGACGGAGCCCTTGGAACAAAAGAGGCAGTTGCCATTGTACCTAATGTAGAAGAAAAAATCAAAAACTTTGATGGAGTTGTTCTTTTCACCAGAGATACTCATGAGACTTATTATCTCGACACCCAGGAAGGAAAGAAGCTCCCTGTACCACACTGCATCCGTGATACAGAAGGATGGCAGATCAGAAGCGAATTAGACGCTCTCAGAAAAACAGAACCAATCGACAAAGAAACTTTCGGCTCCACAGATCTGGCAGGAAAACTGGTAGCAATGAATGAGGACGACGAAATCGAGAGCATCACATTTGTAGGTTTATGCACAGATATCTGCGTTATTTCCAATGCACTTCTGACAAAAGCATCTCTTCCAGAGGTTCCGATCATTGTAGATGCCAAATGCTGTGCAGGCGTAACACCGGAAAGCCATGAAAATGCACTGAAAGCTATGGAAGTATGTCAGATTCAGATTGAGAGATAAAATTTCAAATCAAATGCTAAACTGCGGAGAAGTTATTCGGTTATGAGCAAGTAGCGAAGCGGATGATTTTATCCGCTTGACAGAGAATTAAAAAACAGCGTTAGGATTCAGAAACGAGGAGTGACATTATAATGAAGACAATTACAAGAGACGAGGCATTTACTTTATTAAAGAAATACAACAAAGATCCATTTCACATTCAGCATGCACTGACTGTAGAGGCAGTAATGAAATGGTATGCCAATGAACTCGGCTACGGAGAAGATGCAGAATACTGGGGAATCGTAGGACTTCTCCACGACATTGACTTCGAACTCTATCCAGAAGAACATTGCCTCAAAGCACCGGAAATGCTCCGTGAAGCAGGTGTAGGCGAAGACGTGATTCACGCAGTCGTATCCCATGGTTACGGCATCACCATAGCCTGCGGCACAACCCTCGATATAGCTCCGGAACACGAAATGGAAAAAGTCCTCTTTGCAGCTGACGAACTCACCGGTCTTATCTGGGCAGCAGCACTTATGAGACCATCCAAGAGCACAAAAGATATGGAGTTGAAATCTCTAAAAAAGAAATATAAGAGTAAGGGATTTGCGGCAGGATGCTCAAGAGAAGTTATTGAACGCGGAGCTGAACAGCTCGGCTGGGAACTGCAGAAACTGCTTACTATGACCTTGCAGGCGATGGCGGATTGCGAGGATGAGATTAAGGCGGAGATGGATGCGGAAGCGTAACGAACCATAGAAATAAATACAATATGTAGAAACAATCGATAAAATCAAAATTCATTTTAAAGAATATCTGAAAGCATAAAAATATATATCAGAAATAGCAACGTAATCAAAACAGCTTCACAACCGGAGACAACTTCAGTTGTGAGGCTGTTTTTTTATATTACTCTGCTTAGATACTCAAAAATCATGAAAAAACTAGCAGGGATTTTTATACCCCACCTATTGATATACACTGTAATCATCTAAGAGAATAAAAACCACAATTTTCAAAGAAATGGAGGAACTGGCAATGAAGGGATTTAATACAAGTGATGGTTACATGGGATTGGTAGATGGTAAATATATCTTATTTGCCAGTGAATCTGATTACTACGAATACATGAATGATTAGGAGGGACTGCAATGAAAAAAGTATTTATCACACTGACAGGAACAAAGCATTATTTCGGAAATGATTTTCTGAAAAAAGATATGAAGATCCGATTGGAAAAAGAAGCGGAAAATGAATATGACAAGGAAGCAATCAAAGTAACATATGAAGGACTTGGAAAAATTGGTTATGTGGCAAATAGCTCTCATACGGTAATCGGAGAATCAATAAGTGCCGGCCGCCTGTATGACAAAATTAGTAATGTAGCATATGCAAAGGTAGTATTAGTTACATCATCAGGGACGATCTGCAAGATATGCAAAAAGAGCTTAAAAAAGAAGTAGTAATGAATCAGTTTTTTCTGACAAATTCTGCACGGAAAGATGTACGATATATTTCCCATCTATGATATACTTGAGATACTATTAAACGAAAGGAATCGGGGAATATGCCAAAAGGAAATAATCAGAAATTCAAGTTATATCGACTCGCTCAAATCATGCAGGAACAGACAGATGACGAGCATTATATCACTATGCCGGAAATTATGAAAGGTCTGGCACAATATGATGTAACAGCGGATCGAAAAAGCATATATGCAGATTTGCGTGATCTGAGCGTGCTGGGCGTTGATGTGGAAGGAGAACCAGTAGGCAATCGATATCATTATCACGTGGTAAATCGTGCATTTGAACTTCCGGAATTAAAACTTTTGGTAGATGCAATCCAGTCATCTAAATTTATTACAGAGAAAAAATCAAACGCATTGATTAAAAAACTGGAAACTCTGGTAAGTAAATATGATGCCCAGAAATTACAGCGACAAGTATATGTATCCGGAAGAATCAAAACAATGAATGAGAGTATCTATTACACCGTGGATGCAATTCACAATGCTATTTCCGAAAATAAAAAGATAAAATTCCAGTATTATCAGTGGAATGTAAAAAAGGAAATGGAACTGCGACATAATGGAGCATGGTATCATATCAGCCCCTGGGGCCTGTCATGGGACAATGAAAATTATTATTTAGTTGGATATGATTCAGCCGCACAAAAGATTAAGCACTATCGAGTAGACAAAATGCTTCATATCAAATTGTCAAATGAGAGCAGGGAAGGAAAAGAACATTTCAAAAAGCTGGATATGGCAGATTATGCAAAGAAAAGCTTCGGAATGTTCGGCGGTAAAGAACAGAAAGTAAAAATGCTGGTGAAAAATAATCTGGCAGGTGTGATTATTGACCGTTTTGGAAAAGAAGTAATGATGATACCGGCGGATGAGGAACATTTTACAGTAAATGTGGATGTACATGTCAGCAGACAGTTTCTTGGTTGGATATTCTCTTTGGGAGAAGATATTAGAATTGTTGGACCGGATGAAGTAGTGGAAGAGATGAAAATGGAAGGAAGAAGATTAGTGGAACAATATCAAAGCTGATAAAAACAGATAAAACTTAAGGTATTGTAACAAGATATTTACGGGAAATGGTTGGATGAGGAAGTGTAACAAACTGGAATGATGTGGATAGCTTTTTTAAATTTATATGTGTATTGTATTTTGGGAAAAATGAAATTGTTGATATAAGATTGATTTCAGAATAGGAGATATCTCTTGAATTTGTAGGAGATGTCTCTTTTGGGTAGATTTTTTAGACATAAAGAAGAAGTGTAATGTCGAACGGAAATGATTGCCGTTTATGTCGAAAAAAGGTATACTATGACATATAGTAACTGCGGCTTAATAATTAATATAAAGCATTGTAACAGAAAAAATGAACTGGATATATTGGTTATTATGAAGTTTGATGAAAGTGAATAAATATAGTTCATTATATTTTTACGAGAGAGGTGTACGATGGGAAATTGTGAACTTGTAAATCAATTGAATAGATTGAGAAAGTCGTCCAGTGACTCTATTGATGCAATTTCTAGATTTGATGATTTTAAAAAATATATGCATGTTTCAAGGCGAGTTGAACAGGATCTTATTGATATTTTGAACAAAGTAAATAGCGGTGAAAAGAAGACTTTAGTATTATTGTGTGGTAGTGCAGGAGACGGAAAATCTCATCTTTTATCTTTTTTAAAAAATGAGGAAAAACTTTTAGATAATTATATCGTTTATAATGATGCAACCGAAAGCAGTTCACCTTCAAAAACTGCGATAGATACTTTGGCAGAAGCTTTACAAGATTTTACTGATGAGAATGTAGATTTACCTGGAAAAAATTTTATTTTAGCGATTAACTTAGGGGTATTAAGTAATTTTATTGAATCAAAATATGGTAACTCGTTTAAAAAATTGCATGAATATGTAATTACAAGTAATATCCTTACCAATCAATTAAATGTGAAGAAATATGATGCAAATAGTCCATTTCAACATGTAAGTTTTTCAGATTATCATATGTATACATTAACAGAAAAGGGTGCAGTGTCAGATTATCTTGAGCAGATATTGGAAAAAGTTTTTAGTATGCATGTGAATAATCCTTTCTATTGCGTTTATGAAAAATATTGCAGAAGTTGTCCTATATCAGAAAGATGCCCAGTTAAACATAATTTTGAATTTTTAATGGAAGAAAAAATTCAAAAGTTTATAGCCTATACTTTGGTAGAAGTTGTTGTTAAAGATAAAGAAATTCTTACTACTCGTGAAATTTTTAATTATATTTATGATATAGTAGTTCCACAAAAATTTAATCCCACCAAAATTGCTCAAGCATCTACTAATATGGATTTGTTTTTAAAAGAGTATATTAAAGGAATAACTCCTGTTTTAATATATGAATATAATGATATGTCAGCGTTACTTAATCATGTAAAACAGTATGATCCTTTGTTGAACAGATCAGAAGAGGCAGATGAAACTGCGATATTTTATTATGTGTCTTCAGATATTGAAAATGAAATTGTTAAAGTGATGACGGGAATTTCATATGGAAAGGTTTTTTGTCAGAAATCATCAATTGACAGAATAAATGATGATAAAGTTTTAAAAGCACAATTGTATAATATTATTGTGCGTATTAATGCAATGCTACATGAGCGCAATGATACAAATGTTTTTTCATCATTTTTAAAAAATTTATATTATTATAATGCGGGTAAAATAAAGAAATTTGGAGAATTGTATAATCTGGTGGAAGAGGCAATTTTTCAGTGGTGTGGTGGTGAAGCTAGAGATAATATTTGTTACAGTGATTTGCGTAATGGAGTTGCATTATATGAACGTATTGAGTTTGAACCACATTTGAAGAATATTCCAGAGGATAAGAAAGTTGAAGAACTTCAAAGGTTTTTACCTTTTATAACAATAGAATATGAGAATAAAGAAAGTATCATTTCTTTAGATATTGATTATTCTTTGTATGAGTTAATATATAAACTTGCGTCGGGGTATATTCAAACTGCTGATGACAGAAATAATCATGCGGATTTTATCAGTTTTATTCGAAAGATGATAAAAACTGGATCAGCAGACAAAGAACTTACTTTGATTACAGAAGACAATCGGAGAGCTATAATTGAAAAAACAAAATTTGGTGTTTATAAATTTAAGGTGGTGAAGTAATGGACTATAAATTTGATTGTGATAAATTTTGTAAAACTTTTAATGTAAAACAGGATAAATCCATTGATTCATTACGACTTACGCATAATCAAGATATACATTTTCATTTATTTCCATTTAAGGCAAGCGGTAAAACACAAGCACCCATTATTGAAGAACTTGATGATGTGGTTAGTGGATTTTTTAGAAAAACTTTAAATTTAAAAATAAAACCGATAGAACTTAATACATTATGCGAAAATATTATTTCAGAAATGGACATAGAAAATAATGATATTGAATTATTTCGGGAAATGCTACAAAATCTTTTCTTTAATGGAGATGAATTTGTCGCTTTAAATTTAGGATTGTATCCATATCAGACATGCATTGATAATAAAAGTGTGGATAGGCTTGCTGGTTTCTTTTTGGACATTTTTGGTATTGATGAAAAAGATTGTAAGATGATTGAATGTGAAATGGAAAAATATCCATATAATGTTGTAGAAAAAATGGTTATTGAAGCTATTCAGACAACAAAAGTTGAGCCAAGTGAAAAGGAACAGTCATATTTTCCAATTATAATAGATGTTCAAGAGAAATTTAAAGATGATTTTCATTTTATGTTACAGTCAGGTATGACTTCTGTGGAGGATTTTTCAAATCTCTTGGCAATTTATTATTTTTACTATATGTCGCAAGCATGTATAGCATTAGATAAATTTTGTGAGGGGCGTAGAGATGACCCAGTTAAGCTTTACTATGCTTTGGATTGGGAAAAAGTAAGTAGAAATCGTAAATGTTGTGTAGAGGGATGGGAAAAAATTCAAGAAAATGTAAACCATATGTTTAGCCATGCTATTACCTTAGAGATATTGAATCAACATACACTTTTGGGAAGCATGTTTGATTATATAATATTGCAAGAATTTATTAATCAACATCCTGAACAAGATGCTATTATTGCTAGAGAAATTGAAAAAGCTGAAAAAACGTATATATCTTATGTAGGCGACTACAAAAATTTTGATCAAATAAAGACCATATCTGGTGTTTCGAAAACAGATGAAGCAATTAGACATTTATACAAATGTGTAGAAGAACAGTTTTTAAATACTGACAGAAAGAGAGCGAATCAGTTTTATAATGAAAAATTTATAGGATTCTGTAAGTCAAGATGGATAAAAAATAGACGTAAGTCGGGATTAGTTTTAAATCTTACGGAAAGAGATATTATATTTTTGACTAAAATTGTAATTAAAGGAAAAGATAAAATACGTCTGATAGATTTGTATAAGGAATATGAGTATAGAGGTATTTTCTTGGATAATACATCGAAAGAATATTTGCAGGAGTTTTTTACTAAGCTGAATCTTATTGACAAAAAGAGCGATAGTGGAGATGCACAATATGTTAAAAGAATTTTATGATTTTATAGCAAAAAGAATACATAGTTATTTTATAGAAGTATCAGCTGAGGGAGTTTTGCAAAAAGGAGAGAGTTTCTGCCTGAAACTTGATGATACGGAGACTGTTCAAGCGGTATCGGATGCGCTTAAAGAATTAGCATGTAAAGAGAATAATCTTGGGTCATATGAATATGAATGTATGGATGGCTCAACATATAAAACATTTACATTAAAGGTTGTTAATGATGAAGTAATAGTTGCGGCGCAAATTAATGGAATGACCAATGATTTTCTTTGCGCTACTTTAAGAAATGCTGCAAATGAAATAGGTAAACCTTTATTAATGATTTCTTCAAATCCTATTGATAGTGCTAAAAGTGGGTCTAGAGATATGGCTGCTAATGGTATGCCTTTTTATGCAGATAGTCTTATGAATGAAATAAGAGAAAATGTTGAAAAAAATACACAATTGTCTTTCTTAGAAAAAAGAATTCTTAATTTCGAACTTAAGAGAAGAGATAATGATGTATTTAGTGATAAAACATCGCTCTACGAATATAAAGATCTATTATCTATTATGAGTGGGGGAAGCATTAAGAAGGAAAACTATAGTGCTTTTAGATTGTTCCCTGTAGATGGGAAAAATGATTATCAGAATGAAGGAAAGGGACAAATTGATAAAAAACTGAAAGAAAATCATGAGTTATTTGAAAAATTTGATCGTAGTATTCGATTTGGAAATATAGAAACAGATTTAATTGAAGATTTTGAGGAAGGATTTCTAGCACGAATTGAAAAAAATAGAAAAGTAGATCCCGAAAACTGGAGTATTTTATTTACTTATGATGAAATGCTAGCCGGAATGGAAAAGAAACAGGAGAAAAAAGATAATCCGCTTAATATCGAATTAAAAGATATATCTGTCTATGGAGATTTGCCTTTAAATTCATTTTCAATAGATGAAACAGTTTTTATTAGAGATGAAGGTTCTATGAAAACTAAAAAAAGAGTAAGAAATATGATTATCTTTAATCCGAATAAGTATGAAAAGATTCATATTTGTTTTGAAACTAATATTCGAATTGGAAATAATGATATTTCGGCAGATGATGCTATGTATACTCGTGATGGAAAAAAATTAATATTTGAATTGCAAAGACAGAATGTTTCGTTTCACAAAATTGAATTGAAGGATTCGATAAATAATATAATCTATATATTTAAAATATGTATTATTGATGTCTTGGCTCAATATTTGATTGATACTATTAGGCGAAATTTTGTCATTGAGTATAAAAAAACAAAGAAAAATTGCAAAGTTAAATTATTAGGAATTGGAACAGATCTTATATTTAATATTAATGAAGAGATTAATATTTCTGAGAAATTAAATGATAATACTCAGTATTCATGTAAATATAATGAAAGACTTCATTTGTATACTACAGAAGAGGAATTATCTAATTATGGAAACGGCATTTTTATTGAAATTAATTTTTCTGGGATAGTAGTACCTTTTATACTATATCCAGATGAAATGAAAAGTGTTGAAATTGTTGGACGTAGAATTCTTAGAGAAAAATTTGCAGCTAGAAAAAGTTTTCAATTAGATGAGGCAGATCATTTTTATAGAGACTCACAGGAATATCATACAAAAGGGAATTTATTAAGAGAAATACGTCTTGAAAAGTTTATCATTGGTGAACATATTTTACATGGAAAATGTAATCAAATTCATGGAGAAGATGATACGGCTGTAGAGGCAAAAGAACTATTATTACCGTTAGGGTTAAAAGAAGCTTATTCTAATTTGCTCCAAGCATTTAGGGAAAATAATACAGTTCCTACATTAGCATATTTATCTGGTGAATTACGAAAATCAGTAGAAAATTATTTACAGGAATTTTGGAACTTATATTCAACACTTCAAGATGGCGATAATTTTACTATAGAACAGGAGAATGGCCTTCTATTAGGAACTTTATTTGCAGGAAAAAATGATGAGGAAATTATGCTCACTCCATTTCATCCGCTGAATTTAGCTTATCAGTTAGAATTATGTAATGAATCAGGATTTGAAAATGTTTCAGATATAATATTAGAGCGTTTAAATTCACTTTATCTTATGCCGTATACTAAACATAAGAGACGAATTTATAAGGTATCTGATCAAATGTATTCAATGGAATGGAAATATTATGCTCCTGTTGAAAATTGTAAATATCGTGGTGGACGTAGATATGTTCCAAGATTAATTGAAGAAAAGATCACAGAATTTGTATCTCACTTTAGGTATATTTTTTCTGATATTGATAATAAAAAAGTTCGAATTAATTTGATAAATATGGGAGATTGTAGTGATGTATTTATTGGAATTGCACAGTACTTTATTCATTCAATTGGAAAAACTCCAGATGTCGATCAATTGTTGAAATTTGAACTTCATATCTATACTAATACGCCTGCAATAAATGTATTTAACAATATTAAGGGATATAGTCGTTTGAGAGATTACCTGAATGTTTGTAAATTATCATTTGCAAAAGGTGTTGCGATGAATAGTTTGGAGGGGGTTCTTTCTAAAAATATTGAATGCTATTTTCACCGAGATGATGGAAAACAATATGAGTATGCACATATATCATTTTATGAAATGGAATCAGAAATCACCTCAGAGACAGCGACAATGGATCAAATTTAAACAGGCATTTCTCTTAACGGAATTGTGTCAGGAATTCCGTCTAGTAAATATGGTCAAAAATATAGAACGGGATTTGGAATGAAATATGCAAAAAGAACTCCTGTTATTAAATTGGCAGAAAAATATAATTCTATTGTGGAAGTTGGAGATACAGGTAACCCTTATCATCCAGGAATAAGTATTTCTACTCAAATTGATAAAGCGGCTGAGAATAAGATGGAATATATTTATAAAGCATCTAATTGGGTAGTTTTTGTTGATCCGAAAGTAGATTTAGATTTCTTTAGTGAAAAAGAGGCAAAGAGTGATCTTTTGATTATTCATTATAGTGATCAATATACTTCAAGTAGTGGTTATGATGCAATTACAGTTACGCACAAATCAAGACAGTATTCAAAAGTTATTCAGGAATACCTCAAAGAAAAAGGAATTGAAGCAGGGTTACAGGACGTTGCACAAATAATAAATTTATTTAATGCCGTTAATGGGGATTGGTTATTGCGGTTAATTTCGTCAAAGAAAATGATTGGAGCAAATAAAGATACAACATTTTCAAGAGAAAAAATTAGTATTGTTGCAGCTATTAAGTTTATGCTTGCTTTTTTGAAGCATCCCGATATTGTATGGGTTCCGGTTTCTTTAGAAGAAATGTTACGTGTATCTGGCGGAACAGGATTATCTAGTTCGGAGGGAATATTATCACATAAAAATCTTGGATTTGAAAAAGGTCCTACAAGTGATGATCTTTTATTTATAGGATTAAATTATACGTCTAAGAGAATTAAAATCTATTTATATCCAACAGAAGTTAAAACGGGACTTGTTCCTAATGATACTATAAAAAAGGCATTTGAACAAGTTTCAGTAACTGCTACAGGATTTGAAGCGGCAATGTGCCCGAAAGAAGATATTCAAAATACTATTGGATATAAAATAAATAGAAATTTTTTAATGCAAGTTCTTATTACCAGTTGTAAAAAAATGCAAGTTTACCATGTAGATGATTCGCAAAATTGGGATATTATTCTTGATAAGTTCCGATTAGCATTATTGAATGAAGAATACATATTTTCTACGGAGATTCAGGAAATTCTAGGACGTGGTTGCGTATTGGCTTTTCGTCAGAAATTAGTTTCAAGGAAAACGTCTTTTAAGGAAGACGCTATTAATTTTATAGAAATGCCTGAACATGAAGAATTTGATTTAATTCTAGACAGTGTTGATGATATTTATACAGATATTCAAAATAATAGAAGTGATAATTTCTTTTTTTTTGAAGAACATAATATAAATAATTTAACAGGTGATCTTGCAGGGTTGGAAAGCACAAAATTAGAGGAAGATAATGAAATAATAAAAGATTTAGTAGATAAAAAGAAGGAGGATATGAATAAAGACAATAAATCGTGCATGCAGAATGAATTTAAGCAATGTAATGAAAAGCAAGGAATGAACATTATATTTGGAATAGACCAACAAAATGGCTCTACTGTAATTTGGAAACCTAATAATACTGATGTCTTGTTTCATACAAATACTGGAATTATTGGAACTATGGGTACTGGCAAGACGCAGTTTACCAAATCTTTGATTACGCAGTTGTATCGAGAACAGAAAAATAATATTGGTGATGAGCCTTTAGGAATTTTAATATTTGATTATAAAGGAGATTATAACGAAAGCAAGCAGGACTTTATGAAAGCAACAAATGCAACTGTTTTAAAACCATATCAGTTACCGTTTAATCCTCTAGCCTTAACAAAATCTAAAGTCTTTAGACCATTATTGCCAATTCATACAGCAAATGCTTTTAAAGACACGATATCTAAAGTGAATGGATTAGGACCAAAACAACAGGATTCCTTATTTCAATGCATTATTGAAGCGTATAGAAGATGTGGCATCATTGCATCGGATCCGGATACTTGGAATAATGAAGCACCTACATTTGAGCAGGTATATCAAATATATAGCAATGATGATGAGATAAAAAAGAACGATTCGCTGGCATCTATAATGAATAAACTTCATCAGTTTCAGATATTTGAAAGTGTGCCAAGCAGAACGAAATCATTATTTGATATTTTAAAGGGCGTGGTTGTAATTGATTTGTCAGGCTACGATGCAGATATTCAAAGTTTGGTTGTTGCTATTACGCTTGATTTATTCTATACTCAGATGCAAGCTGTTGGTTCAAGTAAATTGGAAGATAAATATAGGCAGCTTACTAAATTAATTCTTATTGACGAGGCAGATAATTTTATGGCGGAAGGCTTTCCATCATTGAAAAAGATATTGAAAGAAGGCAGGGAGTTTGGAGTTGGAACTATTTTATCAACACAGTTTTTAAAGCATTTTGGTTCAGGAGACGATGATTATGCAAAATATATTCTAACGTGGATTGTTCATAATGTTGCGGATTTAAGACTTAGTGATGTAGAGTTTGTATTTAAAACGGAGAGTAAAAGTATAGAGAGCCAAACTTTGTTTAATGATATAAAAAAATTGCAAAAGCATTATAGCATTGTTAAGATTGGTTCAGAAAAACCTAAATATATTCGAGATCGCGCATTTTGGGAATTATATAATGAATTAAAATAATTTGACGTAAATGAATTCGAATGGTATACTTAAGTATAATACTTAAGTATACCATTTTTGGAGGTTGAGATGAATTTTGCTTATAAATTTTCTGTTGTAAAAGGGGTTCAAGCAGGAAGAGAATATTACATTGCTATGATACCGATGAGAATGTTGGGAAGACTTTTTCCAAATGAAGATGAATATGTTCCGCCGGAATACAGAGCTCAAAGAAGGCTAAATGAGAGCCGTATTCCTGTAATTAGTCGTTATATTACAGAAAATAGAAATTCATATGTATTTTCGGCTTTAGCTGCTTCTATTGATGGAGAATTTGAATTTATAGCTAGTGCTGAAAATTCTGATATAGGTATTTTAGAAATTTCTATGGCAGCTAGATTTTTAATTAATGATGGACAACATAGGAAGGCGGCTATTTTAGATGCTTTAAATGAAGAACCAGAATTAGGAAATGAAACAATCCCTGTTGTTTTATATGAAGATGCAGGATTATCAAGAAGTCAGCAAATTTTTACGGATTTGAATAAGCATGCAGTAAAAACGTCAAATTCGATTGCAGAGTTATATGATTTAAGAGATGATATTGCTGTAATTACAAGAAATGTAGTTTTGAATGTACCATTTCTGAATGAATATACGGATAAGGAAAAAGATATTTTAGGAAAGTACTCATCAAATTTATTTACCCTAAATACTTTTTATAATTCTATTAAACGTACAATTTCAAGTGATGAACCAAATGAAGCAATGCAAGAATTTCTTAACAATTATTGGAAGTGTGTTGCTGACAATATTGTCCAATGGTCTGAGTTGGCTAAGAAAGAAATTTCGAAAGTTGATTTAAGAGAAAATTATATAGTTACGCAAGGAGTTGTAATTCAAGCACTAGGAAGAGTTGGAAGATATTTTTATAAAAATTCGGATGTTGACATGGAAAAAGTGTTAAGCAGATTGAGGTATATAAATTGGAAACGAAACGCTGCAATTTGGAAATATAGAGTAATTCGTGCAGACGGAAAGATTCTCACAAGCAATAAAGCAATACTTCTTACTGCCAATCAGGTTAAAAAAGAACTTGGTATTTCACTTCAGCCAGAAGAAGAGTTAAAAGAAAAAAAATATTTAGAAAGTTTGAATGTCTAGGAGAGATAGTAGATGGCAGAAAAATGTGTAAGTTGTGAGGCTAATAAACAAGGCGTAACAATTTCTAAAGATACAATTGAGGGATTAAAGGAAACAATTAGAAATTTATATTTGGCAGATGATATTCCATGGGTTGTAGGATATTCGGGCGGAAAAGATAGTACAGCAACATTGCAGTTGATATGGTTAGCGATAGAAGAATTACCGCCAGAAAAATTGAAAAATGCAAAAAGGATTCATGTGATTAATACAGATACAATGGTAGAGTCACCGGTAATGTCGAAATGGGTTCAGGATTCACTTAGGATTATGGATATGCGGTCAATACAATCCGGACTTCCATTTGTAACGCATAGGCTGACACCGGAAATGAACAATACGTTTTGGGTAAATCTTCTGGGAAGAGGATATCCATTTCCAAGAAAAAAACTGCGTTGGTGTACAGATCGTTTAAAGATTCAACCAGTGAATAAATTTGTTAAGGAACAAATTGCGGAGCATGGAGAAATTATATTGGTAATTGGTACTCGTAAAGCTGAAAGTGCAAGGCGTGCAAAAACAATGGCTTATTATGAAAAGAAAAGAGTAAGAGAACTTCTTAGCCCTAATCCAACAATGGCAAATGAGTTAGTTTTTTCGCCTTTGGAAGAGTGGAATGATAATGATGTATGGGTTTTTCTGATGCAATATAGAAACCCATGGGGCTATTCCAATACAGATTTATTAACTCTTTATCGAGGCGCAACTGCTGATAATGAATGCCCTATGATGGTTGAAAAAGGATTGCCAAGTTGTGGAAAAAGCCGTTTTGGTTGTTGGGTTTGTACCATGGTTGAAAAAGATAAATCTATGGAAGCAATGATTGCTAATGATGATGAAAAAGCTTGGATGACACCTTTGCTAGAATTTAGAAATTATTTTGGTGATGAACAAAATGATAGAGAGAGAAGAAGTTTCAGAAAAATGCAGGGATTTTTGCAGGGGACTTATAAACAGTTACACCATGGTCCTTATCTGAAAAAATGGCGCGAAGAATGGTTAAGAAGACTGCTTGAAATACAAGTTGATATTAATAAAAATGGACCAGAAGAATTTGCAAATTTAGAACTAATTACGCTTCCTGAATTGAGAAATATAAGGAGAATATGGGTTTTTGATAAACATGAATTTGAGGATTCACTTCCAAGGATATATGAAGAAGTTACAGGAAAGAAGTTTGAGGATCCAGAATGGGTTGGTTCAGAAGCATTTCGTAAAGAAGAATGGGATATATTAAGGGAAGTTGTAGATGAATTATATCATGAAGAGGAATTAGCTTTTGAAATGGCATATAGTTTGATTGATATTGAAAATCAGGCAAGCAGTTTGAATAAACGAAAAGGGATTACAGACTCTTTAGAAGAATGTATTAAAAGAACTTTTTATAAAGATGAAGATGATGCAACAAAGTATTATATGGACCGAGTGATTCGAAAGAAAGACTTGGGAGGAAAATACAATCCGCTGGTATTGGATAGTCGTTACGATTATCTTAATGTTGAGGATGATGAAGATGAGGACGAAATAGAATGATTTTAAAAAAATTGACTATGCATAATTTTGGAGTGTATGCATCTACAAATCAATTTGAATTTCATGGAGGAAAACCGGTTGTTTTAATTGGTGGAATGAATGGCAGAGGAAAAACTACTTTTTTAGAAGCGGTACTTCTGGGGTTATATGGTGCTAATTCATTTGCATATACTGAAAGCAAATTTAAAACGTATGGCCAATATTTAAAATCATACGTTAATAAATCAGATGGAACAAAACAGACATATATTGAACTGGAGTTTTCGTTAGATGGATCAAATGAAGAGGTATATTTAATTCATCGAGAATGGGATGGAAATGCTCAAAGAATTCGAGAAAAAATATGGGTAAAGAAAAATGGTATAGATAATTCTTTTTTAACAGAAAATTGGCCTATGTTTGTTGAAAATATTTTACCAAGTGCTTTGTCAAGTTTTTTCTTTTTTGATGGGGAAAAAATTGCAGAATTGGCAGTTGAAAATACAAACACTCAAATGAAAGAGTCTATAAAAGCACTATTAGGAATTTCAGTACTTGATTTACTTAATAATGATCTTGGAAGAATTATTTCACGTTTAAGTGTCACAGTGACTGAAGACCAGGATCTAGTTTATTTAGAACAGTTACGCCAGAAACGAGATAGTGCGATTGAAGATTTGAATAATGTGGATGACGAAATTCGGCAATTAGTGAAAAAAATTGAAGGATTGAATATTGAATTGGAAAAGAAAAATTCTGAATATGCAGTTAAAGGTGGAGATATTGTTGAACAGCGTCATGATCTTATGAGACAAAGAGCACAACAGCAGGCATTGTTAGAAAGATACGACGATGATTTTCTTGAACAGGTTGCTGGAGAAATGCCGCTTAAACTTGTAAAGGAACTTCTTTTTGATATTGAGATTCAGGGCACAATGGAACAGTCTTATAAAACTTCAGTAATGGCAACCGATAAAGTTAGAAATCTTTATAAGGATTTTGTGAGTAAACATCCAGAGACTAATGATATATTAAGTGAGTTTATTAAGTTTGTTCAAGCGGACAATGATGCGCACAAACAGGAAGAAGTATATGGACTTTCGAATAATACATTATATCAGGTTAAGAGATTGAATTCTTATCAATTAAAAGAATGTATTGAACATATAAAAATGCAGATGGAGCGGAGAAATGAAAGCCAAAAGAAGATTGATGAAATAGATAATTATTTATCAGTGGATATTGATGAGAAAGTATTAAACCGGATATTTAAAAGAATTAAGGAATTAGAAAAGGAAATATTAACCGAAGAAGTAAATTTAACAGCTCTACAGCAGAAGAGAACTACCTTACATGGGGCTGCTATGATTGCAGAGAACGAATTTAATAAGGGTGCAGAACAAGTATTGTCATCTTTCGAGGCTGAAGACGATGATAAGAGAATAGTAAAATATGCTCATATGGCAATTAAAATTATAAAGAACTATCGAATACGTCTTCAGGAAAATAAGGCAGATGTGTTAGCTCGAACGATGACTGATTGTTATAGAAAACTTGCATATAAAAAACATTTAATTAAAGAAATTCAAATGGATCCTGTAACTTTAGATCTTCACTATTTGAATGGTAAAGGAGAAGAAATTGAGAAAAAGAAGCTTTCTGCAGGTGAAAAACAGTTAATGGTTATATCATTATTATGGGCCTTAGCAATATGTTCAAAGAAAAAATTACCAGTAATTATTGATACACCATTATCTCGTTTGGATTCAATTCATCGAGAAGCATTGATTACTACATATTTTCCAAATGCAAGTGATCAGACAATTATTCTTTCAACAGATTCGGAAATTGATCGGAAATATTATGAGTTATTGAAGCCACATATTGGAGATGAGTTTACTTTGGTATATGATGATGATTTGATGAAAACATCTATTAAGAAAGGATATTTGTTCGAGGAAAATTAATATGTTAATAAAACAAATAAAGTTATCAAACCAGTCAAAAGAACGGTTAGGAAGATTAAAAGGAAAAACAGGGATAAAGAATTGGAATGTCCTTTGTAGATGGGCTTTTTGTTATTCATTGGGAGAATATACAATGCCTACAGATATTCCAATTGTTGCAGATAGTAATGTGGAAATGTCTTGGTTTACGTTTGCGGGAGAATATAGTGAATTATATGAAGCTCTTATGAAGGCGTGGTGTATTAAAATGGAGCTTCCAACAGATACGGAAACTCTTTCTAAATATTTTAGATTACATTTAGAAAGAGGAATTGCACATTTATCTGGTACTAATTTTATTAGAAATCTTGATGATTTAATGAATTTGGCAATTGAGGAGAAGTAATGGGAATATACTTAGATTATAATGCATCAGCACCGATTGATGAACGAGTTCTTGAAGAGATGTTAGATGTATATAAAAATTCATATGGTAATGCTGACAGCAGAACGCATGATCATGGAGATCATGCAAGACTTATCGTAGAAAATGCAAGAAAAAGGGTTGCATCTCTTCTCAGTGTAAATACTACAGAAATTTTTTTTACAAGCGGAGCGACTGAGAGCAACAATATTGCAATCCAAGGACTTGAAGAATATGCAAATGATTCAGGAAAGAAACATATTATTACAACTGCTATTGAACATAAGGCTGTGCTTGAGACTGTTAAGTCAATGCAAAAAAAAGGATTTAAAATTGATATAATCAGGCCAGATTTATCAGGAAGAATTGATGTCAGAAATGTTTTAGATAAAGTCAGAGAAGACACACTTTTGGTAAGTGTTATGCATGTGAATAATGAGACAGGAATTATTCAACCGGTGAAAGAACTTGGAGAAGAATTAGAAAAAAGAAATATTCTATTTCATATTGATGCAACACAAAGTTGTGGAAAACTTGTAGACGAAATTAGAAATTTGAAATATGATATGTTGTCGTTTAGCGCACATAAATTGCGAGGTCCACAGGGTATAGGAGCCTTAGTATTAAAGAAGAAAAGATACAGATTACCACCTGTAAAACCAATTATGTATGGTGGTCAACAGGAACATGGGATCAGGCCAGGTACTATTCCAGTTGCATTAGTTGCTGGTTGTGGAAAGGCTTGTGAAATTGCCGAATATGAATATAAGGATAATTCTGAAAAGACAAAAACACTAAAAAACACACTGATAAATATGTTAAATGATTCTGAGATTGCATTTCACTTTAATGGAGATCAGGAGTATTGTGTTGACAGTACAGCTAATATCTGCTTTCCTGGCGTTATGTCTGAAGCGCTGATGTTATCAAGTAAACAATATTGCAGCATTTCTAATGGATCCGCGTGTACATCTAAGAGTTACACACCAAGTTATGTGTTGGAGGCTATGGGGGTACCGACTGATGAAATTGAAAATTCAATTAGGGTTAGTTGGGGAGCAGATATTAACATTGAAGAATTTAAAAATAGTTTTGGACAGTTGATACAAGTTGCGAAAAGGATTGCTTTTTAAAAATTAGTAAAGGCAGTGCATTAGGTTGGAAACTTATTGAATTGTGAATAAGTTAAACTCAGTGGAGAAATTATACAGAGTGATGTTATCGAAAGTAATTGACTAAGATAAAGAGGAGCGAATAGTACATATGACTATAGTTGAAGCTTTGAAAATTGTGTTAAGCAACCATCCGGAAGGATTAACTAATAAGGAAGCATATGAATTGATAGTAGAACAAAATTTGTATGATTTTCCTGCAAAAAATCCAAGTCATGTCGTTAACGGAATAATTAGGAGATATTGTTATGGATTAAATTTTCCTACAGCCAGTCCGATTAAATATTTTAAGATTGTAGGGTATAAAGGAAAAAAACCATTATATTCTGTTATAGAAATAAAAGAAGATATTCCGATAATTTCTCCCAAAGCTATCTTGAGTGACGAAATACTTCCAGAAGAAAAAATACAAAAATTTTATAATGAACATTTGGAATCTATATATGTACAACTTATAGAAAATATTATGGCAAAAACACCAGATTTTTTTGAAAGATTAATTGTTGATTTATTGCTAAAAATGGGATATGGATATGATAGTGATTCAGGAGTGGTTGTTGGTGGAAGTCATGATAATGGAATAGATGGAATAATAAGTGAGGACAAGTTAGGTTTAAGTTTAATATATCTACAGGCTAAAAGATATAATTCTAAAAATGCCGTTGGCAGTAAAGAGATACAGTCTTTTGTTGGAGCAATGCAGAAAATTCAAAAAGGAGTATTTATAACTACATCAAGATTTACCAGTGGTGCACTTAAATATGCAGAGGAACAGCAACAAAAAAATATAAAGTTAATTGACGGGAAGATGTTAACACATTTAATGGTGAAATATGAAATTGGGATAATAAGTCAACAAAGTTTAAAGATTTATAAAGTAGACAATTCATACTTTGAATAAAGAAAATAGAAGTTATTGTTTAGCTGATGATATTTATAAAATTTTCTTAAATGTTGTATGGTACAAAGTGAATAAGATAAAGAGAAAATGTACATTGGGGGAAAGAAGGCGAATAACTAATGGTAACAAAATATGAAATGTTAGTTAATGCTATAGATTTTTTGTGCAAATTAGCACCTTTAAATCAAAGTAGTTATAATATGGAAGATAAATCCGAAGAAGAAATAAATAATATTAGATCAAAAGGATATATTCATTTGTATTTATTAATTAAATTTGGAATACAGAATTTTGAGGAACGACATAGTTTTATTACAGATGGACCTAATGATGGAGGAATAGACGCATATTATATAGATAATGAAGGAAAAACAATTTATATTATTCAATCGAAGTATAGAACAAATGAAAAAAATTATGAAAACAAAGAGATAAATCCAACAGAAATTGTAGCAATGGAAATAAAATCGATTTTACAGGGAAAACAACAGGGGTATAATGGATGTCCTTATAATGGAAGAATAAAAGGTATGCAAAAAAAGATTTCTGAATTATCTAATCGGAGTTTATATGATGTTAAAATAATTATTCTTGCAAATTTATATCACTTAGATAAAGTGAAAATTATGGATGCTCTGTTTAAAGAATATAAATATGAAATATTTGATTATAAAAGAGCTTATTTAGAATTAGTTTTTCCATATTGTATAAGTACATATTATCAGAATAGTTTAATTGTTATAGATCGAAATGTAAAAGGAATTGAACAATATTACAAAGAATCTTTTCAAAAAACGAGTTATGGAAAATGTACGGTTATATTAATGTTTGTGCCTTTGAGATTTGTAGCAGAAATTGTGGATAAATACAAGAACTCGATATTACAATATAATCCAAGAAATTATTTAT
>OLQV01000821.1_pt1 | contig 25829 bp, 20 predicted proteins | sample 1672371 | NCBI WGS metagenome assembly OLQV01 (sample SAMEA3136676, study PRJEB25190) | human gut metagenome
TGGCAAGAGAATTTATTGTACCTGGAGAAATTATTTCCGGTTCCGGAGCACTGGACATGGCAGAAGGAGCACTGAAACTCCTTGGTAAAAAAGCTCTGATCGTAACCGATAAAGTAATGATCGACCTGGGAAACTGTGCAAAAGTTGAGAAGGCGCTGACAAATCAGGGCATTGAATACAGCATTTATTCTGACATCTGTGGTGAGCCAACAGATACCATGATCGAAAAAGGCTTACAGATCTATAAAGATGCGAACTGTGACTTCCTGGTAGCTCTGGGAGGCGGAAGCCCCATTGACTCCATGAAAGCCATCGGCTCACTGGTAGTAAACGGTGGAAGCATTTCCGACTACATGGGAAAAGTGATCGATGTAAAGATGCCGCCAATGGCGGCGATCCCTACCACAGCAGGAACGGGATCTGAGGCAACACAGTTCACGATTATCACGGATACCCAAAAAGACATCAAGATGCTTCTTAAAGGCAAAGTTCTCATGCCGGATCTTGCCATTATCGACCCACAGTTTACTATGACTGCACCTCCAAAGATCACAGCAGCAACAGGTCTTGATGCACTTTGCCACTGTGTGGAAGCTTATACATCCAGAAAAGCACAGACACTTTCCGATACTTTTGCAGTATCTGCAGTAAAGAGGATCTTTAAATATCTTCCGGTTGCATATAAAGACGGAAAGAATGAAGAAGCTCGTGTACAGATGTCTGTCGCTGCTCTTGAGGCAGGAATCGCATTTAACAATGCATCTGTTACCATTATTCATGGAATGAGCCGTCCGATCGGAGCACTGTTCCATGTAGCACACGGACTTTCCAATGCCATGCTTCTGAAGGAGTGCCTTACCTTTGCGCTTCCCGGAGCATACGACAGATTCGGAGCGTTGGGACGTGATATTGGTGTGGCGGATGCAACTGATTCTGATCAGGAAGCGGCTGAGAAATTCCTGAAAGCAGTAGAGTCACTTGTAAATGAACTGGATACTCCGACTCTGGAGCAGTTCGGTATCAATAAAGAAGAGTTCTTCAACGTCATCGACAAAATGGCACATGATGCCATGGACAGTGGAAGTCCTCAGAATACCATGCGTGATGTAACAGAAGAGGAAGTAAAAGAAATCTACAGAAAACTCTGGTAAAATGTAAATGTAAACCCTGCATTGCCAGATAGGAAAAGACTCCGGACCGGAGAAAAAGGCTCCGGAGTCTTTTTTCCCGTGGCAAATATAGCTGCAAAAGAAAAGGAGGCATATCCTTCATGAGAAAAAAGTATATCTGTATTCTGGTGGCAGTCATAGGAGTTTGCAGCCTTTCCGGATGCGGGTCTTCTGCAAGGAAAACAGAAGAAGAGCAGGTAACGATCGGTGTTGTTACAAAATCTAAAAGCAGTGAATATTGGTTGTCTGTCTGCGACGGAATGAAAGATGCGGCAGAAAAATATCATGCAGATGTGGTGATTCTGTCCCCGGATTCCGAAACAGAAGAAGAGGTTCAGAAAAATATGATCCGGGATCTTCTGAAAACCGATATCCAGGCGATGGCAGTTTCTCCTATAGATTCCTATGAATGCGAAGATTATTTAAATTTCGCAAGAGAAAAGGGGATTTCTGTATATGCCTGTGATACTCCCATAGAGGATTCAGAAATCCCTTATATTGGAATTGACAATGAAAAACTAGGCTATGAGCTGGGCGAGCAGCTTGCAAAGGCTCTGGATCATAAAGGAAAGATTGGCGTGATCGCCGGTGATTTTAAGCAGGCTGGACACCGGATGCGTGTTGCCGGATTTGAAAAATATATGGAAAAAGAGCCTGGGATCACCATTGAAATGGTTCGGAACGGATACAGCAATATGCGGGTTTCCCAGAAGGATGTGGATGAGATCCTGGTGAAGTATCCGGATCTTAACGGAATCATGACCACAAGTGCAGTGACGGCCCTGGGACTTTCAGAGGCAACTGAAGGACGGGAGATTTCTATTGTTTCCGTAGATGCTCAGGAAGATGCCTTGAAAGCGGTTCAGGATGGGCGTATTGTGGCACTTGGCGCGCAGTCCGGTTATCAGATCGGTTATGAAACCATCCGGTATATTGTGAAGGATCTGGAGGGAGAGGGAACAGGAGAAGATGAGATTCTGGATTCCCAGGTGCTTACCAAAGAAAATATTGATACATATATGAAGGATGACGGATATTCTCATCCCTGATACAAGCAGGTTTCCATCCGCTGCTTATTATTTTTTACAATCCGGCAGAGGCATTGACTGATTCGGTAAAAAGTCAGGCTGGTATCCAAAAATAAAACACGAAACATAAAAATAGGACAAAAGAAGGATGTAGAGATATCAGAATCAGAAAAACTTTGGTACAGATTTAACAGTCAGGTAAAAATAATACCGAAAAAACTAAAATTTCTCATACTATGATAATCCCGTATTTTCGATAAAATAGAATCATCAAAAGGAAAGCGAAAATAAAAAACGAAAAGAAATGAAAGGGCGGGATAATAAGATGGAGAAGAAAAAACTTTCGGTATCAACAGGGCTGTGTTATGCTGGAGGAGATGTAGGATGTAATATCGTGTTCGGAATGATCGGAACACTGCTGACGCTGTTTTACACAGATTATGTAGGGATAAGCGCAGCAACAGTAGGACTGGTAATGTTACTTTCCAGATGCTTTGATGGATTTTCCGATCTGGTCATGGGGGTCATTGTAGAGAGGACCAATTCCAAATGGGGAAAATCAAGACCCTGGCTTCTGTGGATGAGCATTCCATTTGCGCTGTCAGCAGTACTGCTTTTCACAGTGCCGCGTACAACAGGGATGCTTCAGTTTCTGTATCTCTTTGTAACCTATAACTTCTGTACGACCATATGCTATACAGCGATCAATCTTCCATATGGAAGCCTTTCTTCAATGATGATCCGCGAATCATCAGAGAGAGATAAACTCAGTGTATTGAGAATGGGACTGTCACCTATCGGAAAGATCGTTGCAGCAACCTGTACACTGCCGCTTGTAAAGCTTCTTGGAAATGATCAGGCTGCATGGATCAAGGTTATGAGTGTATGGGCAGTGCTTGCACTTGCACTTCTGCTTCTCTGCTTCTTCAGATGTGAGGAAAAGGTTCAGATCGAAGCAAGAAAGAAAGATGAGAAGCTTCCGATTCCGACAATGCTGAAGGCACTTTTTGCAAATCAGTATTTCTGGGCAGTAATGCTTCTGTGGACAGTACAGAGTGTATCCTTTACGATCACAGGAACCATTCTTCCGTACTACTGCAAATATATTTTCAACAATGATACATGGATGTACAGCGCACTGTTCCTTACAGAAACCCTGGTTCTGGTAGTGGGAATCTTCATCTGCTCACCGTTGATCAAGAAATTCGGAAAAAGAAATATCGCATTTGTCGGCGGATTTGTTGCACTTGGCGGCCAGATTCTGTTTTTCCTGAATCCATACAGCTTCGGCTTCATGGTTATGAGCTGTGTCACACGTGCCATCGGACTTGCTCCACTGAACGCAGTTGTATTCAGTATGGTTGGTGATGTAGTAGAGTTCGGACAGTGGAAAAACCATATCCGTCAGGAAAGTCTGATCTTTGCAGGCGGTTCCATCGGAACAAAAGTTGGCGCAGGTCTTGCCTCCGCAGTGATCACAGGTCTTTTAAGCAGTTCCGGATATGTAAGCTCATCTGCAGGAATAACTGCACAGCCGGAAACAGCACTGGAGATGATCGTTTCTCTTTATAAATTTGGACCGATCCTCATTGCAGCAGTGATCATTGTAACACTTTTCGGATATAAGCTTGACAAAATGTATCCGGCGATCATGCAGGAGCTTACCGAGCGCGAGGCACACGGACAGTTATAAACATTTTATTGTAAAACATATATTCAACCGCAAACAGGAAATCAGGCAGGGGTAGGATACTCCTGCTGTTTCCTGCGTTTATGGGCATATAGCATAGAGAGGCATATATCCGCTTTACGGAAGGGAGGAGTTCTATGTTAAAAAGTATCCGGGCAAAGATATTACTGGCGATCCTGACAGTAACCATGTTTACTGCCTGTTCTCTTACGGGGGTATTTTATTTTCGGGTAGCAGGGATGATCGAAGAAAATTATTCAGGTATCCTGTATGGACGGATGCAGCAGACTATAAAAGATCTGGACGAATCTCTGAAAGAGATTTATTATGTGAATACGAGAACTGCCTGGGATACAGATATACGGAATAATGCGAAGGACTACAGCTGTACAGGAAATGAAAACAGCCTGGAAAATATGGCTGGGCTTCTCCGGGAACACAGTCGGGAATATAAAGATATCAACTCCCTTTACTTTGTCTTTCCAGACAAAAAAATGGCTGTGACTTCTGAGGAATTTCCGGTAAACAAGCAGGGGATTTCAGGAGAACATATCGAGGAATTGGAAAAAATACAGGAACTGGATTCCTTTCCGGTTCTTGTGGAATCTCCGATCCATGAAGGCGGCAGCTTTCTTTCTGTGATCCAGAAGGTAGAGGATGATAACGGAGAGATTCTGGGGTATGTTGTCGCAGATATCAGGGAACGGGCAATTTATTACGAATATCTGGAAGCTGTCAATGATGAAAAGATCACCAGAATAGTTCTGGTAGACAGAAATGATGAAATCGTGACATCCGGAGACTACAGTGACATTGGAAAAACATTTCCGGAGATTGCAGACCAGAATATTCCAAAAATGGAAGGCTATGCAGAAAAAAACGGTGTGATCTCTTTTTTCAGCAGAGGTAGCTTTTCAGACTGCGGCTTATATCTGGAGGTACCGAAAAAAGAAGTTTTAAGCGGACTTTCCCGGATGCGGCTCTTTCTGATCGGAATATTTGGTGCAGTTTTTGTGGCAGCTGTGCTGCTGGCACTGTGGCTCTCCAGAGTAGTCTGCGGACCGCTCAGATCCATGACTGGCACGGTTGAGAAGGTTGGTGAGGGAGATCTGAGCCTCCGTACAGAAGTGACTACTGCTGATGAGATCGGAACCCTCGGAAAAGAATTCAACCACATGCTGGATTATATCGAAGCTCTGATCGCCCAGGTGATCGAAGAGGAACAGCAGAAAAAAGATGCAGAGCTGGAAGCACTGCAGTATCAGATCACACCGCATTTTATGTATAATACATTGAACTCCATCAAATTTGCGGCATTTCTGAAAGGGGAAAAAGAGCTGGCGGGGCTTATTGGAGATTTCGTGGAGCTTCTGCAGGCCAGTATCAACAAAAAGGGAAGCTTCCTTTCTGTTGCCGATGAGATCCATATACTGAAAAATTATATCCATCTGCAGGATTTTCGCTATCAGGGAAGCTTTCAGGTGAAATATGAGATCTCTGAGGAAGCATACCGGTGCTATATTCCGAGACTGATCCTTCAGCCGCTTGTGGAGAATGCTCTTCTTCACGGGATCGACATCAAACGGCAAACAGGAAAAATCTGGATCAGCGGAAACGTAAGTGAAGGAAAGCTGATCCTCATAGTAAAGGATAACGGCAGAGGAATGACAAAAGAGCAGATCCGAGATCTTTTTAACAGTCATGCAAAAAAAACAAACGGACTTTCCGCAGTGGGGATTCCAAATGTAAAAGAACGCCTGGAGCTTTATTACGGGACACAGGGAGGAATGGAATACGTAAGCAGTGGAAACGGTACGGAGGTTACGGTATTTCTGCCTGCGATCTATGATATGCCTGAAGAAGGGAGAAAAAATTAATGTACAGAACACTGGTGGCAGATGATGATTTTCTTGTAAGGAGCTATCTCAAAACCCTGGATTCCTGGGAAAAAGCAGGATATGAGATCGTGGATGATGCAGAAGACGGGGAGGAAGCTTATGGATTCCTTCAGAAAGAAAAAATCGATGTTCTTGTGACGGATCTTACCATGCCTGTGATGGATGGAATTGAGCTGATCAGAAAGATCCGTGAGGAAAACAGGGATATCTATATTATCGTGCTCAGCTGTCATGATGATTTTGAATATGTAAAAGAGGCCATGCGCCTTGGGGCGGATGAATATGTATTAAAGAACAGTCTGGACGAGGATAGTCTTTATGATACTCTGGAAAAATCAGCCCGGCTGATCGAGAAGCGCAGAGAAAAAAGTCAGGAACAGGCACGGACGAGAAAGCTGATCCATCTGGGAAGTCACGCTCTGAAGTATTATTTTTTTAACGGACTGATCTCGGGGATGCTGAAAAATCAGGCACGTGAGGAAAAGCGTGTGGAAGCCGGAATCGCCGGGAAATATTTTAACAGTGCTGTGATCTGTATGTTTATGGAGAACTGGGCAGAGAGGGAAAGACAATGGACGCCGCTGGAAGTGGAACAGTATTCCCATCATTTCCGTCACAGACTGCTGGAACGTACGGAGGAGCTTCTTGGGACAGAAAGTGAATTTACGGAAGTGGTCTATCTTGGCGCAGGGATTTTTTGCTGTTTTCTTGATCTTTCCGGAGACTGCAGGACATCGGCTATGCAGCAGAGACTGACTGAGGCAGCAGCGATCTGCTATCGGCACTGTCAGGAGGATCTTTGTGATTTTGGTATCAGTGTCAGCAGTGTCTGCATGGGAGAGGATGGGATCCGCCAGGCTTATCAGCAGGCCAGAGAAATGATGAAGCTGCATTTTTATGAGAAAAAAGAGATCCTTTATTTTGAAGGACGGAAGAAAGCGGACAGTGTTTTACCGGAAAGTGCTGAGAAGCTGGAAGGGCAGATTTCCAGGTTGAAGGCAGGGAAAGACCGAAAGAAAGCGGAGGAGCTTTGGACACAGGTTCTCGCTGACTGTCAGGATCGCTATACCGACGGAAGAATTTTGGTACAGTGGCTTAAGAAATTGAATCAGACAGCCGGAATTGAGAAAGAGTCCATCTGGTATGGAGATATCGAAAGCTTTGAGAAATTCAGGGAAAAGGGCAGTGCCTGTATTTCACAGCTTTTTGTAGGGGAAGAGGATGCTGTTCCGGAGGGAATCTCTGCTGCTGTGAAAAAAGCTCTGGAGTTTATCCGGGAACATTATGAAGCGCCGATCAGCCTTCAGGATGCAGCAGATGCGGCGGAGGTGAATCCTGCTTATCTCAGTTATCTTTTCAAACAGGAGATGAAGATCGGTTTTTCCAATTATGTGCAGGAGCTTCGGATCGACTATGCAAAGAAGCTTCTTTCAGAGACGAACTGTAAAGTTAAGGATGTGGCGTTGCGTTCCGGTTTTGGAGATTATCATTATTTTTCCAAGATATTTAAGAAGTTTACGGGCTTAAGTCCTGCGGAATACAGAAAAGAATCCGGATTATCATAGAAAGAGGTGCTTAGTATGGGAGTTACTATAAGGCAGATCGCGGAAGCTGCCGGTGTTTCCAGAGGTACTGTTGACAGAGCGTTAAATAACAGGGGCAGGATCCGTCCGGAGGTTGCTGAGAGGATCCGTGCCATCGCTGATGAGATGGGGTATAAGCCGAATCAACTGGGCCGTGCTCTATCCATGAGCAGAAATAATATTAAGATCGGCGTGATCCTGCAGGGTGCGGAAACACCTTTTATGAAAGAAGTTCTGAAGGGAATCCAGGAGGCGTGCGCTGAGGTGGATAATCTTGGTGGTACAGTCCTGGTCCATAAGATCGAGCATCAGAATGCGGAGGATGTTATTCTCGCCATGGAGAAGATGCGGATGGAAGAGGTTAGTGGTATTGCCATGGTTCCTTTGGATGAGGAACGTGTGAAAAGGGAAATTGATCGGTTTGTGGAGGAATTTCGGATCCCGGTGGTGACGTTTACTTCGGATGTGGAGGATACGAAACGGCTTTGCTTTGTAGGGCAGAACGGTGTGCAGTGTGGCCGTGCGGCTGCGGGGCTTATGGGGGAGCTGACCGGTGGAAAAGGAAAGGTTGCTGTGATTTCCGGCTATAGTACCAATACTTCTCTGAGTAGCAGGGTGGTTGGATTCCGTGAGGAAATTGCGCGGAAGTATCCTGGGATTGAGATCATTGGGCCGGAGTATTGCTTTGAGGAGAATGGCAGGGCCAGGGAAATTACGGAAGGGATATTTAAGGATGTTCCGGATCTTGACGGGATATATCTTACTTCTCATGGGGAGGAGGGGGTGTGTGAGGCAATTGCCGGAGCGGGGAAAGCTGGTCAGGTGAAGATGGTTGCCAATGATTTTATGGGGCGGAATTATGAGCTGATGAGGGAAGGATTTATTCATTTCCTGATCGGGCAGGATGCCAGGATACAGGGGTATGAGCCGGTGATGATTTTGTTCCGGCTGCTGTTTAATGGGGAAGCGCCGGAGAGGGCGAAGATTTTTACGGAAATATATATAAGGAATGAGTATACGATTCCGGAGGGGAGACACTGAAGTGGGGTGTCTTCTTTTTTTGTGCGGAGGGACGCCGCGGAAGGGGATGCTGTCTGGTCTGCGGCTTCGTCGGGGGCTGGCTTCTAGGACGCCGGAAATCTGCTAAAAGCGTTTTTCAAAAGTCCGAACTCGCGGCCTGCTGCCGCTCAGACAGCGGACTTTTGAAAAACAACGCAGATTCCCGCCGTCCAAGAATCAGCTCCCCTCCTGCAGAAGCAGAGCCAGACAGCATCCCCTTCCGCGGCTGGTGCTTCCAGCGAGAAAAAATGTCGTTTGACGATAGGTTGTGGGTCGTCAGCGCTGCGCTGGACGACTGCAAGGGCTGAGTTTGCGCCTGTTTGCAGGGAGAGTTTGGGCATCGGCGCTGCGCTGGATGCTGGAAGGGGTGTGGCATCGGCGCTGTGCTGGATGTTTGAAGGGATGTGAGCTGTGATGCTGCGCTGGATGCTTGAGGGGATGTAAGCTGTGATGCTGTGCTGGATGCTTGAGGGGATGTGAGCTGTGATGCTGTGCTGGATGTTTGGAGGGGGTGGTGTGTGGGATGATTAGGGTGATTGTATGGGAATGTGTTGGAGATGTTTTCGGTGAAGTTGACCTAAAAATATTACATATTGTGGCTAAAAATAGTTCTCGTCATTTTTAATAGAAAAAAGATGGTAATATTGTACAATATTAGGGGTTGCGATTTGTGTGTTGCGATGATATTATATTAAGCATAAAGAGCGTGTTCGGACACGCAAGGAGATTACATTGGGAAAATAAATCAAAAGGAGATCAAAACTATGATTAAAGTTGGTATTATCGGAGCAGGTAGAATTGGTAGAGTTCATATTACTAGTATCACAACAAGGGTGCCGGATGCGGTGATCAAGACGGTTGCAGATCCTTTCTTAAATGATGAGACTGCTGCATGGGCTAAGAGCATGGGTGTTGAGCACACGACTAAGGATTATAAGGAGATCATCAACGACCCTGAGATTTCCGCAGTTCTGATCTGTTCTTCTACAGATACTCATTCTCCGATTTCTGTAGAGGCTATCAAGGCTGGTAAGCATGTTTTCTGTGAGAAACCGATCGATCATGACATTGCCAAGATCAAAGAGGTTATCGATGCTCTTGAGGGCACAAATCTGAAATATCAGGTTGGTTTTAACAGAAGATTCGACCATAACTTTGAGTCTCTTCAGCAGGCTGTTGCAGCTGGTAAGGTTGGTAAACCGGAGATCATCAAGATCACTTCCCGCGATCCTGAGCCGCCTAGCATTGATTATGTTAAGGTTTCCGGTGGCATGTTCCTGGATATGACAATTCATGATTTCGATATGGTTCGTTATCTTGCAGGCTGCGATGCTACAGAGGTTTATGTTCAGAGCGCAAATCTGGTTGATCCGGCTATTGGTGAGGCTGGGGATGTTGATACAGCTGTTATCACTCTTCAGATGGAGAATGGTGCTATTGCTGTTATCGATAACTGCAGAAGAGCTTCCTATGGCTATGATCAGAGAGCTGAGGTTTTCGGTTCTGATGGTATGGCTGCTATTTCCAATGACAGCCAGTCTTCCACAGTGATCAGCAATGCTGAGGGTGTTACAGGTGAGAAGCCGATGTTCTTCTTCCTTGAGAGATACATGGATGCTTATGGTAAAGAGGTTGCAGCATTTATTGATGCGATCGTTAATGACAAAGAGACACCTCTTAATGTTTATGATGGTCTGAAACCGGTATTAATGGGTCTTGCAGCTAAGAAATCCAGTGAGGAGCACAGACCGGTTAAGATTTCTGAGATTATGGAATAATTCAAATAAAAAGGAGAATTGACCAATGTTTGATAAGAATAAAGTAAAGCTTGGTATTGCACCAATTGCATGGACAAATGATGATATGCCGGATCTTGGCAAAGAGAATACTTTTGAGCAGTGCGTCAGTGAGATGGCTCTTGCCGGTTTCACAGGCTCCGAGGTGGGCAACAAGTATCCGAAGGATCCTGAGGTTCTTAAGAAGGCTCTTGAGCTTCGTGGTGTTGAGATCTGTAACCAGTGGTTCTCAAGCTTCCTGATTACCAAATCGTTTGAGGAGGTTGAGAAGGAGTTCCGTGCACAGCTTACTTTCCTGAAAGCTATGGGTGCGAAAGTGATCGGCGCATCTGAGCAGAGCCACAGTGTTCAGGGCCAGATGGATACTCCGGTTTTCGGACATAAATATGAGATGAATGACGAAGAGTGGGATACCTTCTGCACAGGCATGAACAAGCTTGGCAAGATCGCAAAAGAGGAGTATGGTATTGCTCTTACTTTCCATCATCATATGGGTACTGTTGTACAGAGCCTTGCTGAGGTTGACCGTATGATGGAGAATACAGATCCTGAATATGTAAGTCTTCTTTTTGATACCGGTCACTTTACATACTGTGGAGAGGATCCTCTTGAGGTTGTAAAGAAATATGTTCACAGGATCAAACATGTTCATCTGAAGGATATCCGTCCGGAAGTTGTTGAGCAGGTTAAGAAAGAAAACATGAGCTTCCTTGCAGGCGTAAGAGCCGGTGCCTTCACGATTCCGGGAGATGGATGCATCAACTATGATCCGATCTTCAAGGTTCTCGAGGATGCAGGCTACGAAGGATATATGGTTGTTGAGGCTGAGCAGGATCCGGCTAAGGCTAATCCGCTTGAGTATGCGATCCGTGCAAGAAAATTCATTGCTGAGAAGACAGGCTTATAATTACGACAGGGAAATAGGTGCATGCTGATGTACAGTTAAGCGGAATAAAGATGTCCGCTTTGCATAGAAAAAGCGGTATCAGCCAGTAGTGCTTTGACACCGCTTTTTTCTGTAAGAAGATGCAAACAGTGTACGATAAACAGGACAGGAGGGCCGAATCATGGCACTTGTGAAAATGAAAGATCTGCTGAGACGTGCCGAAGAGAAAAATATTGGCTGCGGTGCTTTCAGTGTTGGTAATATGGAAATGGTAAGAGGTGCGATCCGCGCAGCAGAAGAACTGGATACGCCGGTCATCCTTCAGATCGCGGAGGTGCGTTTGAAAAATTCTCCGCTTCACCTGATGGGACCAATGATGGTACAGGCTGCAAAGGAGGCTAAGGTGGATGTGGCTGTTCATCTGGATCATGGTCTTACTTTTGAGACGGTTGACAAGGCTCTGGAGCTTGGCTTTACATCGGTTATGCTGGATGCTTCTACGCTTCCTTTTGAGGAAAACATCGCCAGAGTAAAGGCCGTTGTGGAGAAAGCACGTAAATACGGCGCTACAGTTGAGGCTGAGCTTGGACTTGTGGGCGGAAGTGAGGATGGAAGCTGTGACCACGGTATCCGCTGCACAGATCCAGATGATGCGGTCGTTTACGCAAGAGAGACAGGTATTGATGCGCTTGCAGTTGCCATCGGGAATGCCCATGGTAATTATCCGGTAGCGCCGACGCTTGCTTTTGATGTATTGGAGAAGATCCATGAGAAAGTGGATATTCCGCTGGTTCTTCATGGCGGCAGTGGTATCACTGATAAAGATTTCCAGAGGGCGATCTCTCTTGGCATCCGTAAGGTGAATATTGCCACAGCAAGCTTTAACAGCCTGACAGCTCATGTGGAGAAATATATGGAATCAACAGACAAGCATAATTTCTTTGACCTCAATGAGGCTATGGTCCAGGGCACTTACGAGAATGTGAAGAGACATATTATTGTATTTAATGAGCCATATCAGGAGTAGGCCAAGGATTTTCTTGTAAAAAAAGAAAAGGTCTGATAAGATGTTCTCAGTGAAAATAACTGGGAACATCTTTTTTGTGCCCATAAAAGAGGAGAGATAAAAATGGAACAGAAAGAGACTGTCTGTTCAGTTGCGAAGAAATGCGGCGGTTGCCGTTATCAGGGTGTATCCTACCAGGAGCAGCTTCGCAGGAAACAGAGAATTACAGAAGGCCTTCTGAAAAAATTCGGAAAAGTAGAGCCGATCATTGGAATGGAAGATCCCTATTATTACAGAAACAAAGTTCATGCAGCTTTTGGCCGTGACCGGAAGGGAAACGTAATTTCCGGGATTTATGAGGAGAAGAGTCATAGGATCGTTTCCGTAGATGACTGTATGATCGAAGATAAAAAAAGTCAGGAAATCATCCGTACCATACGTGGTATGCTGAAATCCTTTAAGATCAAGACCTATGATGAGGATACAGGATATGGACTTCTCCGCCATGTGCTTGTGCGGAGAGGCTTTTCCACAGGAGAGATCATGGTGGTATTAGTTACGGTTTCTCCAATATTTCCATCTAAGAATAACTTTGTAAAAGCTCTCCGTAAAGAGCATCCGGAGATCACTACGGTGGTTCTCAATGTCAATGACAGACAGACAAGCATGGTACTTGGAGACCGCAATATCGTACTTTACGGACCGGGATTCATCAAAGATCGACTTATGGGACTGACCTTCCGTATTTCTCCATCTTCTTTTTATCAGGTAAATCCTGTGCAGACAGAAGTACTTTACGGAAAGGCTATGGAGTTTGCGGCAATGACAGGAAAAGAGAGGGTGATCGATGCTTACTGCGGCACAGGTACTATCGGGATCATCGCTTCCGGGAATGCCAGGGATGTCATTGGTGTAGAACTGAACCGTGATGCTATCCGTGATGCCAGAATGAATGCCAGGGAAAACAAGATCCGTAATGTTCGTTTTGTTCCGGGAGATGCAGGATGGTTTATGGAAGGAATGGCAGCAGAGGGAGAGAAGGTGGAGGTTGTTCTCATGGATCCGCCACGTTCCGGAAGTGATCGTAAATTCCTTCACTCCCTTTTGACTCTTTCACCGGAAAAAATTGTTTATGTATCCTGCAACCCGGAAACCCTGGCAAGAGATCTTGCCTGCCTTACTAAGAGAGATTACCTGGTAAAGAAGATGCAGCCGGTTGATATGTTCCCGCTCACCGATTCAGTGGAGGTTGTTTGCCTTCTGGAGAATCGTAGGACCAGACCGGGAAGAGCTTAGATTTTTGGCAGCTCACAGTGATATGCGATGCCAAGGGGCGTAACAAGAAGCGGATGGACCGGACGGTATACCGGAAGCTTTAGCCTCTTTTCAAAAACGGTAGTAAATTCCTTAAACATGGAAGAACCGCCAACTACATAAACAGCCGGAACCTGATAGCCCTTTAGAAATTTCTCGGTGATCACAGCCATTTTTTCTACAGTGGCCTTGATCACAGGGAAAATTTCGTCTTCTTTTTCCGGAGTAGTTTTCAATACTTCGGCTTCCTCATAAGGGATCTTATAGTGACCGGCGACTGTCATGGTCATATGGCTACCGCCAGTAGCCTCATCATCGGTGTAGATAACTTTTCCGTCTTTCAGGATGCTGATACCGGTTGTGCCGCCACCCACATCCACAACAGCACCGTCTGTGATCTTAAGGACAGCAGCTGCGGCAGTAGGCTCGTCCACGATATTTGTAACCTCGAAACCGGCACCCTCCAGAACATAGCCGATGCTTTTGACACTGCCCTCAGAAACTCCTGGAGGGATGGCAGCAGCACCGTAAGTGAGTTCTGTGCCAAGCCTTTCCTCCAGCTCATTTTTAAGCTTTGTCACAAGCTGGACAGATTCATAGTAATTGACGATCACTCCATCCTGGATCGCATGGGATGGTGCGGAAATTCCGGCTATGGGACGGTTATTCCGGTCGACAACGGCAAGAACGGTATTGGCAGTACCAAGGTCGATGCCTGTCTTCAGACGACCGCGGAATTTTTTACATTCACCTGTTTCTACAAGTTCTGCAAAATTGGACAAAGTTCTGTTTTTTAATTCCATTCAAAATACTCCATTTCTTTCAGACAGGGACAAAAAGAATTTTGCCCCTGATATAAATTCTAATAATTGCGGCCGGTAAAGATGGCAACGGATCTGGGCCGCATGCAGAAATCGTGTTCAATGCGTGGCTCCTGGCCTTTTTCGTAGAAATAACGGCCATTTCCGTCACCGAACGTGTTGACACAGAGATACCATGCACCGGGACGGGCAAGCTCCGGAAGTGTGACCGTTACGTCCTCCCAGTATGCGTTGATCACAATGTAGATCAGGTCATCAGTGCCTTTGCTCTTATCATAGCCTGCAAAGCTTACAGCGAAGGTGTGGGCATCTCTTGGAATGGTCACATCCCTTGCGTCAATGTTATGAGTGTGGATATTTTCCATACCGCATACTGCATTGGGAAGCTTCCGGGAGATAACAGGGTGGTCTTTACGGAACCGGATCATAAATTTGAAAAATTCAAAAAGATCGTGATTTTTCTCCAGAAGCTTCCAGTTGATCCATGAGGTTTCGTTATCCTGACAGTAGGTATTGTTATTTCCGTGTTTTGTGTTTCCGAATTCATCACCTGCAAGGAACATCGGGGTTCCGCGGCTGGACATCAGTACAGCACAGGCATTCCGTATCATGCGGAAGCGGAGGGAGAGCACTTCGGGGTTGGTGGAATCGCCCTCTTCTCCACAGTTCCAGCTGCGGTTATCGTTGGAACCGTCGGTGTTATTCCAGCCGTTTGCTTCGTTGTGTTTTTCATTGTAGGAATAAAGATCATACATGGTGAAGCCATCGTGGCAGGTAAGGAAATTGACACAGGAATTGTATCCTGCATAATTGTCATTATGATCAGAATAAAAGCCTCCGTACAGATCACCGGAACCGGAAATACTCCATGCAGCGTCCCAAGCATTCCAGAAATCTCCCTTCAGGAAGGAACGGAGGCAGTCACGGTAACGGCCATTCCATTCAGCCCATCTGCGGCTGGCAGGGAAAGAACCAACCTGATACAGCCCGCCGGCATCCCAGGCTTCTGCGATCAGTTTGACATTTCTAAGGACCGGATCGTAAGCGAGAAGCTCCAGAAGGGGCGGATTGTTAAGTGGAGAACCGCCCTCATGGCGTCCGAGAATGCTGGCAAGATCGAAGCGGAAGCCGTCCACACGGTAGTTGATGGTCCAGTAACGTAAGCATTCAAGGATCATCTGACGTACAATGGGATGGTTACAGTTCAGAGTATTTCCACATCCGCTGAAATTGTAGTAATTTCCCTCTGGAGTCAGCATATAATAAACCTTATTGTCAAAGCCCTTAAAGCAGAAGGTTTTTCCCAGCTCGTTTCCTTCGGCGGTATGATTGAATACAACATCAAGAATTACTTCGATGCCATTTTCGTGGAGCTCACGGATCAGCTCTTTCAGCTCAGTTCCCTCACAGTTATGCTCCGGCTTGGAAGCATAGCTGGTGTTTGGAGAAAAGAAGTTGACAGAATTGTATCCCCAGTATTCCAGAAGCCGTTTGCCATTTACAGTACGGGCATTCATATTCTCGTCGAACTCGAAGATCGGCATCAGCTCTACGGCGTTGATCCCCAGTTCCTTGAGATAAGGGATCTTTTCACGAAGACCGGCAAAGGTTCCCGGGTGCATAACACCGGAAGAAGAATCCTGTGTAAAGCCGCGGACGTGAAGCTCATAGATGATCAGGTCACTGATCTTACGGGTGGACTGCGGCATGTCTTCCCAGTCAAAGGAATCACGTACCACACGGGCATGATAGCTTCCGATCTTTTGCTGGCCCCATTCACGCTGACCGGCAACGGCTTTGGCATAAGGATCAAGAAGAACCTTTGTCTTATCGAAGATGTGACCCTTTTCCGGTTCGTAAGGACCGTCAATGCGGTAGCCGTACTCCAGATCTTCGATGTCCAGTCCCATGACGATCATGGAGTAGACATCACCGATACGACAGGCATTGGGAAAAGGAAGGACTGCGAAGGGTTCCTCTTCTCCGGAGTGGAAAAGAAGAAGCTCGCAGGATGTACCGTGGCGGGTATGTGCGGTAAAGTTGACTCCGTTGGAAAGAGGAGTAGCGCCATTTAATTCAAAAAAACCGGGACGTACAGGAAATCCCGCAATAATATCTGTGGGCCGGGATGTCAGTGTATTCTCAGAGAGCATAGTCTGATTCTGTGTTTTCATTTCCGGTATCCTCCTTGGTGAAAATTTTTTTACAAACAAAAATATTATAACTGATTTTCAGAAAAAAGTACAGGCTGGGAACCTATGAAGTTCACGGGAGTTGACAGAGATTGCAGAAATGTGATAAAAACCTGTACAGAGATGAGGTGAAAAAGTGGAAGAAAAAAGAAGAGAAGAATGGATGGCCATTTTAAGACAAAGCCGGCTCTGCAGAAACCTGGAAGAAAAAGAACTCCTAAACCTCATGGAGCAGGAAGGAACGGTGCGGACTTATTCCAGAGGGGAGCGGATCTTTCAGGAAACAGACCGGCCGGATTCGGTTTATATGCTTCTTAACGGAAGTGTGATCATCGCAAAAGAGACGTTTTCCGGAAAAAGGATCCTTCTGGCGCAGCTGGAAGATCCAGGGGCTCTGTTCGGGGAGGTTTATGCCTTTATGGAGAAAGCTTCCTATGACATGTATGTGGAAGCGCTGACGCAGGTTTCCGTTCTGATCATGAGCAGCCGGATCTTTACAGACAGGGAAGAAAATAGTTTAAGCCGGAAACTTCGGGAAAATCTTCTTGAGGTTTTTGCCGGGAAGGCTTACAATATGAACCGGAAGCTTCGGATCCTTGGAAGTGGCAGTCTCCGGGAGCGGATCGTCCGTTTCCTTGTAGAATGCCAGGACAGTGAAGGACAGATCCACATGAATCTTTCCAGAGAAGAGATGGCGGATTATTTAAACATTACCAGGCCGTCTCTTTCCAGAGAACTGGGAAAGATGCAGGAAGAAGGAATCCTGGAACTTGACAGGCGTCAGATCCTTGTGAAAGATCAGGAAAAAATGGAGTTATATCTGTAAGGTAACATATGTTACCGAAGAATCTCCGGGATTTTTGTATGATGTCAGTGAAAACAAAAAAACATTTGCAGAAATATAAAAATCAGGGAGAGATGATATCATGATAAGAAAGATCGTACACATTGAGGAAGAGAAATGCAACGGCTGTGGTGCCTGTGCAGCTGCCTGCCACGAAGGAGCTATTGCCATGATAGACGGCAAGGCAAAACTGATCCGGGATGATTACTGTGACGGACTGGGAGACTGTCTTCCGGCCTGCCCTGCCGATGCGATCCGTATTATAGAGCGGGAAGCCGCAGATTATGACGCGGAGGCAGTGGAAAAAAGAATGAAGCTTAAGAAAACAGAGGCCTCGATGCCAGCAGGGAAGCCACACGTGTGCCCCGGAAGTATGGCAAGAAGCCTTAATAAAAAGCAGGAACCGCCGGTGCAGGCAGAGCAGAAAAAAGTTCCCCAAAATGCAGGGGAACAGACAAGCCGCCTTGCCCAGTGGCCCGTACAGATCAAACTGGTTCCTGTCAATGCACCATATTTTGAAAATGCACAGCTTCTGATCGCGGCAGACTGTACTGCCTACGCTTATGCAGGTTTTCATGAGAAATTCATGAAAGATCATGTGACGCTGATCGGATGCCCCAAACTGGATGAGGGAGATTATGCAGATAAGCTTGCAGAGATCATAGGAAATAATTCCATCCGGAGTATCCGTATCGTCCGCATGGAAGTTCCCTGCTGCGGAGGCATCGAGAATGCAGTGATCCGTGCCATGGAGCGAAGCGGAAAGATGATCCCATGGCAGGTAGTGACCATTGCCTGTGACGGCACGATCAGGGAGGAGCTGTAAGGAAAGGAATAAAAACAGCATGAGTGAAGAAACACTGGAGATTTCTTTTGATGAAATAGAGAAGGAACGGGAAAAATATCTTCTGGTAGATACCCGTGATAAAGTAACTGTGGAATATGGAATGATCCCGGGAGCGATTTCTGTTCCGGAGCAGGAACTGGAAGAACGGGCAGAAGAACTGAAAGGGGATAAGATTCCGGTTCTTTACTGTACCAGAGGACTTTTCAGCCAGGAAGGGGCAGGGATGCTCCGGGAAAAAGGAATTCCCGCACTGAGCCTGAAGGGCGGATATACAGGCTGGCTTTTCCAGCAGATGCGGAAAGAGTCCAATAAAGGGGACAGTGAAGAAGAGGAAAATGAAGCAATGGAACAGCGCCGGAAAGATATCGAGCTGAGTATCCGCAAGAAGTTCCACAAGCAGCTGTTTTCCAGATTCGCCAGAGGAATCAACGACTATGAACTGGTGAAGCCGGGAGACAAGATCGCGGTCTGTATTTCCGGTGGTAAGGATTCCATGCTGATGGCCAAACTGTTCCAGGAGTTGAAACGTCATAACAAGTTTCCTTTTGAATTGGTATTTCTTGTGATGGATCCGGGATATAATGAGGCCAACCGTGCGGTGATCGAACACAACGCCAAGCTTCTCGGAATCCCGATCACAGTATTTGAGACTGAGATTTTTGATGCAGTTTACAATGTGGAAAAATCTCCGTGTTATCTCTGCGCCCGTATGCGGAGAGGATATCTTTACAGCAAGGCAAAAGAACTTGGATGCAACAAGATCGCCCTTGGACATCACTATGATGATGTGATTGAGACCATCCTGATGGGAATGCTTTATGGAGCACAGGTACAGACCATGATGCCGAAACTCCACAGCACAAACTTCGAAGGGATGCAGCTGATCCGCCCTATGTATCTGATCCGGGAGGCAGATATCAAGCACTGGAGAGATTACAATGACCTGCATTTTATCCAGTGTGCCTGCAAGTTTACCGATACCTGTACTACCTGTCGTACAGATGGAACCAGTGTTTCCAAACGAATGGAGATCAAGAATCTTATTGCAGAGCTTAAGAAGGTAAATCCTCATATTGAAAGCAATATTTTCCGAAGTGTGGAAAATGTGAATCTTCATACAGTCATTGCCTATAAGAAAGATGGTGTGAAACATTCCTTCCTGGAAGGGTATGACGACTGAGAGATATAAATAATAAAAGCTGCCACCGGAGTTATGGGCCTGTTTGAGGCTTGCGGTTCCGATGGCAGTTTTTGCTTTTGGGTATATGAAATTATGGGGTAAATGTGTATTGTGAACATTTACGTGATCTATATGTTCTGCTTTGCAGCATGCTGGGCGCGGGCTTTTTCTCGCTGCCTGGTAAGGTCATAGTATTCATCAGAGACGATCCCACGGCTGGAAAGTGCTTCGTAAGTTTTCTGCTGTGCGGGGGTCATTTTCATTCCAATGGCGGAATTGACATCTGTCAGCACGCAGCCTGTTTTTTCTACCAGCCAGAAAAGAGCGGAATCATCTTCCGGGATCATTTTCCAGATTTCGTTTTCCGTATATGGTAAAAGGGCCATAAGGGTCTTCAAATGTCCGTCCTGGATTAGGCGGTAATCCCCATCCGGCATGATGATGCCGTCACCGTAGAGTTCTTTTTTCTTTTCCATTTCTTTCAGAAGTTCTTCTGTAAGTTTCATGATCGGCTCCTTGAGATTTGCTGCTTGGGGCAGCTTTTTTGTGCTGTTTTAACCGAATCAAGGAAGTCCCCTGCGGGGTTGCGAATATCCGTTTGACTACGAGTTAAAAAAATAACAAACAGCGCCTATATTGTATGAAGAGAAGATCAAAATGTCAATAGGTTAAAAAATATTTTTAGCTGTTTAACAAGAGTTACAATTGTGCAATATGGATATTTTTTCGGAATGATGCGTTAAATCTATGTAAAATTCGTCGTAAAACAGGGACTCCTGTGGTATAATAAGAATATTCAAAAAATTCGAGGAAGGACGATGCAGATGTTGAAAAACTGGAACCCGGAACAGATTCCGGAAAAAGAGGATATCAAAGTGCGTTTAAGCGCTGCAAGAACCAGATTATATGAATTGCAGATGGCTCTGAAAGAGCATAAGATTCCGGTGATCGTGCTGTTTGAAGGCTGGGGAGCTTCCGGAAAAGGAAGTACCATAAGTAAGGTGATCAAGAATATCGATCCTCGTTTCTTCAAAGTTGCGACTATGTCAGCACCTACAGAGGAAGAACTTCGGAAACCATTTCTTTACCGATATTTCAGGGAAATCCCGGAAGCGGGCAAGTTTACATTCCTGGATTCAGGATGGATGGATCAGACCTGTCGTGAACGTATGGATAAAAAGCTGAAGGGTGACAATTATTCAAAACGGATTGACAGTATCCGGAGATTTGAACGTCAGCTGACGGATAATGGATATGTACTCCTGAAATTTTTTATGCAGATCGACCGGAAAGAACAGGAAAAACGTATGGGCATCCTTCTGGAAAGCAAGGATACCAGATGGAGAGTCAATGAATATGATCTCTGGCAGAATGATCATTATAAGAAGTGCAGAAAGATTTTCGACCAGTATATGCAGGATACCAATACATCTGCGGCTCCATGGTATATTGTCGATGCCGGTGACCGGAAGTGGGCAGAACTGCAGGTACTGGAAACCATGATCAGCAATATAGAGGTTGCCATGGAAAACAGCAAACATGCAGTGCCGATCCTGCAGAATGTTTTTCCTCTGGTGGAGATGCCCAGATTAAGCGAGATTCCTCTGGATGGAAAAGAAGTGGGGGATGAAGAGTACAAGGCAGAGCTTAAGGAACTGCAGGCAAAGCTTGGAAGTCTGCATAACCGTCTTTACCGAAAAAGAGTGCCTGTGATCATCACCTATGAAGGCTGGGATGCTGCCGGAAAGGGAGGAAATATCAAGAGGATCACGGAGGCTCTTGATCCCCGTGGATTTGAGGTACATCCTATCGCAAGTCCGGAGCCTCATGAAAAAGCCCGTCATTATCTGTGGCGTTTCTGGACAAGGCTTCCCAAGGATGGTCACATTGCCATCTTTGACCGGACGTGGTACGGAAGAGTGATGGTAGAACGTCTGGAGGGCTTCTGCAGCGAGAATGACTGGAGACGTGCCTACAATGAGATCAATGAATTTGAGAAGGAGCTTTCTGACTGGGGCGCTGTGATCGTGAAATTCTGGGTCCACATTGATAAGGACACCCAGCTTGCCAGGTTCAACGACCGCCAGAGCAATCCGGAAAAACAGTGGAAGATCACGGATGAGGACTGGAGAAACCGTGAAAAATGGGATCAGTATGAAACAGCAGTAGATGAGATGCTTCAGAAAACCAGCACTGCTTATGCACCATGGCACATTCTGGAATCCGTAGATAAGAAATATGCAAGGCTGAAGGCGCTTCGGATCGTGATCGAAGAAATTGAGAAAGCGCTGAAATAAGAGATAAAAGCTGCGGCAGGATAACAGATATTCTGCTGCAGCTTTTTGTCTGAAGAGAGATGAATCAATTCCGGAGATAGTTTCGCATACTGCGAAGAGCATGTTTTTCCAGTCGGCTGACCTGAGCCTGGGAGATACCAATCTCATCAGCTACCTCCATTTGGGTTTTTCCCTCGTAGAAGCGGAGATCGATAATGTGACGTTCACGCTCTCCAAGCCGGTTCATGGCATCTCGAAGAGAAATATCCTCCACCCAGTTTTCTTCCAGGTTCTTTTTATCACTGATCTGATCCATAACATATAGGGTATCTCCGCCTTCGGAATACACGGGCTCAAAAAGGCTTACCGGGCTCTGGAACGCATCCATGGCATAGACGATCATTTCCTTGTCGATACCGATCTCATCAGCGATTTCTGCAATGGTAGGCTCTTTGAGATGCTGCCGCATATAGTTTTCCCGGGTATAGATGGTTTTGTAAGCGATATCCCGCAGAGAACGGCTGACCCGTATGCTGTTGTTATCACGGAGATATCTTCGGATCTCTCCGATGATCATGGGAACTGCATAGGTGGAAAATTTTACCTGAAGAGTGGTGTCGAAATTATCGATCGCTTTGATCAGGCCGATGCAGCCGATCTGAAAAAGGTCATCCGGATTTTCACTGCTGTTCTGAAAACGCCGGATCACGCTTAAAACAAGCCGCAGATTGCCTTTGATGTACAATTCCCTGGCTTCTTCATCGCCAGCTTTGATTCTTTTAAAGAGCTCCGCCTTTTCTTCCTGATCGAGAACGGGAAGGGTTGAGGTATTTACTCCGCAGATTTCAACTTTATTCAGTGCCATCTTAGAATCCTCCTTGTCTTGTCAGTACATTAAGATGATTCTCAGAGGGCGGTTGAAATATACTTTTTCAGGGAAAATATAAAAAATAAAGGGCCTTGACAATAAGGAGGTATTTATTCTCCGGACAGCAGTTTTTCATTACGGAAATCAACAAGGATGATATCTTCGCCGATCTGGCGGATGCAGTCCCATGGAATGGAATATTCATTTTCTTTGGAAAAACACCAGCAAAATTTTCCCGGTTCCGGCATGATCAGGGCTTTCAGACGTGCGGTTTCACAGCAGAATTCCACATCAAGAGGGCAGCCAAGACTGCGGCAGGTATGGATATTGATCACTTCTTTTTGTTTCAGCTCACAGATGCGCATAAATTCATCACCTGGTATGATTTTATGGAAAATCTGTAAAATTTATGCAAGTCCGATTATTGACACATTATGTGCATTTATTTTATAATAAAAACAAATTTAGGAAGATAAGCGGGAATCCTCGGTAATTCAATTGCCGAGATGAAAGCGTAAACTGTGCATATCTGCACATTATAAGTAAAATATATTTATTTTTTTACTAAAAAATGCTGTATCCAGCTTTATTAAAAAAGAAAATATGTTCGGCATTTTATTGTGATATTCTTAATACTATGCTATACTATATGTATGAAGGAGAATCTTATACATTACCGCACTTGTGTGTGCAATATTAATTACCATATGGTATGGTCAGTGAAATACTGGCGGAAGATATTGAATGCGGAGATTGAAGCATATCTTCAGGAGCTGGTGCAGGAGATCGCAGCGGATAAAGGTTTTACCGTCCATTTGTTTGAATGCGGGGAAGGAGACCATGTGCACTGTTTTGTGTCTGCTCCTCCCAAATTATCCATAACTGCGATCGTGAAATATCTGAAAGGGATCACCGGCAGGAAATTATTCGAACGTTTTCCGGAAATAAGAGAACAGCTTTGGAAAGGAGAGCTGTGGAACCATTCCTATTATGTGGAAACGGTCGGGTCTGTGTCGGAAGAAAACATCCGCAGATATATTGAGCATCAGAGTAAAGTTTATTGAGATCATAGAGGTGGGAAATGCTGCTGTCAAAGAAAACATCCATAAAGGTCAGTCAGGAATATGCAAACGTCATCGGACATATGTGTTATGCGGCATCCAAGCTCTGGAATGTCTGTAATTACGAACGTCAGCATTACAAAGAAATGGGAATGGAGAAATACCCGGACTGGTATTATCAGAAAAAATCCCATAGAGAGGATCTGTGGTATAAACAGCTTCCATCTCAGACAGCCCAGGAAGTCTGCAAGCTGCTGGATAAAGCATGGAAATCTTTTTACGCCTTGAAAAGATCCGGAGGGATTGAGAATCCCAGACCACCGCGGTTTAAACAGGAAAGTATCCCCATTACCTATATGCAGATGGGAATTGTACATGAATGGGACACAGAAAAAGTCCGTCTGTCCCTTCCAAAAGCATTAAAAAGATATATGGAAGAAACGTATCAGATCCATGAGAACTTTCTTTATCTTGAAAATAAGATTTTCAGGGGCATGGATCAGATCAAACAGTTGCGGATCTACCCACCGGAAAAAGGTGAATGTAAAGTTATTGTTGTTTATGAGATTTCAGAGAGGGAAGAACTTTCGCAGAATGGACACTATCTGTCAGTTGATCTGGGACTTCATAATCTTATGACATGCTATGATTCCGGGAATGGGAATACATTTATCCTGGGCAGAAGATATCTTGCATTGGAAAGATATTTTCATAAAGAGATTGCAAGGGTGCAGGCACAATGGTATGGACAGCAGTCTGTGAAGGAAATAAAACATCCAGTCACATCAAAACATATTCGCAGATTATATCAGAAAAAGCAGAACTCGGTAACGGATTATCTGCACAAGATCACAAGATACTTTGCAAAATACTGCCGTGAACAGGGAATTACCTGTGTTGTGGCAGGGGATATCCGGAATATCCGGAAAGGAAAAGACCTGGGACACAGAACAAACCAGAAGTTCCACAATCTGCCGTATAACAGGCTCTATAGCATGATGGAATATAAGCTTAAGATGTACGGGATCCGTTTTGTAAGACAGGAAGAAAGCTATACCAGCCAGTGCAGTCCGCTGTCACCAGAGGTGGAAAAAAGATATGCACAGCCATGCAACCGAAAACAAAGGGGACTGTACAGGGACAGAAACCGGAAGTATAACGCAGATGCTGTAGGTGCATATAACATCCTGAGAAAATATCTCTCCGTATCCGGAGAGAAAAAGGAACTGTCCGTAACCGGACTAAAAACGCCAGAAATAATAAAAGTAGCTGTATAGCTCTAAAGAGCAAACAGTAGTGGTGTCATGGACGCACCCTGAAAAGGCGGTATCCCGCCTTAATTCAGATGCTCTGGTAACTCAGTTGCCGAGTAGTTCACTAATGATTTACTGATCCGGAAAGGGGGAGAGTTCTGTGAGATGTCCGTTCTGTAACCAGGATAATACAAGAGTTGTAGATTCCAGACCTGTAGAGGATACCAATTCCATCCGCCGCCGCCGTCTCTGTGATGCCTGCGGAAAGCGTTTTACAACTTATGAGAAGGTGGAAACGATTCCGCTGACTGTGATCAAGAAGGATCAGAACCGGGAAAGCTATAAACGTTCCAAGATCCAGGATGGTGTTCTTCGTGCCTGCTATAAGCGCCCCATTCCCATTGAGAGAGTGGAAGAGATGATCGATTCCATAGAAGGAGATATTTTCCGGTCAGAAGACCGTGAGATCAGCAGTACCAAGATCGGAGAGATCGTTATGGAGCATCTGAAGGATCTGGATGCGGTGGCGTATGTACGCTTTGCGTCTGTATACAGAGAGTTTAAAGATGTCAGTACCTTTATGGATGAGCTGAAGAAGCTGATCAATTAAGAGATTAAATGAATAGACCGCAAATGCAGGAGATTTCAGGCCGATTGTCAAAAGACAACCGGCCTTTTTTGAAACATGAATGTTCGATTTTTCAGAGATCGTAAAAGTGGATACAAAAAAACAGGAACCGCCTGGGAAAAATCCTCTGCGGTCCCTGCTATAAATATACATTAATGATTCAGGAAACTTAATTAAACAATACCCTGAGCTTTCATAGCGTCAACAACTTTTTCGAAGCCGGCGATGTTTGCACCTACAACATAGTTGTCTTCCATACCGTAACGTTTAGCAGCGTCATCAGCTTTGTGGAAGATATCGATCATGATGTTGTGGAGTTTCTCATCAACCTCTTCTCTTGTCCAGGAAAGTCTCATGGAGTTCTGGCTCATCTCAAGTGCAGATGTGGCAACACCGCCAGCGTTTGCGGCTTTACCAGGCATGAAGAGAA
>OLQV01000824.1_pt1 | contig 25769 bp, 23 predicted proteins | sample 1672371 | NCBI WGS metagenome assembly OLQV01 (sample SAMEA3136676, study PRJEB25190) | human gut metagenome
GCTATACCGTTTCTCTCTCGCCTTAGAATGTTTTCTTAACTGGACACCCCTAAGGTGGTTCCCTCTTTTCAGTGCCGCAAGTTATTTGAAGGCGGCATCGATTTGTTGAAAATGAGTGAAATCATCCCTGAATGATACCCGATTCAATTGCATTTTTTCTAAGCACATCAATAAATACAGGAAGCGCCGGATTCTGATTGTCTTTTTTCCAGATGACCATAATATCCACATGTTCATATTCGCCCACCAGTGGGATAAATACAAGGTCACTGCTCTGTCGGACATATTTAATCGCGGATTCCGGTGCAATGGTAATGCCGATACCGGCAGCTACAAGGAGCATCAGGGTTTCGATATCGGAAGATTTGCCGACGATTTTAGGAACAAAACCGGCTTCAGCAAACTGCTGTGGGATAATATAGTCATATTTCTTCGCTCTTGGATTATCATAAAATTTTGTGAGTAAGAAATTCTCATTTCTCAAATCATATCGACTAAGGACACTGAGCTGGGCATATGGATGAGTGGCCGGAAGTACGGCGTATAATTTCTGGGTTGCGACGTGCAGAGATTTAAAGCCTTCAATATTCGTGGTTTTATAACAGATATTAACAGCTGCGTCCAGCTTTCCTTCTTCCATGTCTAATAGTAAATCAAGATGCGCTTCTCTGTAAATATAAAAGGCAATACTTGGATTTGAGAGGCTGAATTCTTTTAATCGTTGTCCGAAATTTGTATTTTCCTGCCCTTTTACATAACCGATATTCAAATTGCCGGAAATGCCTTCAGCTGCTTTGCGGGTGCGTGTAATGGCAGCCTGATTGCGTTCCAGAATCATTCGTGCTTCTGTTAAAAAAACCTGACCGGCCGGTGTCAGGGGAAACTTTTCTCTTTTGGCGGTCAAAAAGCTTGACTTCCAGATCTTCTTCCAAAGCCTGCATATGCTGTGTGATAGCAGTTTGTGAAATATAATGCTGTTTGGCAGCCTCTGTAAAATTCAGACATTCGGCGGCTGTGATGAAATATTTCAGCTGATTGGTAGTCATAAGTCTATATCCCTCCCAAGAAATAAACAAATTATTGATAAGAAAAACAAATCATTAACAAACGTTTTTGTTATTATACTATAAAATTTCAGGATATTCAACGGAAGTTGGGAATAAAATAGCCCTATTTTATAAGTTTTTGCTTATGAAAACCAGCATTTTCCTTATTGGATTTCCAGATGTATCCATTTTATAATGATGACATCAGAAAGATGCATCTTGTAACTTGTTAAAATATAGACAATTGATAAATCAGGGAGAGAGAAATATGGGAGAAGAAGAAAAATCCAAAAGACGCCCGCCGGACCCGAATTCAGCAAAGTATAAATTGGGTCAGATTGCTGCGAAAGCTTATACAGATGCAGAAGAAGCAAAGGCACGCGGAGAGATGGTTGGCTGGTGTTCCAGCAATTTCCCAGTGGAGATTCCGGAAACATTGGGGTTAGCCGTTGTTTATCCTGAGAATCAGGCAGCAGGTATTGCAGCAAGAGGAGCAGGTGAAAGACTGTGTAATATCAGTGAAGCCGATGGTTATTCCAATGATATTTGTGCTTATGCAAGAATCAGTATGGCTTATGCCAAGATTAAGGATGCACCGGAACAGAATGTGCCGATGCCAGATTTCCTGCTTTGCTGCAACAACATTTGCAACTGTATGATTAAATGGTATGAAAATCTGTCAAAAGAGTTAAAGATTCCGATGATTATGATCGATATTCCGTTTAATCCGGACTATGAAGTTTCAGATGCAGAGACTGCTTATATTAAGGCACAGTTCCTGGATGCGATTCATCAGCTGGAAGAATTAACCGGCAAAAAGTGGAGTGACGAAAAGTATAAGGAAGTCATGGAATATTCCGGACGGACAAGCCGTGCATGGCTGGCAGCCACAGCAACTGCTAAATATACACCATCCCCATTTAACGGCTTTGATCTTTTGAATCATATGGCGGTTATGGTAACTGCCCGTGGTAAGAAAGAGGCAGCGGACGCTATGGAAACGCTTCTGAAAGAGTATGAAGAAAATCATGTGGAAGGCAAATCTACTTTCCGTACAGAAGAAAAATACAGAATCATGTTTGAAGGTATTGCCTGTTGGCCATGGCTGCGTGTCACATCCACAGGACTTAAGAGCCGTGGCATCAATATGGTTACAACCATTTATGCGGATGCATTTGGTTTCATTTACAAAGATTTTGATGATATGTGTAGAGCGTATGCGAAGGTTCCGAATGCCATCAATCTGGAACTGGCAAGAGACAAACGTGTGAAACTCTGCAAAGACAATCATGTAGAAGGACTTCTGGTACATACCAATCGTTCATGTAAACTTTGGAGTGGTTTCATGCCGGAAATGAGTCGCCAGATTGGTGAGATGTGTGATATTCCGGTTGTCAGCTTCGACGGTGATCAGGCAGATCCTCGTAACTTCTCTGAGGCACAGTATGAGACAAGAGTACAGGGACTGACTGAGATTATGGAACAGATAAAGGAGGCCAGATAATGAGTACAGCAGCTTTATTAGAAAAATTTCATCATGCAGCGGCTAATCCGGCTGAAATGAAGGAAAAGTACCTGAAGGAAGGTAAAAAAATCGTTCTGGTCAACTATTATGCACCGGAGGAAATTGTCCATGCCATGGGATTTGTGCCGATGGCAGCCTGGGGCGCAGATACAGAAATTAAAGATGCAAAGAGATATTTTCCGGCATTTATCTGTTCTATCATGCAGACAATGCTTGAACTGGGTATGAACGGCACTTATGATGGTGCCAGCGCCATTATTATCCCGAGCTTGTGCGACAGCTTAAAGGTTGCCGGACAGAACTGGAAATGTGCAGTGCCATCCATTCCGTTTATTCCGATGACTTATCCTCAGAACAGAAAACCGGCATATGGTGAAGATTTTGTAAAAGCAGGATATGAGCGTGTCATCAGTGACCTTGAAAAAGCGACAGGTGCCGTATTCAGTGATGAAGCACTGAAAGACTCCATTGCTGTTTATAATGAGCACAATCAGGTAATGAGAGAAGTTTCTGATTTACTGGCAGAACATCCTGAAATTACAGCCGCCCAGAGAAGTGATATCTTCAAGAGTGCCGGATTTATGACAAAGGAAGAGCACACAGCACTGGTCAAAGAATTTATGACTTCTTTAAAGAAAGAAACACCTTCTGCAGAAAAGAAGATTCGTATTGTCACAAGTGGTATCCTTGCAGACAGTCCGTCTTTATTATCCATTCTGGATGATAATGGCTATCAGATTGTCTGGGATGATGTGGCAGTAGAAAGCCGTCAGTACAAAGTGGATGCACCGGAAGCGGAGACAGCACTTGACAGTCTGGCGAAGAAGTTCTGTCTGATGGATAATGATACACTGCTTTATGACGCTGAAAAGAATCGTGTTAAGATGATTGTAGATCAGGCAAAACAGTATCATGCCGATGGTGTCATCGTTGTGATGACAAAATTCTGTGATCCGGAGGAGTTTGATTATCCGCTCATTTATAAGGCCTGTCAGGCTGAAGAAATTCCGGTCCTTGAAGTGGAAGTGGATCGCCAGATGAACAATTATGAGCAGGCACGCACGCTGATTGAAAGCTTTAAGGAAATTGCAGGGAATTAGTTGCCCGTGTATTTTAAAAGCGTATCTGTAAAAAGATAAGAGGAATTTATGATGGATAAAAAGGGTAGTAAATTATCAGTCGCACTCGGAATTACTTTCGTATGGTTCACAACGCAGTTTGGCGGAGGTTTTGCATCCGGTGCGCAGTTAAAGAGTTATTTTATTCGATATGGTGTTTATTGTTTATTTACCTGTATCGGCGCACAGGCCATCTGTGCCGTTTATAATGCCTATATTGCGTATTTTGCAAGAAAGCATGGTACTTATGATTACAGAAGTTTCAACAAAGCATTTTATGGAAAATTTTCCAAAATCTTTTCACCACTGTTTGAAATTGTGTATATCTTTGTCCTGCTGGTTGTGCCGGCCGTTGCCTTTTCGACAGGCGGTTCAACCCTGAATACGCTGACAGGTGTACCGTATATGCTTTGTACAGCGATTATCGGTGTTTTCATTTTTCTGGTTGCAATCTTTGGTACAGCGATTGTAAGGAAAGTGGCAACACTGTTATCAATATTGATTGTTGCAGGTTTATTGGTTGTATTTATCCCGAATATCATTGTTCAGTGGGACAGCGTGACAGCAGGTATCGCCAGCTTAAGCGCTGTGGACATGCCAATCGGGCCAGCACTCTGGAGTATGCTTGTGTACGCAGCGTTCCAGATTGCATCCTCCCCGGCCATTCATTCCCAGCATTCAGAGGCCCTTCAGGAGCCGAAGGATTCTGTGATGACTTATGTGATTGGCTTTATTGTCAACAGCGTGATGATCTTTATCTCTACAATTGGTCTGATGGCGATTGTGACAACCCAGGAATATGCAGATGCATCCATGCCTGTACTTGTGCTGATCCAGAATGGTGTCGGCGGTAAAATATTACTGCCAATTCTCTCAATTCTGATTATTCTTGGTTCTGTATCTACAGCCGTGAATATGGTATCTGCGGGTACAGCCAGAGTCTGCAACATGATTGACCCGAATTATGACCCGGATGGCAAACCGACATCAAAAGTTATTGTGACCACATTGGTGCTTTGCCTTGTTGGTTTTGGCGTGGCCCAGTTTGGTCTGCTTCCGCTGGTTAATAAGGGTTATGGGGTATTGGCTTATCTGACATTCCCTGTTATTATGATTCCATACATTGTTCATGCGATTTATACCCGTTTGGATACAAAGGAAGCATAGGAGCGAAGTCGGAGATTGTGATTTCGGAGTGACAGATTTTGCTTCGAAGCCAGTCTTCGCATAAACAAAAAAATAAAAATGGAGAAGAACACTATGGAAAAAGAGAAGAAAAAAGCGGTTCGGTTTTTTGTCGGCTGCATGGCGGTTTTACTTGTATGTGCAATCTTTATCTGGGGGCTTCAGACAAACTGGGGAGATGTAAAGATTAAAAGGATTTATCTCACCGGAGATAATGGAGCAACCATTAGTTCATTGATTTACATTCCTGAGAATGCCACAGATGACACACCAGCACCAGTAGCTGTGATTATGCATGGGCGTTCCAATCATGCCCACTCCAATGATACATGGAGTATGGAACTGGCGCGCCGCGGTTATGTTGTGCTTTCACCAGACCTTCAGGGCGGCGGTGAATCTGACCCGAGTGTAGACAGAGGATTGGAGGCCATTGATGTGGCAGCCTATGCAAATACATTGTCCTATGTTCAGCATGATGCCATTAATCTGATTGGCTATTCTGCCGGCACAAAAACAGTTCTTGATGTGTATGGAGCGATGCCGGATAAAATTAACAGTATCTGTGAAGTATTTGGACCTTTCATGATACAGAAGGCTGGCGGTATCGATAATGTGGATACGAACTTCTGCCTGATTAAATCTACAGCGGATCAGTATGATTATTATTTCATCGGTGATCCGATTGCCTGCGAAGATTATGTAACAAAAATGGCAGGAATCGGTACGGAGATTCAACCAAATACGGATTATGACAGAAATGGTCATAAATTCAGATATTCCGTTATTGATGGTACATTGCATCAGACCGGTAATATCAGTGCAGCAACAATTAAGGAAATTATTTCTTATGAAAGTTCAGTCAATACAGACCCGATTGTCAGAGATATTGATGATATCAATTTCCTGCCACATCAGCTTGTTTCAGCAGTTGCATGTGTGACTATGATGTTCCTGCTGGCAGCTTTGATCAACCTGTTAATGCAGCTTGATTTCTTTGCAAGTGCAGCCAACAAAGTGCCTGTGAAGCCGGCAAGACATGGGGCAAAGGCGTGGATACTGGATTTCCTCTTTGCTCTTGTGATTCCTGCATTAATCTTTGTCCACGTATCTGCTTATACCATTAAATGGACAGGTCTTGGTACGGTATGGAGCAAATATATTACATCTGCCAACTTAAATGGTATCATGGCATGGCTGCTTGTGCTGGCAGGAATTGGCCTGATCCGTATGGCAATTACAGCTAATAAACGCAAAAAAGCAGGCAATCCGATGCATTTATCCGAGTATGCACTGGGCGGTGCAGATGAAACACATATTGACTGGTCAAAGCCTTTGAAGGGCCTCATTATGGGTGTTATTATTGCTGTCTTCGTCTTCACATGGCTGTCATTAATTGAAGGGTTTGCAGGTATTAACTATCAGATTTGGTGTCTTTCTACATATCTTAAAATGTCACCGATGAGACTGGTGCGTGCGATCCCTTATGTCCTGATTATCTTTATTGTTATGTTTATCGGCAATATGAATCAGAGAATTCTGCCATCTACGGGCAATGAAAGAAAGGATATGTGGATTGCTGTGGCTGTGAACTGCTGTATGACAGCAAGTGCATTGTTTGTGCTTCTGTTGATTCAGTATGGCGGCAGTATGCTGATTGGTACAGGTCAGACAATCATTCCTCAGATTGATGTCTATGGTACAGGTCAGAACACCAGTTGCGGTTCCCTCGACTTTGCTTTTGGTTACTGCTATATGATGGGTGGTACAACAGGTGTTGTTACATATATTTACAGAAAATACGGCAATATCTGGATTGGTGTCATACCGGCTGCAATTTTTGCAGGTCTGGTAACACTGTCCGGCTTTACTGTAATTGCATAAGATAAATAATTGCATAATGTGAATTGAATAAGAGTGGGCGAAGAACCGATGGTTAAATATGAACTATCGGTTCTTCGTTTTTTTGTAGACAATCAGGATGAATCATAAGAAATTATGGGGGTTAATGGATGAATCATAAGTAAAAACTTATTAAATTGGCGATTTTTTGTAAAAATATAACTGAATTCTGGATTTGTAACGATAAAAATAATGATTTGCTTATTTTAACACCGTGTTTACTTATTGGATTTTTACCTGAACTTCTAATATAATGAGCTCATCAGAACAGAAGCGCCACTAAATTGTTAAGAAAAAAACGAATGGGAGGAAGAAAAATGAGTGAAGTTAAAAGACCACTTGAAGGAGTCAAAGTTGTGGAACTTGCGACTTTCATCGCAGGTCCATGCTGTGCAAGGTACTTGGCGGACCTTGGCGCAGAAGTTATCAAGGTAGAGGCACCATCCGGTGACCCGCTGAGATATACAGCAGTCAATGAAGGCCGTCCTTTCGGAGATGCAGAAGATACCAGCTATGCATTGGAAAATACCGGCAAGAAATGTGTGACACTGAACACAAAGACGGAGAAAGGCAGAGAAGCACTTGAGAAACTGATTGCTGACTGCGATATCTTTATTACTAACTGGAGACAGTCTCCATTAAAGAGAGCCGGTCTTGATTATGAAACATTAAAGGTGAAATATCCGAAACTGGTTATGGGTTATGTCAGCGGTTACGGTGAAAAAGGACCGGACAAAGATCTTCCGGGATTCGATTTCACAGCTTTCTTTGCAAGAGGCGGTGTCATGGGAACGATGTATGATGTAGATGCATCTCCGATGACGCCGATTGCAGGTTTTGGTGATCATCAGGTAGGTATTTACCTGGCAAGTGGTGTTTTAGCTGCATTATATCGTGCTCGTGAAACTGGTCACGGTGATCAGGTAACTGTCAGCCTTTTCCATACAGCTATCTGGGATGTTGCTTTATATCTTCAGTGCAATCAGTATGGTGATGCATCTACACAGTATCCGATCAGCCGCAAGAAAACAGCCAATCAGCTGCAGGTAGCTCATAAAACAAAGGATAATCAGTGGATTCAGATTGCAATGCCAAGATATGACTACTACTATCCGAAATTCATGGAAGCTATTGACAGAAAAGAGCTGATTGGGGATGAAAGATATTACCCACAGACAAATCTTCAGGAACATCTGGAAGAGTTCTATGGCATTGTAGATGAAGAAATTGGTAAACGCACACTGGTTGAGATGGAGGAATTGATGAAGAAAGCTGATCTGCCATATGCTGTATGTCAGACATGGGAACAGCTTCTGAAGGATCCTCAGGCTTGGGGCTCTGATGCATTAGCAAAAGTTACATTCCCGAATGGCAATGAGAGAACGATGGTCAGAACCCCTGTGATGTTTGCGGAAACAGAATTGCCGCCATATGAGAGAGCACCTTTCCTTGGTGAGGATACAAAGACAGTTCTGGCAGGCCTTGGCTACTCAGAAGTACAGATTGAGGCTATGATTGCAGCTGGTGAAGCGGCAGACCTTAAAAGAATCGGATAGTGAGCATATGATTTATACATTAGGCATAGATGTTGGTTCAACAACTTCAAAAGCCGTTCTTTTGGCGGATGGCAGACAGATTGCTGCCAGCGCCCTTGTTGTGGCAGGGACAGGAACAGACGGACCGGCGCTTGTGATGGAAGAAATCACACGCCAGTCCGGTATAGATAGAAAGAATATTGCTTTTTGTATGGCCACCGGATACGGCAGACTGACATTGAAAGACGCAGACGGCGAACTCAGCGAGCTTTCCTGTCACAGTAAGGGAATTGCCCGGATGTATCCGGATGTCCGAACGATTATCGATATTGGCGGTCAGGATGCCAAGGTCATCCAGTTGGGGGCCAAAGGGCAGATGATGAATTTCGTGATGAATGACAAATGTGCGGCAGGAACGGGACGTTTTCTGGATGTCATGGCGAATATCCTTCACCTGGATATTTCAGATCTGGAGAAGCAGGCAGCAATGTCGAAGAAGCCTGTGAAGATATCCAGTACCTGTACGGTTTTTGCCGAGTCAGAAGTCATCTCGCAGTTGGCAGCAGGTGAGTCGATTCCCGATGTGGTAGCCGGGATTTGCAATTCTGTTGCTTCGAGAACTGCGGGACTGGTCAAGCGAATCGGTGTGAAAGGCCAGATTTTTATGAGCGGCGGTGTTGCCAAAAACGGTGGTGTCCGTTCAGCCCTTGAGTGTGAACTGAATGCGCCCATAACATTCAGTACATTTTCCCAGATGATGGGAGCTTACGGTGCAGCATTAGCTGCCTGGCAAAAAGTGAATAAATAAAGTGATTTCCGGTGTATTTACACCATCAGCTGTGCTTGCTCAGAGCCAGCTTCCAAAATGCAGAGCATTTTGTCAGTGTGGCGTATCCGCCAAATATAATCTCAAAAACATTCATAAAATGTAAACATTTTATGGATATTTCTGAGATTATGCTTGGCTCTGAACAATAACATTTTCTCCCTTTTTAATAATTGTTTAGAAACCTTTTTCAGATACTTTTTATTTTCGAATGGCAGGCTGATGGTATAAATGCACCGGAATACAGAAAAATTTTTCAGGAGGTAAAGTATTATGATTATGAACGAAGAACAGAAAGAATTTGTGAAAATGATTCATGATTTCTGCGAGAAGGAAATTAAACCGAATGTGGCTCAGTGGGATAGAGACGGTTATTTTCCACTTGAGGAAGTATACAATAAATTATTCGAAATGGGTATCCATCTGTTAGATATCCCGGAAGAAAATGGCGGTCTTGGCTTTGATAAGACAACAAGCGCCCTGATTTTCGAAGAGTTAGGCAAATATGATGCAGGTATTGCAGTTTCCATTGGAGCATGCGGACTTGGCTTCAAGCCTCTGCTGGTAGCAGGTACACCTGAACAGCAGCAGTTATTCTGTGAACTGATCGCAGATGGCGGTTTTGCAGCATTTGCACTGACAGAGCCGAGTGCGGGATCAGACGCAGGTGGTGTCAGAACAACAGCCAAACAGGAAGGTGACGAATGGGTCATCAATGGTTCTAAATGCTTTATCACATGTGCAGAATACGCACAGGTATTTACAGTTATTGCCCAGACAGATAAGTCTAAGGGCGTGAAAGGTTTGACGGCTTTTCTTGTTGAGGCAGACAGACCGGGCATTTCCATTGGCAATCATGAAGATAAGATGGGTATCCGTACATCCAATACATGTGATGTCTTCTTTGATAATTTAAGAGTACCATCAGACCATATCATTGGCAAAGTCGGTGACGGCTTCAAGATTGCCATGATGACACTGGATATGGCAAGACCGGTTGTTGGTGCAGTTGCAACAGGTATCAGCCAGACATGTGTAGATATCGCAAAAGATTATATGAAACAGCGTGTTCAGTTCGGCAAACCACTGGCAGCCCTTCAGGCACTGCAGTTTAAACTGGCCGATATGGAAATAGCAACCCAGACATCCAGAGCCATGGTTTATCATGTTATGGAGCTGGAAGATGCCGGTATTAAATGCTCCAAAGAGGCAGCTATTGCAAAATGTTATGCCGGAGACTGTGCAATGAAGAATGCCATTGAGTGTGTTCAGATTCTCGGAGGTTATGGTTATTCAAGAGAATATCCGGCTGAAAAGTTAATGCGTGATGCAAAGATTTATCAGATTTTTGAAGGTACAAATGAAATCCAGAGAGTTGTCATTGCAAACAATTTGTTAAGATAAGCCCTCCTAATGATCTGTTCGGCAATGTCCGGGCAGGTCATTTTTTTCAGGTATATTTTTAAAATTATTGGTTTAAATAAAGAAGATGGATAAATATTGATAGGGAGAAAAAATAAATGAGTAAATTCATTCGGTGGGTATATGCAGCAGTAGGTGTTATTGTTCTATTGCTGGCTGGTTTAGTGTATGCATGGTCTGTAATTGGTAAGTCAATTGGGGCAGCTTATCCGGAATGGACGAAAGCGCAGTTGTCACTGACATTTACAATCGTCATGATTTTTTTCTGTTTTGGATGTCTGATCGCAGGTTTTTTATCAAAGAAAGTAAAGTCACGTTATTATGTGCTTTTGAGTGCATTTTTATTTTTGGCAGGTTTTATACTTGCTTCAAGTGCGCAGACGACAACGATGCTGTATATCGGCTTTGGCGTTTTATGCGGTTTGGGTTCAGGATTTGCTTATAATGCAGTTATGGGAACGGTTTCTGCATGGTTTCCGGATAAGCAGGGGCTGATTTCAGGTATTCTGTTGATGGGATTCGGTATCAGCAGTTTTATTTTCGGTAAGGTTTTTGCAGCAGCAGCGCCGGCCGATGGCGGTGATGCCTGGAGAATGATGTTTAAAATCTTTGCAGTGGTATTCTGTGTTGTGTTGATTCTTTGTAGTTTTTTCTTTGTGAAACCCGGTGAAGATTTTGTACCGCCTAAGGCAAAAGGCGCTAAGCTTGTAAGAGAACCGGCCGTAGAAGCCACATCGGCACAGATGCTGAAGATGCCTGCTTTCTGGTTGTATTTTATCTGGGCCATTCTTGTCAGTGCGGCAGGTCTTGCACTGGTATCACAGGCCAGCGGTATTGCCGGTCAGGTTGGTACATCGGTATCGGATGGAAATATTGCAACCGTTGTTGGACTGATTTCTATTTGTAATGGTGTTGGAAGAGTATTTTTCGGAACGTTGTTTGATAAAAAAGGTTATCGGGTGACAATGGTATTGGATATGGTTATCTTTTGCGCAGCCGGTGCTTTGCTGATTGCAGCATTGATGACTGGTAATTTTATGTTTATTATTGCCGGTTTTGTGGTGGGTGGTTTTGCCTATGGCGGCGTAACACCAACGAACTCAGCGATTATCAGTGACTTTTTTGGAAGAAAGAATTTTTCCCTTAATTTTTCTTTTATCAATACAAACCTGATTATAGCTTCCTTTGCATCGACAATTGCCGGCAAATTGTACGATGCCAGCCAGTCTTATATGAGTACGATTTTTATGATGCTGGGAGTAACAATTGCAGGCTTCATGGTATTTCTTGCTTTGCGCAGACCAACTGGATTGCCGGAGTTGGCTGAAAATGGGATGAAGGATATTGTCTATGATGAAAGATAGAGCAACGCTTGTTTCAAGATTTCAGCAGATGGTCGATCTGTATGGTGACAGGATGGCCCTTAGTGCCGGCGATACAAGTTGGACGTATCGTGAATTTGACAGAAAAAGTGATGAGGCTGCTGCCGGACTACTTGCAAATGGTGCAGAGGCCGGAATGAAAATCGGACTCTGGACCGGGGAGACCCCGGAAGCGATGACGTTCTATATGGCGATTCTGAAAACCGGTGCAACAGCTGTGATGCTGAATACTTCCTGGACCGGTCAGGAAGTGTGTGAACGACTGTTGGATTCAGATGTTGAAATGTTAATTTATAACGAAGGCTGCAAAACAATGGATTTTACAGTGATGTGTGAGCAAATCCATCTGCCGCTGCTGCGTAAAAAAATATATATTGGTAATCCATCAAAACATTTTGAAGGAATTGCAATGGAAAAGGTTATTGCAGATGGCAGAAAAATTCCGAACAGTCGGCTCCAGATGGTGAAAGAAGTAATTTCAGCTGCAGATGAAGATGCCATTTTGTTTACATCAGGTTCTACATGTAGACCAAAGGCAGTGGTAACAACTCATAATTCAAGGCTTCAATGCGCATTGGCGCAGGCAAAAATGCTGGCGGCAGATGAAAATGACAGGTATTGTGTGGCCATTCCGATGTTTCACTGTTTTTCCATGACCAGTAATCTGCTGGCAGCCTGGATGACCGGCGCGGCTGTTGTATTGCCGCAGGACAGAAAAACAGATCATATTTTCTGTACTGTGCAGGAGAAGTGCTGTACTATTCTGTCGGCTGTTCCAACGTTATATTCTGCATTGATGGCGAATAAAAATCGTGAGAACTATGACATCAGCAGTCTTAGGACCGGTATTATCGGCGGAAGTCTATATTCGGAAGTCTTTTTTAAGCGTGTGTGCAACGTATTGCATATCAATCTGATTGCATCCTTTGGTCAGACGGAAGCAACCTCCTGTATTACCTGCTGTGACTATAATGACAGTCTGGAAGTCAGAGCTTCTACATTGGGACATTTCCTTCCAGGGGTAGAAGGAGTCATCAAAAATCCAAAGACCGGAGAAAAACTGCCGGTCAGACAAATCGGGGAAATCTGCTTCAAAGGTTTTAATGTTATGAAGGGCTATTATAAACAGCCAGAGATGACGGCAAAAACCATTGATCAGGAAGGTTTTGTACATACTGGAGATCTGGGATTTATAGATGAAAATGGTTATCTGCATATGACCGGCAGATTAAAAGAGATGATTATCCGCGGCGGTGAAAATATTGCACCCGGGGAAGTGGAATGTGCGATCATGAAGGATAACCGTGTTGCTCAGGTGAAGGTTGTGGGGATTCCTGATGAGCATTATGGTGAAGAAGTTTGTGCCTGTGTGATTTTAAATACATCAGCAGATATGAGTACAGATGAAGTGAAAAAGGCAGTGGCAGGGCAAATTGCTGCTTATAAAGTGCCGAAATATGTGCTGTTTACGCATGTATTTCCTCTCAATGCCAGTGGTAAAGTTGATACAATGGCGGTTCGGAAATGGGCCATAAGAGAATGCGAGGCATGTGCCTGATCGATGTCATAATCTGACACTCAGAGAAAACAGTAAAAAATGCTCCATACAATTCTGTAACAAGAATAGTATGGGGCTTTTTTTATTAAAATGAAAAAAGATTGACAAGTGCTGGGTTAGCGGATAAGGTATAGGGTGGAAGGAGAAAGTTGTGCTATGAAGAAAATCAATTTTAATGAAGTTATAAAGGAAATTATCATTCTGACGGCAGCAGTGGCGATCATTGCAGCAGCAGTTTATTTTTTCCTTGTACCGAGTCATACGTCTGTCAGCAGTATTTCCGGTCTGGGTATTGTCTTGTCGAATTTTGTGCCGTTGCCCTTGTCAGCGATTACCATGATTCTGAATGTGGTGCTGCTGATCATCGGATTTTTGACATGCGGCAGGGAATTTGGTATAAAAACGGTTTATACAAGCATTATGCTGCCGGTTTTTATCGGTATTTTTGAAAAGATATTTGCGGATTATGATTCCATGACAGGAAGTCAGGAACTGGATGTGATTTGCTATATTCTGGTTGTCAGCGTGGGATTAAGTATTTTGTTTAACCGCAATGCATCTTCCGGCGGCCTGGATATTGTGGCGAAGATCATGAATAAATATTTACATATGGAACTGGGAAAAGCCATGTCCCTCTCCGGCATGTGTGTGGCATTGTCCGCTGCACTGGTCTATGACAAGAAGACCGTGGTTCTGAGTATTCTCGGCACTTATTTCAACGGCATTGTGCTGGATCATTTTATTTTTGACCACAATATCAAGCGCAGAGTCTGCATTATTACAGAGAAGGAAGAAGCCCTGAGACAGTTTATTATTCATGAGCTGCACAGCGGCGCAACGATTTATGAGGCCATTGGCGCTTATAATAAAGAAAAACACAATGAGATTATCACGATTGTTGATAAGAGCGAATATCAGAAACTGATGGCGTATATCAATCGTGAGGATCCGAAGGCCTTTATTACGGTTTATAATGTATCGCATATGCAGTATCAGCCGAAGGTGTGGGAATAGATATTGTCGGGTTTTAAGTTTGAGGAAAACCGGCGATTGATTCTCGCCGGTAAAATATAAAGAATAGAGATTACAGGAGATAATGTTTATGGAGTTTAAAGATGTTGTGTACGGACGCAGGTCGGTGAGAAGATTCAAGGATACACCGGTGGATGACAAAATTTTGAAAGAAATTGTAGATGCGGCCCTGTGGGCACCATCGGGAGTGAATCTCCAGCCATGGTATTATGTGGTTATCCGTACACCTGAGAAGATGACAAGATTGAAAGAAATGATGAGCGTTGTTTCTGACAGGGATAAACCGCATCTGGAAGAACGTTTTTCTGCTCACCCGGAAGTTGTAAAGACGACACTTTCGTTCATCAGTACACTTGGCGGGGCGCCTGCGGTAGTACTGGCTTTCAGGGACAAGCCGGATTATACATGGGCCCTTCTGGATGAAGGTGTTGTTCAGAGTGTTGCAGCTTCCATGGAGAATCTGGTTCTCAGTGCCTATGACCATGGTGTGTCCAGCTGTTGGATGACAGCAGCAAACCAGGCTCATATGACAAAGGAGCTCAGAGATGAATTTGCACCGGGACATGGTGAACTGGTGGGAATTATAGCTTTGGGATACAATGCAGCGGAGGAGGCGCCGAAGGCACCGAAGAGGAAAGCAGATAAGTTTGTGCTGATCTGACAATCACGTTTGTGACAGAGATATTTGTTTTGAATTGGCAAATTTATTGTAACTATGGGGCATCCATGGCAATTCTACCACGGAGAGGTGTTGATTTTTAGCTGGTCATGTTATGCTGAAAAGGTAAAAAGGAGGATTGCCATGGATACAGTTAAGATTGGAAAATATATTGCCGGAAAGAGAAAAGCCCTTGGAATGACGCAGGCACAGGTGGCAGAGAAACTGGGAATGAGTGACAAGTCCGTTTCCAAGTGGGAGCGGGGCATCTGTCTGCCGGATGTTTCTGTTTATATGGCGTTGTGTGAAATCCTCGGAATATCTCTCAATGAATTTATTGCCGGGGAAGATATTGAACCTGCTGAGGTGGTTCAGAAATCCGAGGAAAATCTGATCCAGGTGACGGAGGATGGAGAACACCGCAAGAGCAAATTGAAAAAAATCATTGTGTTGCTGGCAGTTTTCGGAAGCGTGATGGCGGGGATTCTGATTTATCTGTTGACGTTTAAAAATCAGCCGAGAGTGAATTACATAGAACCGCTGGCACAGGATAGTACAGAGATGAATATTGCCGGTATGCTTTCAGATGCGGATGGCGCTTTTTTATATGATTATGCTGTGGATAAGGAAATTAAAGGTATATCATTTGAATTGGCTGTTTACAAAAAAGGTGTGTTGGAATCCGAAAGCTCGCTGGGAACAATAAGCTGGTCCGAGCTTGAGCAGATTTCGTTAAGAAACGGAATGATTGCGGTTATACCGGATTTTCAGAATTTTAAAGTTAAACTGATTGCTGCCGGTGAAGGAACAAAATTTTCTACGGAATTTAATATTTTGGAGGATGTACAGGGTAGAAATTATTACGGACGGTCAGCAAAAAGCATTGATGAAGGGAAAATAACGATTCAGCCCGGAAAAGAAATCGGCATATTGGCTTTGTATTATGCAAAAAACGCGTTGAGTGTGACACCATTCTCAGATATTGAAAATGGAAATATGGACAGCTGCAATGATGAGGTTTATTATCTGACAGTGAAATTCGAAAAAGACGATGATTCCTTGAATTGAGAAATAAAATGCAGCGTATTGAAGTAAAATCGTCTGCAGTAAGAAATCATCAAGCTGTTGAAAAAAAGTTTGATTGGGAAATAGAATATCAGTTGATATGTTATACTGAATTCAGCTGATGATAGAATGACATACATGGGGGATATACGATGAAACGTACACAGAATAATTCATTTGACAGCCAGCAGGTACTTTCAGTCATTGAGCAGTACAGTACGGCACTGGATTTGTTGGATGCGTATGACCATCAGACGATGAAAAGACCAAAAGGAAATGAAGCCGCATATGTATTAACTTATGAGGAATGTATGCATGTGATCGCCTGTATGCGGTTTGGCAAAGAATCGGATCTTTTCGGCAAGGAAAAAGACGACTCTTTTAAAGGCAGTATTGGAAACATTTATCAGTCTTTTGCGGGCATGGAAGTTTATCCGACATTGGAAGAGAAAGCGGCGCATTTGCTGTATTTTGTGACGAAGAATCATAGCTTTTTCGATGGCAACAAGAGAATTGCAGCGGCGATGTTCTTGTATTTTCTTGATAAGAATGGTGCACTGTTTGCCAATGGTCAGAAGACAATTGATGATCATACACTGGTAGCGCTGACGATTATGATTGCTGAGTCCAGACCGGAAGAGATGGAAATGATGATTACGGTTGTAATGAATTGTATGAAATAAGATAGACAGAGAAGAAAAAGGAGAATATGCCGGTTGGCTGGTTTAGGAAAATCAGTTGACCGGTTTTTGTTTTATAAAGGTAGAGAATCAAAGACTGGCCGTTTAATTTGACCAATAATGATTTCAATTTGATCATTTGTAAGTGAAATGATTAAATTGAATGGATTTTTGATACATTAAATGTTATAATTTAATTACATCAAAATAGGGTAAAATAGTAATATTAAAATCAGAATGAGGAATTTGGATGAGGAATTTTGAGTTTAGAAGAGAATATGAAAACCTTCTTACACCTGACATAGTGGATTTGATTGCACACATTCATGAGTATAAAGGACAGCAAAAACTGTTTATAGAAGCAAATCAGGATGCGCTATCTGAATTACTTGAGATTGCCAAAATTCAGAGTACGGAGGCATCTAATCGAATTGAAGGAATTATTACTACGGAAGACAGGTTGAAGAAAATCGTCAAGGACAAAACAACGCCGAAAAATCGGAGTGAACGTGAAATTGCAGGTTATAGAGATGTTTTAAATACTATTCATGAAAGTTATGATTATATTCCGGTGCGCCCGGGAATGATTCTGCAGCTGCATAGAGATCTTTATAAATTTAGTGGCAGCGGTATTGGCGGAAATTTCAAAAATTCAGATAACGTCATTGCAGAAACATTGCTGGATGGTACAAGCAGAATTCGTTTTAAACCAATTCCAGCTTGGGAAACATCAGAGGCGGTAACAGCTTTGTGTAATGCATTTAATGATGCAGTGAATACACGGGAAATGGATCCGCTATTGTTGATTCCGATTTTTATTCTGGATTTTTTGTGTATACATCCTTTTAATGATGGCAATGGCAGGATGAGTCGTTTAATGACCTTGTTGACATTGTATCGCGCAGGCTATCTTGTTGGAAAATATATTAGTATTGAGAAAATGATTGCGGACAGTAAAGAGACTTATTACGAAGTTTTGCAGGAGAGTTCCTATGATTGGCACGATGAAATGAATGATTATGCGCCGTTTGTGCGATATATGCTGGGTATGATTGTGGGAGCGTACAGAGAATTTTCATCCAGAGTGGAATTGCTGACAAATCGTAACCTTTCTAAACCGGATAGAATTCGGGAAATTATTAAGAATTCTTTAGGCAAAATGACAAAGACAGAAATTATGGCAAAATGTCCGGATATCAGTCAGGTAACCGTGCAGCGGACATTAAAGGATTTACTGAAGAATAATGAAATAATTAAAATTGGCGGAGGCAGATATACGGCCTACGTTTGGAACAGGGAGAATGAATAATATGGTTACAGGAGAATTAAAAAGTAAGATTGACAGTTTGTGGGAAATATTCTGGACAGGTGGCTTGACAAATCCTCTGGATGTCATTGAGCAGATGACGTATTTAATGTTTATTCGCGATTTGGATGATGCAGATAATTTGCATGCAAAAGAGGCAGCAATGTTGGGGCTGCCTTATCAGAGTGTTTTTGCCAAAAAAGTTCAGATTGGTGAGCGTACGATTGATGGCAGCCAGCTGAAGTGGAGTGTCTTTCATGATTTTCCAGCAGCAAAGATGTATAGTACGATGCAGGAGTGGGTATTTCCATTTATCAAGAATTTGCATGGGAATAAAGAAAGTGCCTATTCAAAATACATGAGCGATGCTATTTTTAAAATTCCTACACCGTTGATGCTGGATAAGATTGTGACGGCTATGGATGCTATCTATGAACAGATGTCACAGCTGAAGGAAGCAGATACTCGTGGTGATGTTTATGAATATCTGCTTTCAAAGTTAGCGACGGCAGGTGTTAATGGACAGTTCCGTACACCTCGCCATATTATCAAAATGATGGTAGATATGATGGAACCAAAGGCGGATGATATTATCTGTGACCCGGCCTGTGGAACATCCGGTTTCCTGGTAGCAGCCAGTGAATATTTAAAAGATAATTGCAAACAGGAAGTATTTTTTAATCGTCAGAATAAAGAACATTATATGAATCATATGTTTCATGGCTATGATATGGACCGTACAATGCTCCGTATCGGTGCTATGAATATGATGACCCATGGTGTGGAAAATCCGTTTATTGAGTACAGAGACAGTTTGTCTGACCAGAATCCTGACAAAGAAAAATACAGTCTGATTCTTGCAAATCCACCTTTCAAAGGCAGTCTGGACTATGACATTGTATCGGCTGATTTGCTGAAAGTATGCAAGACAAAGAAAACAGAATTACTGTTTTTGGCGCTTTTCCTGCGTATGTTGAAGGTGGGCGGCCGTTGTGCCTGTATCGTTCCGGATGGCGTCCTTTTTGGCTCATCCAAATCCCATAAGTCTATTCGAGAGGAAATTGTTGAAAATAACCGATTAGAGGCAGTCATTTCGATGCCATCCGGTGTATTTAAGCCTTATGCCGGTGTTTCAACAGCGATTCTGATATTTACAAAGACCGGACACGGTGGCACAGAAAAAGTCTGGTTCTATGATATGAAAGCAGATGGCAAGAGCCTGGATGATAAGAGAACACCTGTGGCAGAAAATGATATTCCGGATATTGTAGCCAGATTTCATCATCTTGAAGGCGAAGAAGAACGTCAGCGCACGGAGCAGTCTTTCTTTGTAACGAAGCAGGAAATTGCAGATAATGATTATGATTTGAGTATTAATAAATATAAGCAGGTTGAATACGTGCCGGTGGAATATCCGCCAACATCGGAGATTATAGCCGATTTGAGACAGCTGGGGAAAGAAATTGGTGCAGCAATGGATGAATTGGAGAAAATGTTGAATGAGCAGTAGTTGCGTGAGTGGAAAAGAGAGAAATTAGAGTTTACAGGCATGAATACTGGAAAGAGATATAGAATGTTAGAATAAAAGAGTGTGGTATGTGATATTTATTAACAATGTGGATATGAAGAAATTCTGATAGAATGAAAATCTATCGAAGCTTGTTAAGATGGTGTGATAATTAAGAATCATCTTGGAGTTGGAGGAGAGCATGGATCTGATTGAAGAATTAAAAGATTATTGTAATATAAACAATCCTGTTGGTGCTCTAATGCTATCTGGAGAGTGGGGATGTGGTAAAACATATCTTATTAATACTAAATTTATTCCGTTAGTAAAAGATACATATGTTTTTGTATGTGTTAGTTTATTTGGTATAGACTCTTTAAGTGCCTTGAGAGTTGAGGTGAAGAAAAAATGGTTGGAGAAAGCAAGTGAACTTGATAAGCTGAAGGGAACAAAAGTTTCAAAGCTAACAGATTCTTATAAAAAAATATTTGCTACTATCAAAGAGGAGTTGCCTGAAAATTGGAAGAAAAAAGGAGAAATAGTTTCTTCTATTATAGACTTGGTTAATTTCATGCCTATAAGTAATAGAATGTTTGAAAAAAAGGTTATATTAGTTTTTGATGATTTGGAGAGATGTAATATTTCTAGCACAGATATCCTGGGATGTATTAATGATTACTGCGAAAATCAGAGTTTTAATACGATTATTGTAGCAAATGAAGAGAAAATAAAAGATAGATCAGATAATGAGTTATCATATCCTGAAATTAAAGAAAAAATAGTGCAGAGAGTTATTTCATTTATTCCTGATTATGAGGAGGTCGTTTCTAATTCTATAGAATCAATGTCTTGCGGGATAGAATATAAGGGCTTGCTCAGAAAAAATAAGAAAGTATTAGTTAAAATTTTGTCAGGAAATTTCAATGATAACGCAATTATTGAACAATATAAGGCTGAAAATTATAAGCCTGGCAGTAACAACAAAAGAGAAGAATATCAAAAAGATGAGGAGAAACTTCGTAATCTGTTGGCACAAAGACCACATAATATACGAAGTTTCAAGTGTGCTATTCAAGACTTTGAACGTGTATATAATAAGTTGAGTAAAGCTGGTATTCAAGACAGTAGTAACTGGCTTCTTTCTTTTACATGTTTTATAATGACGAATAAAGCTGGATTGATTCAGAAGAGTCAAAGATATGGGAATTTGTTTTTATATTTTGATGTAGAAAAACTTTATCCGGAAGTATTTGATACTAATTTTATTTTGAGTGGATTCACAAGGTGGATCATTGACGGAGAGTGGGAGGATCAAGTTATCTCGAAAGAGATACAGTTATTTTTAGAAAAGGAGAGGGCTGCCACTCCGCTGGAAATTCTTAGAACACATAATCTACCTGAAGTTGATGAAGAAGTAATTGATAAAGGATTTAAAAACTTATTAGAAGAAGTATATGCAGGAAATTTGTCGCTAGATGAGTATGTTCTTTTCCTTTATCATTGTTGCTATTCCAGAGTCTATTACGTTGATTTACCTACAATTGATTGGGAAAAAGTGAGAGACGGAATTAGAGAGCAAATAAAAAAATTAGTTGAATCTGATGAAAAAGACAGTCATTCTCATAGAATGATTGGGGATGATAGTAAAGAATATTTTACAGGAGAAGAATGGTCTGCATATCAGATTATAAAAGAATTTAGAGATAATAATGTATGGATTTATGAAAAGAATCAAAAGTTGTATATTGATTTGATCAGTTCAGATCTGACTGCTGCTTTTAGAGAATTGAATAATAAGAGATATAATACATTTTCTCTTGAGATGGAATCTGCAACAATTGATGCATTTAAGAATGCTAATAATATGGATAAAAATCATTTCTCGGGATGGTTTGTTGGAATTTGGGGGCAGTATAGTAATTCATCAGAAATTGATGGACAAGCCACAACGGTATCACTCAAAAAGTTAAGAGATGATTTGAATTCTGTAATGCAGGAATATAAAGAAAAAAGCAAAAATATTGCGGCTAGGCATACACAGAATTTCATTGAAAAAGTAGATAGCATTATAGAATCGGAAGGTGAGGATACGCTAGGTGAATAGTCACTATTTGTGTAGAAACTATGAGAAATTTTTGGAAAGCAGGAATATCTGAAACTAGTAAAATAGAGCTGGTAACAGGGAAAATCTATCAGATTAGTCGTAATCGGGCATTTCTTGGATTCTATTTGATCAATATTGGTATGTTACTTGGGTGAAAATGTACTATATGTAAAATGTATTTTGAACAATTATTGAATATTTGAAAAATTCATGTTTGTGGAGGAAAATAAATGAAAACAGTGACAATAGAAGAGTGTTGTGAAATACTTGATTCAATGCGCATACCTATTACTGCATCTGTCAGAAAAAAAGGCATATATCCGTATTATGGAGCTAATGGAATTCAGGATTATATTGATGATTATATTTTTGATGATGAACTTGTTTTATTAGCAGAGGATGGTGGAAATTTTGGCTCAAAAACAAAACCCATTGCATATAGAGTTTCAGGCAAATGCTGGGTAAATAATCATGCCCATGTCTTAAAACCGAAAAAAGGACTAAATGTAGATTTTCTTTGTTATTCCTTGATGTTTTATAATACGGAAGGATTAGTTAATGGGGCAACACGACAGAAATTGACTCAAGCAACAATGAGAAAAATGATGATTCCTAATTTGCCAATGGATAGGCAGTTGGCTATTGTTGCTCAACTTAACAAAATTGTTAATATAATAGAGTATAGAGAACAGGAAATTGAAAAGTTAAGTAATCTCATTAAATCCCGATATTCCGAGGATTGGGAGGAAGCAGCATGAAAAAATTAACATTAGGAGATGTATGTAAAAAGGAAAGTTCCAATATTGCACAAAAAGATATAATGGAATGTGAGGGGGAATATCCTATTTATGGAGCTGGTGGATTTATAAAAAATGTTAATTTCTATCAACAAGAATTACCATATATTGCTGTTGTGAAAGATGGGGCTGGAATAGGACGCACTATGCTATTGCCAGCATATTCATCAGTGATTGGGACGATGCAATATATTTTGCCAATTGATTATGAGTCAATAGATTTACAGTATCTTTATTATGCTATTGTGCATATGGATTTGGGAAAATATTTTAGTGGTGCGACCATTCCACATATATACTTTAAGGATTATAAAAAGGAAAAATTGTTCCTGCCAGAAATATGTGAGCAGCAGAGGATTTCGCTTTTACTGAAGCAAGTAGATTTGATGATAGAAAAACAAAATAATCAAGTTGAACTTGTGGATAAACTTGTACAGTCCCGATTTGTAGAGATGTTTGGAAATCCTGTTTTGAATGAAAAAGGCTGGAGAACAAAGCCTTTATTAGACATGGGAAACTGTAAAAATGGAATGAATTTTCATTATGATGATTGCGGAGTAGAGATAAATTGTTTAGGTGTAGGCGACTTTAAAGATTTATCTGTAATAGATGATACTAAGCAACTTCCAACAGTATCGTTAAATGAGATGCCATCTGAAGAATATTTGCTGAAAGATAATGACATTGTATTTGTTCGTTCAAATGGCAATAAAGAATTAGTTGGAAGAAGCATAGCAGTATACCCAGGTAATGTTGCAACTACCTTTAGTGGATTTTGTATCAGATATAGAAAATATGATGATGAAGTTATAATTCCATATTTGTTGAGAGTATTAAAGACAGATTCGATAAGGAGAAAGATGGCTGGACGAGGTGCAAATATTCAAAATCTAAATCAACAGATTTTAGGTACTTTAATAGTACCTATTCCACCACTGGAACTGCAGAACCGATTTGCAGATTTTGTCCAACAAGTTGACAAATCAAAATCGGTTATTCAAAAAAGCCTGGATGAACTTGAAATTTTGAAAAAATCTTTGATGCAGAAGTATTTTGGGTGAAATATGTACTGACATTTGATATGCTTAACTCAAAAACAGGAGTTATATCAGATGAAAGAACAGATTATTGCGGATATAGAACAGAAGATGTCAGGAGGTCTTGACAATGCACAGATGAAATTGTTACATCAAACACTGGAATATTGTTTTTGGCAGGTGAAAATAGAACCACTAAATCAGTTAGAGCGTGAAAAAGAGGATAATTCTAATGATGAATTATTAGAACTGTTTACAACGGCAAAAAGGGTAGAAGGATGTTCCGAGAAAACTTTGAAATATTATGGTATTACTATCAAAAATATGTTGAATACAGTGAATAAATCTGTGCATCATATTACAACGGATGATTTGAGAACATATTTGGTTGAATATCAGAAACTTAGGAATTGCAGTAAAGCCAATATTGATAATATTCGACGGAATTTGTCAAGTTTCTTTTCTTGGTTAGAGGATGAAAATTATATTATCAAAAGTCCTATTCGAAGAATCCACAAAATTAAGACAACAAAGACCGTGAAAGAGACTTATACAGATGAGTCTTTGGAATTGATGAGAGATTCTTGTAATAGCTTGAGAGATTTGGCAATTATAGATTTACTGGCTTCTACAGGAATGCGAGTAGGTGAACTGGTTGGGCTGAATCAAAATGATATTGATTTTGACAACAGAGAATGTATTGTTTTTGGAAAGGGGAGTAAAGAACGCCCGGTTTATTTTGATGCGAGAACGAAAATTCATCTGAAAAACTATCTTAATAGCAGACAGGACGATAATCCTGCACTATTTGTAACTTTAAACAGTCCATATAAGAGACTTCAAATTAGCGGTGTTGAAATACGTTTGAGAAATCTTGGAAGAAAGTTAGGAATTAATAAAGTTCATCCACATAAGTTTAGAAGAACATTGGCAACAAGGGCTATTGATAAAGGCATGCCGATTGAACAGGTACAGCAGCTTTTGGGGCATACGAAAATTGATACGACCATGCAGTATGCGATGGTAAGTCAAAGTAATGTGAAGATGTCACATAGAAAGTATATTTCGTAGTAATAGGGGAGTGATAAGATGGTTCTATTCCATGGAAGTAATGTGATTGTGACGAATCCGAAAGTATTGATTAATGGATTCTATAAAGACTTTGGTTATGGTTTTTATTGTACAAATTTAGAGAAGCAGGCCAGAAGATGGGCTTTAACAAAGAGAAAAAGTCATGTTGTCAATAAATATTCTTATAAACCTAATGCCAGTATGAATATATGTCAATTTTCAGAAATGACCGAGGAATGGCTAAATTTTGTTGTAGATTGTCGACGGGGAATAGAACATAATTATGATATTGTTGAAGGACCGATGGCGGATGATACTATCTGGGATTATATTGAAGATTTTGTGAATGGCACAATCTCAAGGACAGCTTTTTGGGAGTTGGTAAAATTCAAGTATCCGACACATCAGATTGTCTTTTGTACGGAAAAGGCGCTTACAACATTGCGCTATGAAGGGAGTTATAATCTATGAGAAATATCTTCTTTGAGGATGAAGTGATTACAGAAAATGATTTATACTTCATCTGTTATATGATAGAAAGAGTGGCTCGTAAACTTCATCAGCATAATAAGTACGTGGTGAATAGTGTTGAACCAGCAGAGTGGCGTCGATTAATCAGTTTGGCTAATGTTTTACATTGCGAAAATCCATTGAAAGTTGAACAGGAATGGATTGATGAGTATGAACTGAAAGCAGGAAAGTTTGATATTACGAATGTTGACAAAGAGTTGGTTGAAGAAATACCAAGAGAAACACAGATGGGTAAAGTTTATACACGATTGATATTGAGCACTTTAGGTGAGAATGAAGATTATATTGATGGTATGATTCGTGTATACAATGATGAAATATGCGAAACCATTGATAATTATAATGCTAGTGCATATTATGAGCCGTCCTATGTAATTACAAGAGCCTATAATGAAGGTGGCTTTTAGAACTGTTTGGTTTCAAATCCCGATTGAACAAAATCGCTGCGCGATGGCCTGCCAAGGCTGTGGCGCAGTTTTATTTTT
>OLQV01000825.1_pt1 | contig 25722 bp, 17 predicted proteins | sample 1672371 | NCBI WGS metagenome assembly OLQV01 (sample SAMEA3136676, study PRJEB25190) | human gut metagenome
TCAAAGCCCGTTAATGGGTGATGGCGTGCCTTTTGCAGAATGAACCGGCGAGTTAATGTTGCATGCAAGGTTAAGTTGAAGAGACGGAGCCGAAGCGAAAGCGAGTCTTAATAGGGCGAATAAGTATGCAGTATTAGACCCGAAACCGAGTGATCTAGCCATGAGCAGGTTGAAGTTTTGGTAATACAGAATGGAGGACCGAACCGACGTACCCGGAAACGTGCGCGGATGACTTGTGGCTAGCGGTGAAATTCCAAACGAACTCGGATATAGCTGGTTCTCCCCGAAATAGGTTTAGGCCTAGCCTTGAGGTTAAGTACTATGGAGGTAGAGCACTGAATATACAATGGCCCCATCTAGGGGTACTGAGTGTAATCAAACTCCGAATGCCATAGAAAACATACTCAGGAGTCAGCGTGTGGGTGATAACGTCCATACGCGAAAGGAAAAGAGTCCAAGATCGCCGATTAAGGTCCCAAAATTTGTACTAAGTGGGAAAGGATGTGGAGTTGTCAAAACAGCTAGGAGGTTGGCTTAGAAGCAGCCATCCTTTAAAGAGTGCGTAATAGCTCACTAGTCGAGTGACACTGCGCCGAAGATGTACCGGGGCTAAGTACAATACCGAAATCGCGGATTCATGCGAATGCATGAGTGGTAGGGGAGCGTTCCAAGGGCGTTGAAGGTTGACCGTGAGGACAGCTGGAGCGCTTGGAAGTGAGAATGCCGGTGTGAGTAGCGCAAGATGGGTGAGAATCCCATCCACCGTTTGACTAAGGGTTTCTGGGGCAGGTTCGTCCTCCCAGAGTTAGTCGGGTCCTAAGACGAGGCCGAAAGGCGTAGCCGATGGACAACAGGTTGATATTCCTGTACTACCTATATGACTGATGGAGTGACGGAGAAGGCTAGGGAGAGCCAGTTAATGGATTCTGGTCTAAGCACAAAGGTTTACAATTAGGGAAATCCGGTTGTAGGTAAGCTGAAGTGTGATGGTGAAGCTACATGTAGCGAAATCTTCTGACGCCAAGCTTCCAAGAAAAGCTTCTAGGGCTAATCATATAGGTACCCGTACCCAGAACCGACACAGGTGGTCAAGGAGAGTATCCTAAGGTGAGCGAGAGAACCATGGTTAAGGAACTCGGCAAAATAACCCCGTAACTTCGGAATAAGGGGTGGTCATTTCGGTGACCGACACTAAAGACGCCCAGGCAACTGTTTACCAAAAACACAGGTTTCTGCCAATTCGAAAGAAGAAGTATAGGAGCTGACACCTGCCCAGTGCTGGAAGGTTAAGAGGAGTGCTTAGATAGATTGAAAAATCGATGATTCGAAGGTACGAATTGAAGCCCCAGTGAACGGCGGCCGTAACTATAACGGTCCTAAGGTAGCGAAATTCCTTGTCAGGTAAGTTCTGACCCGCACGAAAGGTGTAATGATCTGGGCACTGTCTCGACCATGGACTCGGTGAAATCTTAATACCTGTGAAAATGCAGGTTACCCGCATCAGGACGGAAAGACCCCATGGAGCTTTACTGTAGCTTGATATTGAAGTTTGGTAAGTTATGTAGAGGATAGGTGGGAGACTAAGATACTGAGACGCCAGTCTCAGAGGAGTCAACCTTGGAATACCACCCTTAGCTTATTGAATTTCTAACCTAGACCCATAAACTGGGTCAGGGACAGTGTCTGGTGGGCAGTTTGACTGGGGCGGTCGCCTCCCAAAAAGTAACGGAGGCGCCCAATGGTTCCCTCAGAATGGTTGGAAATCATTCGAAGAGCGTAAAGGTATAAGGGAGCTTGACTGCGAGACCAACAAGTCGAGCAGATACGAAAGTAGGGCTTAGTGATCTGACGATACAGAATGGAATGGTCGTCACTTAACGGATAAAAGTTACCCTGGGGATAACAGGCTGATACCACCCAATAGTTCACATAGACGGTGGTGTTTGGCACCTCGATGTCGGCTCGTCACATCCTGGAGGTGGATTCGCTTCCAAGGGTTGGGCTGTTCGCCCATTAAAGTGGCACGCGAGCTGGGTTCAGAACGTCGTGAGACAGTTCGGTCCCTATCCGATGTGGGCGTAGGAAAATTGAAGAGAGCTATCCTTAGTACGAGAGGACCGGGATGGACAAACCTCTGGTGTATCTGTTGTAGCGCCAGCTGCAGCGCAGAGTAGCTATGTTTGGAACGGATAACCGCTGAAAGCATCTAAGCGGGAAGCCAACTTTGAGATGAGTTTTCCCATACGCAAGTAGTAAGATCCCAAAAAGACGATTTGGTAGATAGGCTGGAGATGGAAGCATGGTGACATGTTGAGTTGACCAGTACTAATAGATCGAGGATTTAATCATAATTTATTAATTTGATGAACACAGTATCTAAGTTTTCAGAGAATTATTTCTCAAATATTTTCTTGGTAACGATAGCAAGTGGGGTACACCTGTTCCCATCCCGAACACAGAAGTTAAGCCACTTAACGCCGACGATAGTGAATGCGAAAATAGGAAGTTGCCAAGAATTTTTTTTGTGTAAAAAAGACTACTACTACCCAAATAATAGTAGTTTTTTTTATCCAAAAACTCCTATTCCTTCTCATACTACATATACTTGAATAGGTGATATCATGTTAAAAAGAAAAATAAAATCAATAATAATCATAACTATAATTGTCCTATTATCATCACTTGACTTAATATCTGCAAAAACTCTTCCTTTACTAGGTATCGTTATAACAATAGACCCTGGTCATGGTGGAAGAGACCCCGGTACTATGTATAACTCAATCAAAGAAAAAGACCTAAATCTAGAAATATCAAAAGCCTTAGAAAAAGAACTAACTAAAAATGGAGCAATTGTCTATATGATTAGAACTTCAGACATTGACTTATCCTCAATATATGACTCCAAAAAGAAAAGAGGAGACCTCTATAGACGACTCTTAAAAATAAAAGAAAATAAAAGCAACCTATATTTGTCTATACACATAAACTGGTATCAAAACTCTACTCATAAAGGAGCCGAAGTCTTATATAACTCTATCAATAAAAACAACAAAATCCTAGCTGAGGCCATAATGAATGAATTTAAAACTAATCAAAAAAGTAAAAGAGAAATAAAAAAGACCAACTTATACATGTATAAAAACATAACAATACCTGGAGTCCTAATAGAAACAGGCTATCTATCTAATCCAACAGAACGACGTCTATTACAATCTGAAAGCTATCAAAAAGAATTAGCTAAGTCTATAACAAATGGTGTAAAAAATTACTTAAAAGCAATAAATGAAGAATCTAACTTAAATACCAATTTATCTTTTTAATATAATCTTCCAATCTATTAAAATATAAAATAATAAAAATAAATATCTCTTTTCGACATAAAAGAATTTTTATCTATTGTAAAACCCTAGAAAAAAAGCTATAATTATCATAGAATAGAATAATAAAGGGTGATTTCTAGTGATAGTTAGACTAATTAAAAAAACTAAAATATACAACTTTACATTGCCAACTAAAATAGCTGGAAACTACTGGATAACTGATAATGACTATTTAGGAAATACTAGAAATCTAATTAATGTCGAAGAATTTGATGGTCATTGGAAAATTAAAAGTGACTTTGAAACTAAAATAATGTTAGGAGAAAACGAAATAGAGTCAGCTATATTAAGTGAATATAGCCTTTTCTTCTTAAAAATAAATACTGATAATGAATATGTAATTTTATACTGTTCACCATCTATAGAACCAAATATTAATAGATTGCAAATTAGAGGAGACTGTGAAATAACTATAGGTAATGATCCTCAAGCAACTATCTGTTATAATTACCCACTAGTTTCAAGACAACAAGCTAGACTAATTTATAATAAAGGAATTTGGGTAGTACAAGATTTAAATAGTAAATATGGAACTTATGCCAACAATGTAGCAATATCTTCTAAACAATTAGAGTATGGTGACATAGTTTTTATAATGGGTCTAAAAATAATAGTTTTAAAAGATTCTCTTATTATTAACAGAATAAGTAATATCGTAAATTATGACCAAAGACTATTAGAACCAGCTAATCCGTGGATTCAAAATCAAACAGAAAAGGATAATCCCGATGAAGAAAATGTTGAATTTTATAAAGAGGATGATTACTTTTATCGTGCTCCAAGATTCAAAACAAAAATAGAACCAATCAATGTTACTATTGATAGTCCTCCAGGAAAGCAAGAGGAAGATAAGACTCCTTTAATTTATACAGTAGGTCCAATGTTAACAATGTCAATGATGTCAGCAACTACTGGTATAACAGCTTTACAAGGTTTAGTAGATGGCTCAAAAGATTTTAAAGCCGTAGCCCCATCATTAATAACAACGGGTGTAATGTTATCAACTATGATTTTATGGCCAAGTCTAACAAAGATGTATCAAAAGAAACAAAATCGTAAAAAAGAACAATTACGTCAAGAAATGTATACAAAATACGTAGATTCAAAACGTACAGAAATTCAAAATGCCATGAAAGTTCAACGCCAAATATTAATTGATAACTATCTTCCAATTCAAGAAACAAAAGAAATAATTTATGGTAAAAAGAGAAATTTATGGGAAAGAGAAATTGATCAATCTGACTTCCTAGATTTACGTCTTGGAATTGGTACAACTGAACTAGCTGGTTCAATTGGTTTTCCACAAGAACATTTCTCTATAGATTCTGATAATTTATTACAAGAAGTATACAAACTAGGTGCTGAATCAAGAATGCTTGAAAATGTACCAATATCCACATCTTTTGTGGAAAAAAATATTACTGCAATTATTGGTAATGCTGAAATAAAACAATCATTTATTGAAGGCTTAATTTTACAAATGATTACTTATCATAGTTATGAAGACTTAAAAATAGTTCTTCTAACAAATGAAAAGAACTCAAGTAAATGGGAATATTTAAAAATATGCCCACATTGTTGGAGTAATGATCGAACAATTAGATACTATGCCACTAATCTAGATGAAGCTAAAGAAATTTCCCTTGCTCTAGAACAAGAAATTCAAGCAAGAAAATACAAAGATGTTAATGGTACTAGAGAATTAAATAGCGCTGACTATAAAAAATATAAACCATATTATGTAATTATAACTGATGACTATAAAACAGTTCGTGATGTGGAACTTTTAAAAGATGTTGCTGAAATGCAAATAAATGTTGGCTTCAGTCTAATTGTTATAAGTCCAAGATTAGTAAACTTACCAAACGAATGTAAAACATTTATCAGTGTTGGTGATAAGAAGTCTGGAATTTTTGAAAATGAATTAGTATCTAACAAGCAAAAAGAATTTGATGCTGATGTTGATCCAACTCTAAATATGTATGATTGTTGTAAACGTCTAGCTAATATCCCAATAGATATTGCTAAAGCCAATCAAACACTACCACTAAGTCTAACATTCTTAGAAATGTACAATGTTGGTATGGTAGAACAATTAAATGTCCTAAATCGCTGGAAATCAAATGATCCTACCAAGACTCTTCAAACAGCAGTTGGTGTAGATAAATCCGGTGAATTATTTAAACTAGACTTACATGAAAAAGCTCATGGACCACATGGTCTAATTGCTGGTATGACCGGTTCTGGTAAATCAGAATTCATTATTACTTATATTTTATCAATGGCTCTAAACTACCATCCATACGAAGTATCATTCGTTCTTATCGACTATAAAGGTGGAGGTCTAGCAGGTGTTTTCCAAAATAAAGAAACTGGTATGAAACTACCTCATCTAGCTGGAACAATCACCAACTTAGATACAGTTGAAATGAACAGATCTTTAGCATCTATCCAAAGTGAACTTCGTAAACGTCAAAGAATGTTTAATGAAGCTAGAGACAAACTAGATGAAAGTACAATTGATATTTATAAGTATCAGGCTCTTTACAGAAAAGGTTTAGTAGAACGCCCAATATCTCATTTATTCATTATTTCTGATGAGTTTGCTGAATTAAAAGATCAACGACCTGAGTTCATGGAACAATTAATTTCAACTGCTCGTATCGGTCGTTCTCTAGGAGTCCATCTTATTCTAGCAACGCAAAAACCAGCAGGAGTAGTTAATGATCAAATTTGGTCAAACTCAAAATTCCGTGTCTGCCTAAAAGTACAAGATAAATCTGATAGTATGGATATGATTAAATGTCCTGATGCTGCCTCTTTAAAGAATGCTGGTCGTTTCTTCTTACAAGTAGGATATAATGAACTATTTGCTGAAGGTCAAGCTGCTTGGGCAGGAGCTCAATACTATCCAGCAGAAAAGAGAAAGAAAAAAGTCGATCAAAGTATCACCTTCATTGATGATACTGGTAATACCATAAAAAGTCTTGATAATAAACAAAATGAAGTTCAAGTAGCTTCTAAAGGTGAAGAAATTACTAATATAATTAAATATATAGTAGAAGAAGCTCGCCAAGAATCAGTTTCTATTCCACAACTATGGCTAGATAGAATTCCAAATTATATTTATGTTGAAGATTTAAAAATAAAGTATTCTTATCAAATAAAAAACAATAATATTAACCCAATTATTGGTGAATATGATGATCCAGATAATCAAAGACAAAACGTTTTAACTCTACCATTGTCCTCAGAAGGAAACGCTATTGTCTTTGGTTCAGCTGGTTCTGGAAAAGAATTAATGCTATCTACTATTATCTATTCAGCAATTACAACTCATGATTCAAGTGAAGTTAACTTCTATTTATTAGACTTCGGTGCTGAAACATTAACTATGTTTAGAAATGCTCCTCATGTAGGAGAAGTATTATTATCATCTGACTCTGAAAAAATTTCTAACTTATTTAAAATGATTCTTCAAATAATGGATGAAAGAAAGAAAATATTTGTTGACTACAATGGTTCATATGATTTCTATATTAATCATGGTGGTAAACAGTTACCATTAATGGTAATAGTTATAAATAATATTGAAGGTTTCTTAGAAATATATCCTGATTATGAAGAAGTTCTAGGTCAAATTACAAGAGAATGTCTAAAGTATGGAATTGTTTTCGTACTAAGTACAAATGGTCCAAATACTATTAGATATCGTCTGCGTCAAAACTTCTCTCAAAATGTTGTTCTTCAATTTAATGATCCATCAGACTACTCAAGTGTATTACCTGGTGTACGTAAAAAAGAACCATCAAAAGGTTTTGGACGTGGTTTAATAAACTTAGATGGAATTTATGAGTTTCAAACAGCTTATCCATTTAAAGAAGAAAAAATGGTTGACTATGTAAAAGTTATTTGCAATAAACTAAATCAAATTTGTGAATACAAAGCTAAGAAAATACCAATATTACCAGAAACTGTTAAAGTTGATGATATAATTTCTTCTCTACGTGGCGTATTATCAATACCAGTTGGTATTGAAAAAGAAACTCTAGAAATTTCTACAATCTCTTTAAAAAATCCAATCTACAATATTACTGGTGAAGATATAACATCACTTCAACCATTTATAACAGGTCTAACTAAAATGATAACTAAAATTCAAAATAGTAAGTGTGTTTTACTAGATACTTTAAGTATCCTAAGTGATAATCCACCTGCAGATGTTGAATATGATAGTGGAAACTGTATAGTTGGAATAGATAAAGTAATGGAACTAATCTCTGAAAAGCAAACATCTTCAGATGAAAATTCAGCAGTAATTATGATAACTGGCATAAGTACTTTACTAGCTAAACTAGATGCTGTTAAAAAAGGTAGTTTTACAACTGCTATCTCAGAAGCTTCAAAATTATCAACTGTTAAATTTATCTTTATAGAAACTATTGATAATATTAAATCTCTAAATTACGAAGCTTGGTATAAAGCTAATACTGATTTATCTGAAGGTATCTGGGCAGGTAATGGTCTAGGTAACCAATTTACTTTAAAAGTAACAACAAATTCTCGTCAATTAAGAACAGAACTAGAGCCAAACTTTGGTTATACTATTGCTAAAGGTAAAGCAACAGTTGTTAAATTGTTAGAAGAAGAGTAGGAGGTACTTATGAATAGAAATAAAATATTAATATGTTTATATATTCCTCTAATTGAAAAGTCTTATGACTTATTCATTCCTATTAATAAAAAGATTGGTACTATAAAAAGACTAATTGAAGAGGGACTAAGTGAAATAACAGAAAATGACTACATCATAAGTCCTGAAACTAATTTCTATAGTAAAGATACTGGTCAAGTATATGATGTGAATCAAACAGTAAAGGATACAGATTTAAAAAATGGTTCAAGAATAATTCTTGTATAGGAGGTACTTATGTCTGAATATGAACAATATGTAGACTCTATCAATAAAATATATGGCTATCTAGAAGTTATGAAAACAGTCTGGACAGATCAAGATAATATAAGTTATTTAGAAAATCTAGAAACTTATAAACAAGTTGTAATCAACAATGCTAATTTATTTGATCCAAATAAAAGAGTCCAACAAGGAATGGAGGAATTAGGTAATGACTAATGAATCTATCGGTGTAGATCAAATTGCTAACGAGCTAAGAAAAAATGCAAACATAGTTAGAAATTTGATTCAAGGAAAAGATGCTCCTCAGTTAACAGAATTTGTTGATGCAGTTGACGACTATGCAAAATATATTGATAGTATCCTAGAATTAGAAGATGCCGCTAATAGAGCTCTTCAAGGATTAATAGATTTAAAAAAATAGAGCTTTCACTACGAAAGCTCTTTTATATACTTATTTAATGTAACTTTAGGAAAATAATATTTTAAAATATTTGCATAATCACATCCATTTTTCGCAATCTCATTAGCACCAAATATACTAAGTCCCAAAAAGTCACCATAACCTCTACTAATGAACCTAATATAGTCCTTATTAACAATAATATTAATTGCCCTAGACTTTAAATTAAGTAATTTAACAATATCTTTTCCAATATAAATACTATCATCAATTCTTAACTTATTAATAAGACCATTACTATCTACATCAATTGCTTCTATATTACTTTCTTCACCAATATTACTTCTTAATATCTTACTAATATTTAAAAAGTTATAATCTCTAATATTAACATAATTAGGAGAAGCCATATCCCAAGTACTAGAAACACTAGTCAAATACGGATATTTTTCATCATCTAATGTCTTACCATAATTAGAATAATGAATAAAAGGCAAAATATAATACTGGTTATATGTCAAAAATAAACAATCAGTATCATCAACTACATCTTTTAGTAATTTCTCATTCTCATCATAATTATTAAACCAAGAAAGTTTATAATAGGATAATGGTCTATAATTAACAAAGTCATTAAAAGCCATAATAGATCTTTTTTCACTCATCTCTTTAAAAGCATAAGTCCTATATAACACACATATAGCTTTTAAAGTCTCCCTCTCTAATCCATTATAATAAATACCAGCTAAACATCCCATCAAATACTCTTTTAAACTAACTTCTATAGTAGCCATATTTTCTAATTTTATAGTAACCATATAATAATCATTAGCATAATATAAATTTTCTTTTAAAACCTCAATCTCAGTATTATTTCTACTTATATCCAAACTCTTAACAACAATACCATCTATAACTAAATATACTTTACTTCCATTATAGTTAATCCCATTATTTAAAACAAAATTCCTAGTTCTTCTAGTAAGTTCCTTATCAGAAGAATTAAATCCTATTTCTTTAGAAAATTCATAATTCATAGTTAAATATAAGTATAAAATATCTTCATTTCCATTATTCCTAACTTCATATTTATAAAACATATTATCACCTAAAATTAGTATGTAATTAATACGTCTAAATATACAAAAAAGAACTTAAAATTCAAAATATTTAAGTTCTTTTTTCTTATTACAATCAATTCCTGTAACATAACTAATATTAGTAAATACTTTATCTAATTCAATATCTTTACCTTCCAAGTAATCAAAACTAGCACATATCATTACTTTCGCAAGTTTAAGTGCTTTTAAATATAAATCTAAAAAACTCTCTGTACTAGTCATACTATAAGTAGTTGGATTTCTCCATAGTTTATGATTTTCATTTAAGTAGTTATGTCTATCTTCTAGTGGATAATGATAACTAATAGCTTCAAATCTAAATGTCCTTCTACTAGTAAATGTATCAACTAACATATAAAAGAATTTTTTTACTCCAACTGGATCATATCTAAATACTCTAATTGCTCTTTTCATCTGTTTAAGTGACTTATAATATATCTTATCCATATTTTTAATATTAAAAGTCTCCTCAAATGTTTTATTTATAGTATCTCCAAGCCCATTAGAAAATCTCTTTGTATCAAAACTAAATCTATCTATTCTAAATTTATATGGATTAATATCTTCTCTTCTTTTAATCATATCATTATCTAAAAAAGTCTCCATAAATGTATGTACATTATTATATTTATAAGTACTTTTCTTCTTCTTATCAAAACATCCTGTCTTATAAAATATATATGGATGTATAGTTGAATCTAATACATAGTGACAAATAGAACCAACTAGAAAAGAATCTACATCACTATCTTTATCATATCCATTTTCTTTTATATAATTTATCAAATTAATAAAAAATTCCTGTGTCTGATTCTCATGAAAATACTTTTGAAATTTTCTTATTTTTTTTCCTGGTAACAAACTAAAAAGATTATAAAACATTAATGAATCAATACTTTGACCAAACATTTTTAATCTGTTAATATCTAATCTCTTTTTTATTGTACTAGGTAATATATCATAAACATCCTGTGCAAAATAACTATGTACAACAGTTGCTGGCATAACTGAACCCTCCTAAACATATAAAATATTATATAACTTCCCTGATAAAACTCGTAATTATTATATCATAATTTTTGAAATTTTCATATTTTTACCATACTTTCTAAAGAATGTTATGATATAATTTATACTAGGTGAGATTATGTTAGAGAAACAGTTTAAAACATTAGATGAACAAATAGAGATTTTTAAGCATAAAGGATTAGTCATTGAAGATGAAAAGTATGCAAAAGAAGTCTTATTACGCGAAAACTATTTCTTTTTAAATGGTTATCGTCATCTATTTTATAAGTCTGAAACAGAAAAAAAGTTTATTCCAGGTACAACATTTGAAGAACTTTATAGTATGTTCTTATTTGATCGCTCTTTCAGAAATGTCTTATTTAAATATCTTTTAGTAATTGAAAATAACTTGAAATCTATAACTTCATACCAATTATCTAAAAAGTATGGTTATAAAGAAAAAGATTATTTAAAGGTCAAGAATTTTACCCAGATTCCTGAACGTCAAAGACAAGTAAATGATTTAATCAAAAAAATGAAACGTCAAATAAGAATAAATGGTTCACAACATACCGCAACATCTCATTATGTATCTCATTATGGTTATATACCTTTATGGATATTAGTAAAAGTATTATCATTTGGAGTAGTTAGTGAAATGGTATCAATCTTAAAACCTGAAGATCAAAAAGACATAAGTAATATTTATGGTATAGCAACTGATGACTTTATAAATTATTTACCAATTCTAGCTAATTATAGAAATCTTTGTGCACATGAAGATATCTTATATGAAAATAGAACTCAAAAAGAAATATCTGATACTATTTACCACAAGATATTAAATATACCAAGAGATGAAGAAGGATACATATATGGTAAAAATGATTTATTTGCTTTAATAATTATTATGAAACAAATGCTCTTAAAAGAAGAGTTTAAAAATATGACTTTTGAATTAGATAATATTGTTCAAACTCTTAATTATAATCTAACCAGTATAAAAATAGATAAAGTATTAAATCAGATGGGATTTCCATTAAATTGGGAAGAACTATCTAAAATAGAAAGGCCAATAAATGATGAAGAATAAAGAAAATATAAAATTAGTACCTTTAATTATCTTTTCTTTTGTAATTGGAGGAATAGTTACTTTATCCATGTTAAAATGGACACCTATCCTAGATCAAATAATTGGTAGCAGAAATACAGTTATAACAAAAAATGGTACACAAGTATATGAAAAAGGTTCACTAGCAGCCTCTGTTGAAAAAATATATGATGCCGTTGTGGTAGTTCAAGGCTATTCTAATAATCAGTTAGCATCAACTGGTACAGGTTTTGTTTATAAAACTGATGATAAGTATGGTTATATCCTAACTAATCAACATGTCATTAGTACTCTAAGTAAAATTACAGTACTATTTACTAATGACAAAGAAGTAGAAACAACAGTCCTAGGTAGTGATGAATATCTAGATTTAGCTGTTCTACGAGTACCTAAAGAAGAAGTACTTATGGTTGCTACTATCGGTAGTAGTGAAAAAGTAAGTTTAGGAGATTCAGTATTTACAGTTGGTTCACCACTAGGTGCTGACTATCGTGGTAGTGTAACTTCTGGAGTTTTATCTGGAAAAGACAGAATGGTATCCGTAACAGTTTCTAATTCTAGAAGTAGTGACTGGGTAATGAGAGTACTACAAATAGATGCTTCTATTAACCCTGGTAACTCTGGAGGACCATTATTAAATGTAAACGGAGAAGTAATTGGTATTTGTTCAATGAAATTAGTTGATGATGAAATTGAAGGTATGGGATTTGCTATTCCAATAGAGTATGCTATGAACCATGCTGATTCCCTAGAAAAAGGCAAAGCTATAAAATGGCCAGTTCTAGGTATAAGAATGGCTAATATTACAGATACTGCAACCCTAAGACAATATGGAATATCGATAAGTAGTGATGTAACATCAGGAACAGTAGTAGTAGAAGCTGTAAAAGATTCATCAGCTGACAAAGCCGGTATTACAAAAGGAGATATAATTACTAAAGTAGATGGTAATAAAGTAAAAGATTATGCGTATCTAAGATATGAATTATATCAACATCAAGCAGGAGATACTATAGAAATAACATACCTAAGAAATGGTAAAGAACATACTACAAAAGTAACATTAGGAAGTAATTAAAGGTAAAAATAAAAACCTAAAGAATAGAGAAATCTATTCTTTTTATATTGAAATTTTCTTAGTAATTTTCCTAATAAATTAATAAGTAATATAAAAAAATAAATGTAGAAATGATATAAATAAAAAGTAAATAAAGATGAATGAAAGATAAATATAAATACAGGAATAATATAAATAAAAAGATAAACAAGAACAAATAAAGATATTAATATAAGTAAAATATAAATATAGTTATAAAATACAACTTATTCATATCATATCCTGTTTCTAAGCCCCAAAAAATATAAAAATGTATAATTATACAAAAATAAAAAACCTGCCTCAGCAGGTCTAAAATTACTCATTAATCTTCTTTCTTTTAATAGTAACAGATATAATCATAATACCAAATAATCCAACAATACCACCAAATATATAAGGTACAGCCGAACTAAATTTACCAGTATCAGGAATTTTTATATCATTCTCCATAACTACTGGAACAATCTTAGAATTATCAACTGTAAAATCAATACATGTAGTATTTAAAACATATCCATTAGGAGCTTGTGTCTCACAAAGAGAATAAGTACCATCTTCTAAAGAAATATAATGTGGAGTAGTAGTAGATACCCATTCCCATTTCTTAGTAGTATCAGCTTTATTTGTAATAACTAAACTAGCTCCAGCTAATTCACTCTTTGTAGTAGCATCAATCTTACTAATCTTAACAAAGTTTCCTAAAGATAGACTAACTAAAACTCTATTTATAGGAGTATATCCTAAAGAAACATTAGAAAATACTTGTTTCTTATTAGTATTAACAATAGCTTCTCCTGCAGTCTTAGTAACATAATACTCATATCCCTTACCAGCAAGGAAAGTTCCGTATACATTAACTTTTACTGTAGTTAAATCCATTGTACTAACATCATCTTTTAATGGAACAACTATTTTAAATGAACCAGTCATAACAGAAGTATTACTAACTCTAGAATTATTTTGATCAACTATATAAACTCCATAGTTATTAGGATCTTCTATTTCTACTGTATAGTATAAATAATTACTTTTATTTGTATTAGGTAGTGGAGTAATAGCCTCAGTTGTAAATAAATTACCAGTAGAATTAATTGTAAAAGAAAGTTTATCACTACTTAATGGTGCCATCGTAGAAGTCTCTACTGAAGTAGCACCATTAGCATTATTAACTAACTCTAATATATAATTAAGATAATTATAACCAGATTTACTAGCAGCAGCACTAATTATATTTCTAACATCAGTAGGAGTAATTACATTAGTAGTATCTTGAATATAAAAACTACAAGCATTCAAGTTCTTAGTATTAGTCTCCATACAATAAGTATTAGTAAATTTAGCACTATTTTCATAAATATATAACCATAAAGCAAGCTGAGTAATATATTGTTTTACATTATTATCTGAAACAGCTCCATACTTATTAGCAGTAAATACTGTATTAGTAGTATTAGTTGAACTATATCCATGATTAATAATATATAAAATTCCTAAATCACTAATATCACTTGGATTAGTATCATGTAATTCAAAAACTTCATCTGTCTCTGGCACTTTCATATTCTTCATAAACTCATATAATGGTGTATCACTATTACTAATTTTATAATCAGTTGCTGTATTAAAATTATGTAAATAACTAGCATAAGTAGTATCACTTGCTAAAGCTTTTGAAATATAATTACTATAATTAGTAGCTCCAACTGCAAAATTAGAATTAAAGTCAGTTTTAGGAATACCTGTCTCATCTAATCCAACCGGTACTGCATAACTTCTACCAAAGAAACTAAAAGCTGTATACAAAATAGAAAATGTAGAAATCATTACTATAAATAAATATCCTTGTACTTTAAGTACTTTTTTAAAGTCCACTATCATATCACCTCTCTATTATGACTTAATTATAACACTTCTCTTAAAAAATATATATAACATATTTTTCTTTTCTAAAATGGATGTTATAATACTATTGAGGGATGAGGTATGACTATGATAATAAATAAAAAAATATTTATAAATAATTATAATGATTACAGTCTAATTTCATCTATTATTAATTAGGAAAGGGAATATTACATTCTCTTTTTATTGTTTTTTAGGAGGTAAAAATGGAAATTATAACAAACAATTTACGTTTACTTGTAATGGATAACTTTGAAGAGTTTGGAAAAAAAGTAGATGGACATTTAAAATTAATGCGTGGAGTAACTGATCCTAATGCTACTTTTATTGTTCCAACTAGACTTACTAGATTTGCATCTGGTGAAGGTAAGGGTGAGATTTTAGAAAGTATTCGTGGCAAGGAAACTTATATTTTAACTGATGTTATGAATCATAGTTGTACTTATGAAATGCACGGCTATTTAAATCATAAAAGTCCAGATGACCACTATCAAGATTTAAAAAGAGTAATTTCTGCTATGGATGGAGCTGAAGACAAACTAACTGTAATAATGCCTTTTATTTATGAAGGTCGTCAACATAAAAGAAAGGGTAGGGAGTCTAAAGATTGTTCCCTAATGCTTCAAGAATTAGAATCGCTAGGAGTAGATTCTTTTATAACTTTTGATGCTCACGATCCAAGTATTAGAAACTCTCTACATAGTTGTTCTTTTGATTCTATTTATCCAACTTATAGTATTTTGAAAGAGTTTATTGAAAATGAACCAATTGAATTAGATAATTTCCTAGTAGCAAGTCCTGATATGGGTGCTATAGAAAGAGCAAAATGTTATGCTGAAATGCTTAATACTCCATTTGGTTTTTGCTACAAAAGAAGAGACATGACTAGAGTAGTAAATGGAAAGAACCCTATAATTGCCCATGAGTATTTAGGAACATCTGTTGAAGGAAAAAATGTCATAGTTGTAGACGACATGATAGCATCTGGCCAATCTATGTTAGAAGTAGCTGAACAATTAAAAGAACGTGGAGCAGCTAATATCTATTTAATTGCTTCATATGCTCTATTTAGTGATGGACAAAAGAGTATAGACGCTTTTAATGAAGCTTATCAAAACGGTGTATTTAAAAGATGCTACACAAGTAATTTGTGCTACATACCAGAAGAGGCTAGAAAACAAGAATGGTTAAAAACTGGTGATAATTCTAAGTATGTTGCTAAATTAATTGATACCCTAAATAAGCATGAGTCTATAAGTCCTCTTTTAGATAGTAAGAGTAAAATATTGACAAAAGTACGTGATTTAAGAGGTACAAAAGACTAATTATGTTATAATGATAAGGTAGGAGGAATGATATATGTCAAGAACAGTAGGAACTGTAGTAAGAGGTATAAGAACACCAATTATTAAAGATGGGGATGACTTAAAACAAATCGTAATAGATTCTGTTTTAAATGCTAGTAAAGAGGAAAATTTTAAATTTAATGATCGTGATATTATTGCTATAACAGAAGCTGTTTTAGGAATAAGTACAGGTAATTATGCAACAATAGATGATATTGCTACAGATGTAAAAAATAAATTTAATGGAAATCATATAGGTATAGTATTTCCAATTTTAAGTAGAAACAGATTTGCTGTTTGCTTAAGAGCTTTTGCAAGAGCAATGGATAAAATAACTATGTTACTTAGTTATCCATCGGATGAGGTTGGAAATGATATTTTAGATAAAGAAAAATTGGAAAAATCTGGAATAAATCCATATTCTTATGTTATAAGTGAAAAAGAATATACTGAGAAGTTTGGTGACTTTAAACATATATTTACTGGTGTAAATATGGTTGATTTTTATCGTGACGTAGCAAACTCTGAAAATTGCGAAATAGAATTTGTATTTAGTAATCAACCAGAAGAAATATTAAAATATACAGACGAAGTATTAGCTTGTGATATTCATACAAGAACAAAGACTAAAGAAAAATTAAAAAGAGCTGGTGGAAAAACAGTTCTTGGAATGGATGATATATTAACTACTAGTATAAATGGTTCTGGTTATAATAGTAAATATGGTCTATTGGGTTCTAATCGTGCAACAGAGGAAAAAGTAAAACTATTTCCTGAAGCAGGAGAAGAATTAGTATATGGAATACAAGATGAATTAAAGAAAATAACTGGTAAAACTATTGAAGTAATGATTTATGGAGATGGAGCATTTAAAGACCCAGTAGGAAAGATTTGGGAATTAGCTGATCCTGTAGTTAGTCCATTCTATACAAAAGGTCTAGAAGGAAGTCCAAACGAATTAAAGTTAAAATATTTATCTGATAACAAGTATAGTAATTTAAAAGGTGAAGAGTTACAAGCTGCTATTAGAAAAGAAATAGAAGAAAAAGATAAAAACCTAAAAGGTAAAATTGAAACTCAAGGAACTACTCCAAGAAGATATACGGATTTAATAGGTTCATTATGTGACTTAACATCTGGTTCTGGAGATAAAGGAACACCAGTTGTATTTATTCAAGGATACTTCGATAATTATGCAAACTAAAAAAGTAGGATTTCTCCTACTTTTTTATAAAACAAAAAACATAGTCCTGACAAACTATGTTTTTGAGTTTTAATGGAAAACCACAAAAGGAAACAAGCCACAGTTTTACATTTTCATAAGCAACCATTAGTTACTTATGAAACACCGATAAAACAACTCAACCCCAAAACCTTAATATAGTCAGTACTAAGGCGTGGTTACCTATCAAATGCGAGTGACTTTCTCGCTACACGTGCACACTTAGACTTTGACAGGATAGCAATAAGCTAAACAAATCACTACTCCAACAACAATATCACAAAAATGATATCTGATAAACCAACCCAGCGATAATACCAAATAGATAATCCCAATGATTAAGCATTTAAATACCACGCCTGTCAATTATTACCATATCTAAGATGTATATATCTTAGCATAGTTAAAAACAAAAAGCAATAGGTTTCTTGAAAAAAATGACGTTTTTTTTGTAAGCTGTTTGTATACCTAATAATATCAACAAAAAATAAAATATGATATAATGAAATTGGTGATAATAATGTCGAAATATAGAAAAGAGGATACTACTGAATTGGGTGGCTATATAGTTCTTGGTGTCATAGTAGGATTCTTTATTTTGATCTTTAAGTTTGTAAAGCTTGTATTTGGAAAAATTACTAAAATTATAAAGGAAGATAAACAAAAGAAAAGACAGACGTTGAAAGAAAAAGAATTAGTAAATAAACAAGATAAATATATAGAAAAATCTGTTGAAGATGAAAGGCTAGATAATTTAAATAATCTTATTCAAGAAGCAGAAGAAATATATGATGATGCATTAATTAATGATGTTGATGTTAATATAGATAGTGAATATATGACACTATTTAATATTAAGAGTGATCTAGAAGATGAAAATATATTTGATATTTCAGATAATCAAGTTGAAGAGTTAGAAGAAGAAGTATCAGAAATTATAAACATTATGACTGAAAAAGTAGAACAAGCAAAAGCAGAGAAAGAAGCTGGTCTAAGAGTAGCAACAGTGTTACTAGCTGGAAAGTATTTGTTAGATGAGAATGATGATGACAACTTTTTTTAATTACAATTTTTATTAGAAAATATGCAGAAGTTATGATATAATATTATTGAGATGAGCAGTATTAATCTTTTAGAGGTTTAATATTGCTTTTTTTCATAATAAAACAGCAAAATGCATAGTTGCAGTTTGTGAAAGGTATAACAAAATAAAAAGGACTGCTAACAGTCCACTACACATACGTGAGTATTTAGGGTAAAACCTTTATTTTAACTCTCTATGTCATCTTGAATGGTATCAAGACAATTCAATCATAACAGAAGTAAGGAGGTATGTCAATATGAAATCATATAATATTGGCCTTGACATTGGAACAAGCTCAGTAGGCTGGGCAGTAGTTGAGGAAAACACGCAAAAAATAATGAAAAAAGGAAAGAAAACGTTATGGGGTGTTAGACTTTTTGAGCAGGCAACAACTGCTGCCGGTAGAAGGGGCTTCAGAAACACCAGAAGAAGATATGATCGCAGAAGAAAAAGAATAGAATTATTGCAAGAAGAGTTTAAAGAGGAAATGAACAAAGCCGATTCAACTTTTTTCACTAAATTAAAAGAATCAAAATATAACAAAAATGATTTATCAAACAAAACAATAGCAATATTAAAAGAAGAACAAAATAAAATAAATGAATATAACAAAAAATACCCAACCATATATCATTTAAGAAAACATTTAATAGATGACACTGAAAAAGAAGATATTAGATTGGTTTACTTAGCATTACATCACATAATAAAATATCGTGGTAACTTTTTATATAATGGTGAAAACTTTAATGTTAATAACTTAAACATAGAGGAAAGATTAGAAGAAGCACTTTTAACCCTGGTTGAATTGGCTCCAAATCTTGGAATTCCAGAAAACTATAATGAAATTTTAGATTTGAACAGAATATCAGAAATAATAGTTAGTCCTTCAAAAAATGACATAAAAGTAGAACTAAAAAAAGAATTGGAAAAAATAAGTGATAATAAAAAATTCATAAGTGAATTTATTAAATTGATTACTGGAAATAAATTTAATATTAAAGATTTATTAATATTAGATGAAATCAAAAAGATGACTATTAGCTTTGACGATAGTAACTATGACGAAGAATATAATGAATTACAAGAGGTATTGGGAGACTCAATTGAAATTATTGATTCCTTTAAAAAACTTTATGATTCTGCTTTCTTAAAGAAAATATTTAAGGGCAGTAATAATACAAGCCTATCTGCTTTAATGGTAGAAAGGTATAACACACATAAAGAAGATCTTAGATTTTTAAAAGAAATATTAAATACTAATAGGCAAGTATATAATTCTATTTTTCGTACAAAAGACAAAAAATGTCTATATGAAAAATACATTCATAATGAACTATCATATGAAGAGTTTAAAAAATACTTATTAAAACACCTAGAAACGACATTTGATAATTTAAAGGATGTTGCCATAATTGAAAAATGTAACAAAAACAAACTAAGAATTGAAAATGGTGCTTTCTTACCAAGAATAACAGAGACAGAAAATGGCCGATACCCATATCAACTAAACAAGGATGAACTAATCAAAATAATTGAAAATCAAGGAAAGTATTATCCATTTCTATTAGAAAAAGTAGTCAACACATATAAAATAGTAAAACTACTAGAATTTAGAATTCCATACTATGTAGGTCCATTGAACACAACTACAAAATTAAAAAACGTAAAAAATAGTAATGCCTGGTTAGTAAAGAAAGTGAATAATATCCAGATAACTCCATATAATTTTGATGAAATAATTGACAAAGGTGCAACAGCAGAACAATTTATAAAGCGAATGGTGTCACATTGTACATATTTGTTAAATGAATATGCGCTGCCAAATAAATCAATTCTATATTCTAAATATAAAGTAATGAATGAATTAAAACAAATTAAAGTTAATGGTGAAAAAATTGAAAATGATATTCAACATAAAATTGTAAAAGAACTATTTGAAAAGACTTCAGGAACAATTACAGATGCAAAGTTCAAAATGTATCTATATTCTAGTGCGGATTTTGACATGTACAATGGAGATATAAATGTAACCGGATATTCTGCAGATGGAAAGTTTGCCAACAACTTACAGTCATATATTGACTTTTTTGGTGAAAATGGGATTTTTTCTGGGACAGAATACAAAGAAAATGATGCCGAACAGATTATTGAATGGATAACTATTTTTGATGATAAGGATATTTTAGAAGATAAAGTAAGAACAGAATATCCTGCTTTAAACAACAAACAAATTAAACAAATAATAGATAAAAAATATTCAGGTTGGGGAAGTTTATCAAATAAATTATTAACTACCAAACACTATAAAGACCAAGAAACCGGATTAAAAAAATCGATTCTAGATTTAATGTATGAAACAGATGAAAACTTCATGCAAATAATTAACAATGATGAGTATGATTTTCAGTCAATGATAAAAGAAAATAATATATTTAAAGATACTGCTAAGATATCTTATAGTTTAGTAAAAGATCTTGCAACTTCTCCAGCAACAAAAAGAGGTATCTATCAAGCACTAAAAGTAGTGGACGAATTAGTAAAATATATTGGTTATGAACCAAAAAATATTGTTGTTGAAATGGCTCGGTCCGAAGATAAAAAGGAAAGAAAAGATGATAGAAAGAAATATTTAGTAAAATTATATGAGAAGTTCAAAGGTGAAATAAAGAATTATAATCAACTGATATCAGAAATGGAAGATTATGAAAAAATAGATACTCAAAGATTATTTCTATACTTTATTCAAGAAGGAAAGTGTTTATACACTGGAACTCCACTAAACATAGAAGATCTGGATAAGTATGAAATTGATCACATCATTCCAAGAACACTTATAAAGGATGATTCACTAGACAACAAAGCTTTAGTTCTAAAAGAATGTAATCAAATAAAAAAAGCGGGCCTAGTATTACCTAGTGAATATAGAACATCACAAAATATTGTTTGGTGGACTCACTTAAGAAAAATAGGATTAATGTCAGCGTCAAAGTTTTATAAACTAACAAGAAAAGCATATAGCGATGAAGATATTCAAGGGTTTATCAATAGACAATTAGTAGAAACAAGGCAAGTTACAAAGCATGTTGCCAACATATTAAATAATTTTTACAAAAAAACCAAAATTGTCTATTTAAAAGCAAATTTATCCCATAACTATCGAGAAAGATATGAATTGTTCAAATTCAGAGAAATAAATGACTATCATCATGCACACGACGCATATCTAGCAGCAGTATTAGGCGAATATAAAGAAAAATATATGAAAAAGACTCTTAATTATAAAATGATAACTGAATTAAATGCGCGATTAAAAGAATTGGGCAATTACAACAAATTAAAATACGGATATGTAATAAATAGTCTTGATAGCGATGTAAATGACATAGTTAATGAAATATCAAAAAGTTTTGTAGATGAAGAAACTGGCGAAGTATTATTTGATGCAGAAAGATTTAATAAGATTGTAGAAGATAATCTATATAGAAATGATATTTTAGTAAGCAAAAAAACAGAAATCAGAACTGGAGAGTTTTACAATCAGACAAAACAGGCAAAGGGTAGAAAAGGAGTTTCCTTAAAGAAAAATATGCCAACAGAAATGTATGGCTCATATACAAGTTTAAATCCTGCTTATGCTACAATGGTTAATTACACAAAAAATGGCCAAGAGACAAGAAGAATTGTAGGCTTTCCAATATATTTAAAAAGTCTAAATGAATTTGAAATTGAAGAGTATTATAGAAAATTATTAGGTCTAGAAAAAGATGAACTCATTAGAATAGAAAGTATTAAAATACCATTTTACTCATATCTTATATGGAATGATCAACTTTGCTATTTAGTGGGAGCATCAAATAAGGCAGAAGTTTGTAATGCAAAACAATTCAAGTATGATAAATATTTTATGAAAAAACACAAAAAAGCACTAAATGAAATTTTTAACAAAAAAGAAACTAATTATAATGAGTATCATAATGATATTGATGAAATTATTACATACATAGTGGATAAAATAGAAAGTGACTATAAACTTTTTGAAAATCTTGTACCGGAATTAAAGATGATGGTAAATTATAAGAAATATGAAAATTTCACTATTGAAGAAAAAGTAAATATCATAAAGCAATTAACAAAATTATTAAATTGTAAAAGTGATAATGCTAGCTTTAAGTTTTTAAACGAAAAATATTCATCTGCCTTTGGTAAGAAGAATGGCAGAATAATTGAAAGTACCACAATTAATAGCTTTTCTGTAACGGGGATATTTTGCAATAAGGAAAGACAAATATGAGTTTTAGAACAGTAGTTATAACAAAACAATCAAAGATAAGTTATAAGAATAGGTTTTTAGTAGTAAAACAAGAAAATAATGAAAAATTCATTCATTTATCAGAAATAGATACAATAATCGTTGATTCGATTTCGGTATCTATTTCTGCTTACCTTTTAAAAGAACTGTCAGATAATAAGATAAACATAATTTTTTGTGATGAAAGGCATAATCCATTTGGTGAATTGAAGTCATATTATTCAAGACACAACACAAGTAAAAAAATAAAAGAGCAAATTGCATGGAAAAATATGGAAAAAGATAATTTATGGTCAAAAATAGTTCAAAATAAAATTCTTAATCAAGCAATGCTTTTGAAAAAGATTCACTCCAATAAATGTAATTTGCTTCTAAGTTATGCAGACGAAGTGAAAACAGGTGATAAAACAAACCGTGAAGGTCCCTCTGCTAAGGTGTACTTCAATGCCTTATTTGGAATGAAATTCATTAGAAATAATGACGATAATATCAATGCTGCCCTAAACTATGGTTATGCAATATTGTTATCTACAATTAATAAGGAAGTTATAAGTAATGGCTTTTTAACACAACTAGGTATACACCACAAAAATGAATTTAATGAATTTAATATAACATGCGATTTGATGGAACCATTTAGAGTTATAATTGATAACTTCGTATATTTTAATCAGGATAGAGAATTAGATACAAACTATAAGTTGGATATTGTCAACATTTTTAATAACCAGTATAAATATTTAGGAAAAAAATACATACTAAAGGATATAATTACTATGTTTGTGAAAAACACATTGAATTCAATAAATAACTCGGAAAACTATAAGGAATTTTTCTTTCATGAGGAATAGAGTTGTGAGAACTATAGTATTTTTTGACTTACCAAATATTTATGCTAGAGATAAGAAAAATTATTTAAAGTTTAGAAAATGTTTATTAAATGAAGGATTTATAATGATGCAAGAGTCAGTGTATTCTAAGCTAATTTTAAATACTCAACAGTCAGAATTACTGGTTGAAAGAATCAGAAAACAGGCCCCCCAAAAGGGATTAATACAGGTTTTGACTATAACAGAAAAGCAATATTCACAGATAGAGTATATAATTGGAGAAGGAAAAACAAAAATTATTAATAATGAAGATAGGTTGGTTATATTATGAATATGAACATAATCATTGATTATTTTGATAATAAAATAAATTTGAATGGTGAATATATAAATGTCATAGAAATCGAAAACAAAAAGTATTTTTATAGGTTTGTAAAAGATTTATACACAATATTCTTAGATGGTTGTACAAATGATATTACTTTTTTTGAAAATGATAAAGAAAAGAATATGAACGGCAAATTAAAATTATTTACAGACTTTTTTAATTTTGAGTTCGATTCGAAAAAATATACAAATGATATAAGTAAATATGTAAATGAAAATATTGATGAAAAAGAAAAAGATGCATTATTATCACTATATAATAAAATTATCAAAATATACACTAGAATACTAAATAATACAGACTTACCATTAAATGTAGAAAATGATGCTACAGTTGAAAGTCTTACAAAATTTGTAAAAATATCAACTAAAAAAACTGACGAACTATTGGAGTCGTTATTTTTACTAATAGATTTAGAAAGTGTATTATTGACCAATAATACATTATTCTTTATAAATCTAAAACAATACTTAACTAAAACAGAATTGCTAGAATTATATAAATATGCACTATATAATAAAATAGAAATTGTACTAATTGATTCTCAAAGTTATGGAACTGCCTTAAAATACGAAAAAAAATACATAATTGACGAGAATTTAGACGAATTTATGTTATAATAAAATATATAAATGACATAGAAATTTGCCATTCATAAAGTGTTATTACTCTATGATAATATGGATATAGATTTATAATTTGAGGTTTTAGATCTATGTCATCTTGAATGGTATGAAAACATGAGAGATAAAGTTTCCATGCAAGAATTAGTTTTAGATCTATGTCATCTTGAATGGTATGAAAACACATTTTAAATATAGATGATGAAATATTTAGTTTTAGATCTATGTCATCTTGAATGGTATGAAAACAATTATAGAAAAGAGGAAATATAATGAGTAGTTTTAGATCTATGTCATCTTGAATGGTATGAAAACATAAAAGTGCCCGTTATTAATAACATTGGGTTTTAGATCTATGTCATCTTGAATGGTATGAAAACTAAAAAAAGTCAATTATTTTGACAAAAACGGTTTTAGATCTATGTCATCTTGAATGGTATGAAAACATTAAGAGTAAACGTCACGAACGCACAGGCGTTTTAGATCTATGTCATCTTGAATGGTATGAAAACATTAACATGAGTATAAAATCAAAATTATATGTTTTAGATCTATGTCATCTTGAATGGTATGAAAACAGTTGATTGATTTATGGTTGAGACTATGGGGTTTTAGATCTATGTCATCTTGAATGGTATGAAAACACGTTAGTTTTAATAGCGTTGATAGGAAGGGTTTTAGATCTATGTCATCTTGAATGGTATGAAAACGTTTTGGAGTGAGGTAGTTCCAGAAGAATTGTTTTAGATCTATGTCATCTTGAATGGTATGAAAACAAACACTACAAGAAACAGTAATAGAAAGCAGTTTTAGATCTATGTCATCTTGAATGGTATGAAAACGAAATAAATTCCTCAAAGTAAGCAACACTTGTTTTAGATCTATGTCATCTTGAATGGTATGAAAACTATATGCAAGTTGAAAATGTTGTTTATGATGTTTTAGATCTATGTCATCTTGAATGGTATGAAAACTAAA
>OLQV01000831.1_pt1 | contig 25601 bp, 17 predicted proteins | sample 1672371 | NCBI WGS metagenome assembly OLQV01 (sample SAMEA3136676, study PRJEB25190) | human gut metagenome
ACAGCTTCCATAGCCTCGGCGATCTTCTCGCCGATCTCGGGGTCGCCCGCGGAGATGGTGCCGACGTTGGCAATCTGCTCTTTGGTGTCGATGGTCTGGGCGTTCGCCTTGATGGCCTCGACGACGGCGTTGGTCGCCTTCTGAATGCCGCGGCGGATGCCGAGCGCGTCAGCACCAGCGGTGACGTTGCGCAGACCCTCGTTGACGATGACATCGGCGAGCAGGGTTGCGGTCGTGGTGCCGTCGCCCGCGTCGTCGTTGGTCTTCACAGCAGCCTCGCGGATGAGCTGGGCGCCCATGTTCTCGACGGGATCTTCCAGCTCGACTTCCTTCGCAACGGTGACGCCGTCGTTGGTGACGACCGGCGCGCCGTAGGACTTCTCGAGGGCGACGTAGCGGCCCTTGGGGCCAAGCGTGACCTTCACGGCATCGGCGAGCTTGGAAACGCCGGCCGCGAGAGCGGAGCGGGCGTCAGATTCGAACTTGATATCCTTAGCCATTTTTAGGCTTCCTTTCCTTGAAAGAACTCAGCAACGTAAAGGACGGGCTTTGGGGTAGATCCTGAAAGCGGAAGCGCGATGCGCTTGCGCCTTGCTATCGAGCGCGAACGCGATGCGGCGCGGTGCGATTTCAGAACAGCCGTGCAAAGCCGTCGGGAGAGCTATTCGAAGACCGCGTAGATGTCCTCGGAGCGAAGAATCATGACCTCTTCGCCATTGACCTTGACTTCGGTTCCGCCGTACTTGCCATAGAGCACACGGTCGCCTTCCTTCACGGGCACGGGAACGAGGTTGCCGTCCTTGTCGAGCTTGCCCTCGCCCACCTTGAGGACGACGCCTGTCTGGGGCTTTTCCTTCGCGTCGTGCGCGAGGATGAGGCCACCTGCGGTGGTTTCCTCTGCTTCGTCCTGCTTCACGATGACGCGATCGCCGAGCGGCTTCAGGTTCATCATTACTTGCCTTCCTCTCATCAACCTTGAATCGATGGTTGTTAATACCGAGCTTTCGAGTGCTAGCACTCGTCGAATGTGAGTGCTAACAACATTGGGTTACTATAGCATCTGGGAAGGCGAATGCAAGCATTTTGCAGAAAACTTGAGCGATAGGGACTTAGGTTTTATCGAATCGCCACACTGCGTTCATATTTCAGTTCGCACGCGGGGAAACGAGACCGCTCTCATAGGCGCATACCACGAGCTGCGCCCGGTCGTGCGCATCGAGCTTTCCCATGATGCGGGCGACGTGCGTTTTCACCGTTGCAGGAGAAATTATTAATTCGCCTGCGATTTCCTCGTTGGTAAGCCCGCGCGCGACCAACGTGAGAATCTCTCGTTCGCGGTCGGTGAGCGACCTTATGGCCTCCCGTGCGTGCGAGCCCTTCGGCATGCCCGCGCGAGGGCGCGACGCCACAAACGTTTCCACCAAGCGTCGCATGACCGAGGGCTGGATGAGGGCATCGCCACGTGCGACGATGTGGATGGCCTCGACAATGTCGTCGGGCTCGGCGTCTTTCAGCAAAAAGCCGCTCGCCCCCGCAGCGAGCGCGTCGTAGACGTACTCGTCGATGTCGAACGTGGTGAGAACGAGGACATGCGTGCCCGAGAGCAGCGGGTTCGACGTGATGTCGCGCGTGGCGTCGATGCCGTTTCGCACCGGCATGCGGATGTCCATGAGCACCACGTCGGGGCGGATCTTCTGGGCGAGGTAGACCGCCTCTTCGCCGTTGCGCGCCTCACCTTCGACCGACAACCCGTCGTAGGAGTTGAGAATCATGTGGAATCCGCTTCTCACGAGATCCTGGTCATCTGCGATGAGGATGCGCAGCGTTTCCTTCGATGGAGCCCGGTCGCTTGTCTCACGGGCTCCGCCGGCATCGCATTCCCCGAAGCCGGAAACCGCAGGAAAGCTCGCCACCTTCTGCCTATCTTCGCTCATGGAACCACCTTTCCCCGCGCGCAGCGCCAAAACCGGAGGACTCGTCGCCGACGGGGATGGACGCGCGAACGCGAAAGCCGCTGCCGGGAAGAGGGCCCGCGTCGAGGGTGCCGCCGAGCAGCTTCGCGCGTTCCCTCATGCCGTCGATGCCGTGTCCGCCCGTCGGGGACGCCCCGTCCGCAGCGCCCGACGAGCCGTCGCCATCGTCTTGCACAGTGAGCAGCGCCCTCGCACCGTCGCTTTCGAGGACGATCGACGCATTTTTTGCATGGGCATGGCGGACGATGTTGGTCGTAGCCTCGCGAGCGATGCCGAACAGCGCGATGTCGATGAACGCCGGCGTCGCTTCCCGATTGTAGCCCGACACGTCGAGTGTCGTTGTAACCCCCGCTTCTTGAAGGTAGTCCGCCAAATCCATAAGACGCGCCGTGCCCTCGGTCGGTGTGGTCTCGGCGGAGGAATCTCCCGTCTTGAGCACGCCGATCATCGCACGAATCTCCTCGAGCGCTTCTTTCGCCGTCTCGTGCGCGAGCGACACCGCCTCCCTTGCGGCGGCGGGATCGCGGTCGATCAGGCGCTCGGCTGCTGCAGTCTGGATGCTGACCGCCGAAAGCGAATGGGCAGTGATGTCGTGGACCTCGCGAGCGATGCGAACGCGCTCCTCCTCGACGCGACGAGCCGCCACTTCCTCGCGCGTGCGCTCGGCCTCTTCAGCGCGCTGCTCGGTGGCCCGCACGGAATCGCGATGGGCGCATACGGCAAGCCCGCCGAGCGCCGAGACGACCATGAGCACGAGGTTTTGCACGTATACCCAGAACCACAGCGCAGCCGAGGTTCCGCCGTACGTCGCCGCCGCAAGCCCCAAGGCGCTCGCGGCGCAGGCAACGCCCATCTCGATGCGCGAGCATTCCACAACAATGGTGAACAGAGCAACCATCGGCCCAAAGACGGCGAGCATAGACCCATGGAAAGAGTTTTGCAATCCGACGAACGCCACGAGCGTGAACACGAAGACAAGCCAAGGGGATTTCCTGCGCGCCACGAGGGGAAACGTCGTGAGTGCAAGCGCGATGAAAGATGATGTGGCGGGAACGACGGCCTCGATGCCGAGCATGCGGCGCAAAGCCTCGTCGGGAAGGATGAGACTTGCAGAGACCATCAACTGCACGGCGCCGAAAGCAAAGGCGGCAAGCGCCACCGCGACGTCGACCGCCCAATCGCGCGGGCCCATTTTCCAATTATGTACAAGCACGCTGTCCATGCCCCCATTATGCGCAAACCCCGCACGACGCGCCATACGCCATGCGGGGTATCCGAGCAAAACCAGAGTTGAACGGGAGGGCGAAATGATATCAGCACACTTGGCAAGCGGGGTGAACTCGCTAGGCGTTAGCGGCAGCGGCCTCTTTCGCCTTCGCGGCCTTCTCGGCTGCCTCCTCGGCGCGCACCTTGGCGATCTCGTCGAGCGCTTCCTGCGGGGTGTACTTGCAGTGGCCGTCGCCCATCTTGGTGACGATGATGGAGTCGCCCACAGACACCGTGCCGCCGGTAACGACCTCGAAGAAGATGCCCTCGCGCGGGAAGATGCAGTCGCCCGCCAAGTAGTAGATAGCGCATTTCTTGTGGCACACCTTGCCGATCTGGGAAAGCTCGAGCACAACCTCATCGCCAATCTTCACCTGGGTGCCGAGCGGCAGCGCGAGCAGGTCCATCCCCTCGGTGGTGATGTTCTCGGCGAAGTCGCCCTCCTTCACGTCGAGACCCATCGCGCGCGCCTTCTCGATGGATTCCCAGGCGAGCAGCGATACCTGGCGATGCCAGTCGCCGGCATGGGCGTCGCCCGTCACACCATGGTGCGGGTCGATATGGATTTGCCCACTCTCAACTGGCTTTTTACGCGTGCCCTTGCGCTCGGAGACGTTGACGGAGCGAACGTGGCCGGTGTTTTCCATGATGGTTTCTCCCCTCAGTGCGAAAAAGGCCGCCAGTCCGTGCGAGCGAACTCGCGGCGAGGACTTGCGGCCTTTACGTAACTTCTAGTAACTGAGTAGGAATAATAGAACGCTTCGCTATTAAACGCAAGAAGGAATAATCGTTTTTCCATCGTTGCACGATTTTCGTTGCGTTTCGCGCCTTTTTGTCACGTTTCGTCTCAACACAGGCTGGGAGGTCGCGGACATCTCTGCGGGGGCGCAAGGGCTCGCGCGTACGCGGGCACAGGCGGGCATGCCTGGACGCTCGCTGGAAGGGACAGCCCTTAGCGCAGCTTCGCGCGGCGCTGCTTCCAATCGGGCATAAACGCGTCCATGAGCTGGTGGAACCTTGGACCGTGGCCGCGCTCCAGCAAGTGGCACAGCTCATGGACCACCACGTATTCCAGGCATTCGGGAGGATAGAGCGCGAGGCGCACATTGATGCAGATGCGGCCCGTCGAAGGTTGGCAGCTGCCCCAGCGGCTCGTCATGTTGCGATACGCGAGCTTGCCCGCCTTCACGCCCATGATGGGCTCCCACGCGGCCACGAGCGCGGGCACACACGCGCTTACCGTTTCGCGCCATGCGGCGACTTCTTCGAGAGTCGCCCGGGCCGCACACGCCATGGGAGTTTGCGCGGCTTGCGCCATGTGAGATGCGATCCACGCGCTCTTCGACCTGATGAAAGCCTCGACTTCGGAATCCGAGACCCACGAAGGCGCCGACACGTCGACGTGCGATCCGTCGCGCGCGATCCGCAGGTTTACGTTTTTCACGCGCTTGCGGACGATATGCGCCTCGATTCCATCTACGACCGTGATTTCGCCCGAGGGCGAGGGAGGGGGGGCGCAGGCACGTGCCCCTTTGTTGGAACGTTCGCTATTTCGCACGCGTTTTCCCTGGTAGAACGCTTGTTTTTCACGTTCGGTCATTTTACGCGTGCGCACGGGCCCCGATTGGTTGGAATACGGCACAATGCAATCCTTAGGCGTCGAGCGCGATCTCGTAGGCGGCGTTTCGGGAAAGCCCGAACTCGGCAGCGATCGCCTTGGCGATTTCTTTGTTGCGCGCGCCTTCGGCCTTGAGCTCGGCGGCCCGGACACGGGCGGCCTCGGCAGCGTCGAGCTGCGCTGCGTCCTCCTCAGCGACGCTCGGCTCGTCGATCACGATGGCGATCTCGCCCTTGATGGAGCCCTCTTCCGCGCGTCGGGCGAACTCGTCGCGCAGGCTCGGCAGGGTATCGCGCACCACTTCCTCGTGCAGCTTGGTAAGCTCGCGGCACACCGCCGCCTCGCGCAAAGGAAACGCCTGGGCCATTGACTCGAGCGCCGATGCCACGCGATTGGGGCTCTCATAGAAGATGAGCGCAGCATCGAGAGTGCGCAGCGCGTCGAGCGCCGCCTTACGCTCGACATCCTTGCGCGGGAAGAAGCCGCCGAAGTAGAAGCGGGGACACGTGCAGCCGCTTGCCACGTATGCCGTGGCACAGGCGGATGCGCCGGGGAGCACCTCGACAAGCGCGCCAGCTTCACGAACTGCGCGAACAAGCCGAAGCCCTGGATCGGACACGCCCGGCATACCAGCGTCGCTGCAATACGCGATCACCTCACCGGCAAGCACGCGCTCTACAATCGAGGCTGCACGATCGCCGATGAGCGCCTCGTCCAAACGCTCGAGCCTTTTCTCGATGCCGAAGGCGGCAAGCAGCTTCCCCGTCACGCGCGTGTCCTCCGCGCAAACGACGTCTGCCTCCCCGAGCGCCGAAACCGTGCGCTCGGTCATGTCGCCTAAGTTGCCGATGGGCGTCGGACAGATGATGAGTTTTCCAAGTGTGTTAGCCATGCGCGTTAGTATAGCGCGAGCAAAACCACGGTGCGCAGAAAGGAGCGCACCCAACATGAGAAAAGGGCGCCCGCCGCGACGCAAATCGCAACGGGCGCCCTTCGCGCGAGCCTCGGTGGAACTTGGAGCCGAGAGCTGTTACTTCTTGATAGCCTTGAAGGCCTCGGTCTGGGCCTTGATGCCGCGCTCGGCAGCCAGGCGCTCGATCGAGGTGGCGCCGAAGAAGCCGTCGATGCCGGGCACGTGCTCGATGACGTACGCCGCGTCCTTCGGCTCGGAAATCGGGCCGCCGTGGCAGATGACGAGCGCGTCGGGGTTGATGTCCTTCACGACCTTCACGATGCCGGTGATGATCTCCACGCAGTCGTCGAGCGTGCGCGCGGTCTCGGCGCCGATCGTGCCGCCGGTGGTGAGGCCCATGTGCGCGACGATGATGTCTGCGCCGGCCTTGGTCATCGCTGCCGCCTGCTCCTCGTCGAAGACGTACGGGCAGGTGAGCATGTCGAGCTTGTGAGCCTCGGCGATCATGTCGACCTCAAGGCCGTAGCCCATGCCGGTCTCCTCGAGGTTCTTGCGGAACACGCCGTCGATAAGGCCCACGGTCGGGAAGTTCTGCACGCCGTTGAAGCCCTGGTCCTTCAGCTCGGCCAGGTACTTCTTCATGACGCGGAACGGGTCGGTGCCGCAGACGCCGGCGAGAACCGGGGTGTCCTTCACGACGGGCAGCACCTCGGCGCCCATCTCGACGACGATCTGGTTCGCGTCGCCGTAGGAAAGCAGGCCCGCGAGCGAGCCGCGGCCGGCCATGCGGAAGCGGCCGGAGTTGTAGATGACGAAGATGTCGGCGCCGCCGGCCTCAGCCGACTTCGCCGTGATGCCCGTGCCGGCGCCGACGCCGAGCAGGATGTTGCCCTCGGCGAGGGACTTACGGAAACGATCGAGGATTTCCGCGCGGGACAGTTCAAGCATGGTGTTCTCCTTCTTTTCGAGTACTACCTTTTTCTTGCCGAACATATGCGTTCACGGCGCGTCCGCGAGTTAGAGCGGGCGAGGCCGATGAAGCCTGGGGGAAGGCGGAAGCGCGTCGCCACCGCCTTCTCGGTCGTGCTATTTCTCCATGAGGTCGATAAGTTTCTGAGCTGCGGCGATCGCGAACTCGTCGTCGTTTACGTGCGCATCCATCTCGACGACCTCGGCCTTTGCGGGGTCGATCTCGTCCTTGAGCGTCTTGAAGAGCGCCGCGTCCTCTTCGGGACCGTAGAACGGCTGGCCCTCGGCGTCGATCATCGACACGCCCTTGAGCGGCAGCATGACCGCGCACGGGCCGATCGACATGTTCACCTTTTCGGCAATGGCATGGCCGATCTGCTCGTTTTCCTCCGCCGTGGTGCGCATGAGCGTAACCGTGGGGTTGTGCTTGTACAGGTTTCGGGACTTATACTGCTCGGGAACGGTCTCCCACGGCCCGAAGTTAACCATGTCGTCGGCGCCGACCGACACGACGGCGGGCACGCCGTTCAGGGCAGCCGCGCTGCAGCGGTCGGGGCCTGCGGCAAGCACGCCCCCGACGACCTCGTCGCACCATTCGGTGGTGGTCAAATCGAGCACGCCCTTGATGAAGCCGCCGTTGACCAGCGCTTCCATGCATTTTCCGCCCGTGCCCGTCGCGTGGAACACGAGCACCTCGAAGCCCTTCGACTCCAGATAGGCCTGCGCCTTCTGCACGGCGGGGGTGGTCACGCCGAACATGGTCGCGGCAACGAGCGGCTTGTTGTCCTCGTGCTTGGGGGCAACGTGCTCGAGCATGCCCGTCATGGCGGCGATGGCGTTGTTGAAGATGGTCGCCGAGAAGGAGTTGATGCCCGCCACGTCGACGATCGAGGGGAACATGGCGATGTCCGACGCGCCGATGTAGGGCGACGTGTCGCCAGACGCCATGGTGGACACCATGACCTTCGGCACGCCGATGGGCAGCTTGCGCATGCCGGCGGTCGCGATGGTGGTGCCGCCCGATCCGCCCATGGAGAACACGCCATCGAAGCGGCCGTTCGCGTAGAGCGTGGGCAGAAGCTTCTCGACGCCGCGCGTCATGGTCTCGGTGGCGAAAGCGCGGTCCTTCTTCTCCACGATGGTCGACATCTCGATGTCGACCGCCGCCGCGACTTCCGTGTTGGGAACGTCGGGCATGGTTTGCGGGTCGAAGACGCCGCAGTGGATGGTGAGGGTGTTGATGCCCAGCTCCTCAAAGCGGGCTTTCACATAGGCGAATTCCTCGCCTTTCGTGTCGAACGTGCCGATGATAGCAACTGTTTTCACACAGGCCTCCTGACGTAGGGTTTCGACTCGCTGCACAGTTTAGTTCGCCCGCTATGGTTTCGAGGCCGCGTTCGCAACTCGCCACAGCATCACGACAATTCCGCAGAGGGCGTTTGCTACGCGACGGGTGGCATAAAAGGGATGCGAAGGGAGCACACGCGGCGTCGAAAGCGCAAGGACACCGCTATCCGAAACGGCTTCCCATCCTCGGACACCCCCAGCTTCATGCGCACGAAGAAGCACTGAAGGAAGGAAGGTTTCTCTACGATAAGTAGAGAAACCTTGACAGGCCTGTCAAGGGGAAAGGAATGTGACCATGGACGCCGAAAAAGAGACCGACAGCAACAAATCAGCCCCGAGCCATTGCAAAACCGAGCGCGAAGAGCCAAGCATCAAGAACGCGGCCGAAGCCGAGGGCAGTAAAAACGAATCTGATGCCGAAGCGGACAGGGTTTCCCAAGCCGCAGACGAGGCCGAATGCGTCCTCGAAGCCAAAGCAATCGAGGCGCCTGAAGTCTCAGGCGAAGGTGGCATTCAAGGTCACGACCCAGAGCAAACTGAAGAAGGAAGCGGCGCGAGAAGCCCTCATGCGGACGGCCCGGACAACCTTCTCGTTCTCAGCGAGGCGAAGGCGCAGTCGAATGCGTATCGCTGCAAGAAGTGCGGGGCCGCGCTCGAAGGCGATGCGGCGTTCTGCCCCAAGTGCGGCACCGCCACCTCCCCCTCCTCGGCTGCGTGTGCGGGCAAGCTGAAGGCGAACAAAAAGGTCTTCGGAATCGCGGGCGCCATCGTGGTCGCGGCGATAGCCGCCATATGCTTCGCGGCCTTCCGCCCCATCCCCGTCGACACGCTCTCCATCACGCAAGCCGACAAGGAGGTCTATGTCGGCTACCCGTCCAGCCCCGTCAAAGTCGCCTACACCCCGACCGACGCGCGGCAAACCGAAATCACCTGGTCGAGCTCGGACGAGTCGGTCGCGACCGTCGATTCGGACGGCATCGTGAACGCCATGGGCACCGGAACCGCGACGATAACCGCCGAAGCCGAAAGCGGGGCCACGGCGACCTGCGAAGTGCAGTGCTACGCCATCCCGAACTTCAAGCAGATTGTCAAAGATAAGTGCAATGACGATTCGACGTACTGCACCGTCGCCCCCGATGGGCTGTCCCTTCAAATTGACACGAACCCCACTGATTCGAAAAGCGACATCACGCAATCATGGGGAGACGTCGTCGCCTCCCCCTATGTCCAGGCTGCCAACAAAGCGCTTGGTCTGCCTGATTCACTCTGGAATTCAATGAAAAACACCACAGGATCGCAAGGTAAGCAGACCAAGACCTACGGAATCATCGAGGTGTCTTGGAGTTACCTCCCCAGACACGGTTTAGAGGTGCTCTACGAAAACACCTCAGAAAAAACTCCCGTGAGCGGCACCACTGCATAACCGAAAAGCAAAAATGGCTTCGAACATGGCTTCGGTTTTCGCGGGCGACAGCACAGAAGAGATTACTCTCGAAATCGAGCCCTCGACCCACCTTAAAGATTCGAAGTTGGAACGTGAGGGGACATACGAAATCGATGGAGAGAATCTCTACATTAGCTTTCCCGAAGGAAAAGGACAAAGCGCCGGTGCCATATCCATCTCTTCCAAAGCAGTCGAAAACGCTGAGGCGGCAATCGACGGGAACACCCTGACGACGAACGGGCTTTCGACAAAGAGCGGTGAAACTATCACGGAAAAGACCGCAGACGATCAGTATCAAGAATACGTTGATCGGGTTGTCGCGTTGGAGCCTAAATACTTGAGGTAGGCGAAACGGGCACTACGAACCTGGCGACATTCGCCATCGATTCATTGTCCTATGTCGATGAAATCTACCCTTCGAACACCTCTGGCTTTTATAGCTACTTTGCTCATCAGGATGGCAAGTCCTACTTGCTGGCAAGAGTCACTTACACGAACATCGGCACAGAGTACGCCTTGCCTGGATATGCCACCGAAGCATCCTTCGAAATCGCTGGAAACAAATACTCAGGTAAGATTGAAATCAACGCCGGACCTCGCTTTGGGAGCAATTACCACGTCGAAGCGAAAGATACGGCAACTGTTGCTATTAATTGTCTCGTTCCCGATTCTGTGAAAGATTCGGGCGAAACTAAATTGACATGGAGCATTCCCACCGACCAGCAATATATGAACACGTACTACCGATCGACCTTCCCTCATGATGATTTCGTTATCACCATGTAGACCAGTTAATTGAGCCAAATAGGTTCGAGTTGCGCTTTCCTTTGCGAGCGGAATTCGCAGGGTTTCCCTGGTTCGGACTGCAAGGCCCGGCCAGGGGAACCCTTTTCCGCATTGTCTTCCGCGTTGACAATTGAATTAGATTGGCTCTAGACCAAGCCAGTCTTAGTCGTCGTCGAGCGTTCGTCTTTATCGCACCACGAGTTCAACGCCAGGCGTCGCAAGCGGCCCCTGCCCTGCACCTTGGCACCCGCGCTCGGGCGGCCGGCGGACTGCGTGCGAGCGGTTGGCGTGTCCTGTGGCGCTCCACCCATCAGAGCGCCCGCTCCGCACGCGCCACGCGACGGGTTTCGCCCTTAGCAATACGGCATCGCCCACAGCCGGCACAACGGCAGCTCCAGACATCCCGTCTAATTGCAACGCCTTTAAAAACCGTAGTTAAGGCGGTATAATTTGCAAAAACGTGATATATACCGCCTTAACCGTCATTTTGGAGGGCTTGATGAAACTTTTCCACCGCACATCGTACTTAAAGAAGCTCCGACCTTTTTACGACAGCGACCTCATTAAAGTCGTAACCGGAATTCGCAGATGCGGAAAATCATGCCTTCTAAAAACCGTCATCGAAGAACTGAGGGGGGCGGGCATCGAAGAAAGCCGCATCGCCTATCTCGACCTCGACGCCCGCGGCAACCGCAAAATCACGACACCCGACCAACTTGATACGCTCATAGAGCAGTCGATCGATCTTGGTTTGCCCGGCACCAAATACCTCTTCATAGACGAAGTGCAAAATGTCAGCGGTTTTGAAAAGGTAATCAACGGCTATCGAGAGGAAGGCGACATTTCCATTTTCATCACCGGATCGAATTCCTATTTGCTTTCGGGCGAGCTCGCCACGAAGCTCACCGGCCGTTACATCGAAATCGAAATGTTCACCTTATCATTCGCCGAATATCTGGAAATGAAGAAATTCCTCGGCCGTACGCTTTCCCCCACCGCCCAAGAATTTGACGAGTACCTCACGTATGGCGGTTTCCCGCAGACCCTTGAGTTCACCGATGCGCAAGCTAAAGCTGACTACATCGAGAGCGTTGTCGCGCAGATATTCGACAAGGACATACGAGAGCACAGCAAGGTACGCAATAAGGAAGCGTTCGACCGCGTGCTAACGTACGTGATAAACAACTTCGGCGCGCCAACAAATTTCGGAAACATGGAGGAGCATTTCAGAAACGTCGAGAATATCGCCATTCGGAGGGAAACCATCGCCCGCTATGTCGACCTGCTCATAAACGCGAAAATTCTTTACAAGTGCGAGCGCTTTGACCTGAAATCGCGCAAAAGCCTGCGCGGAGACGAGAAGTACTACCTGGCCGATCCGGGCATATATTTCGCGCGCAACACCGATGCGCGCATCAATTACGGCCCAGCGCTGGAAAACGTGCTGTTCGTCTACTTAAAAACGCAAGGGCTTCGGATAAGCGTCGGGCGCATCGGCAAGCTGGAATGCGACTTCATCGTTCGCAAACGCGAAGACTACGCCTATATCCAGGTGTCCATGACCATCGCCGACCGCAACGTCGAGGAACGCGAGTATCGCCCTTTCTCGAAGATAAAAGATGCCTACCCCCGTTATCTTTTCACGCTCGACCCCTTGTTGCAAAAGCGCGATGGAGTAAAGCACCTCAACCTGCTGCAGTTCCTTGAAGAACCAGGGGAAATCCTGTAACCGCCACCGCCGTCAGGCACCGTGCGTTGCCCGCCAGCAAAACAGTCATCGCGAGCGCGACTGCGACCCGGCAGCACGGCATTCCCCTAGCATAAAAGGCTTGTGCTATGCTGACGAGAACCCAGCAACCGAGGCTCATCCCAAGATTCGCAAGGAGCCACGATGAGCAGCACACCCCCTCGCATGGGCGCATGACCTGGGCCTTGTTGAGGGTTACAACGACCCCGACAGGGGAAGGCTCCTCTGCCCGGGCGAGAATGTCGAGCGCCAGCGCGCGGCCACCGTCCTCGCGCGCGCCTTCACCATGGGAGTCCTGAAGTAGCGCGGTGCCGTATAATGCACGTAAACGATTTTGCCTGAGGGAGGTGCGACATGCTCTATCAGCTGATGAACAAGAACACCGTCGTCGCGACGTACAGCGAGCATAAGGATATCGACGACTACCGCTACGAAGAAGTCGAGCGATCCGATCCGTATCTCCCCTACGGGTTCATCGACATCAACAACTGGATCGACGGGCGAGCCATCGCCAAGCACCGAACGTCAATCGAGAAGCTCATGCGCGAGCTCGGCCTTACCACCCGCCATGACTTTATCGGCATGATACACTGCCTGTCGCTGACCGACGCCTTCTGGATGAAGCGCGAAAACGAAGCTTTGACCTGGGACGACGTATCGCTCTATCGCAATCCCTTCGATGATGTCATCGCGCGCATCGCCTTCGACGGCACCGGCATGTGCGGGCGACGGAACTCCCCCACCTCCCCGGAATTCGCGACGTCGGGTTCGTTTGCGAAATGCTGGATTCGCGAAGACGGGCAGATTTCACTTTTGAAGCGCGGCTCCACCGGTTATGCGAACGCAGGGTTCGAACCGTATTCCGAGAAACTTGCATCGGATTTGCTCGACGCCGCTAGAATCGACCACGTTCCCTATTCGCTGCTTCGATTCCACAAAAAGCTCGCCTGCAAATGCCCCCTGTTCACATCGGAGCGCGAGGGTTTCGTCTCGGCTCACAGATTCTTCGACGGCCCCTTCGGCGTTAAAGACATGCTCGCCTTCGCCGCCGAACACGGCACTGAAGAGGCCTTCCGCGAAATGGTCGTGATGGATGCGGTCATGGCAAACGTCGATCGGCACGCGGGGAATTACGGCTTTTTGGTCAACAACGCGACCGGTGAGATTCTTCGCATGGCGCCGCTGTTCGACCACAACATGGCATGCCTGCCCATGATGATGGAGATGGACAACTTCGACGAATACATCCGCCTCATCGGGCCGAAGATCGGCACCGACTTCATCGTCATCGGACGCGCCCTCATGACGCCCGGCATCCGCGCAAAGCTTGTCGACTTGAAGGACTTCGAATACGAAGACCCAGGCTTTGATTACCCCAAGTGGAAGCTCGATGCCGTGAACAAGCTGAAGAACGTCCAAATCGAAGCACTGCTGGCATAAGGAGTCAAGGCTCCCCAATGTCGGGGTCGAAGGCTCCCCGCATTGTGCGGGCGCCTTCTCTGCTTTCATTGCAGCTACCTGGCAAATCGCGATTCGAGAGCCGCGCAGCGCTCCTCTATCACACGCCCCATCAGATCGCATTCGGAATCCTTGCACCCGTTTCGCTTGGCAAACGCGCGCCAATGGCGAACCGACGCAAGCGTTTCCCCCACAATCTGTGCCTTTGCCTCAGCTGACAGTCCGCAGATTTCGCCAAACGAATCCAAGCCCTCGACCTCGCTTTTTCCCGCTTCCCCAAAGATGGAAGTGGCACGGACCCGCGCGGCAACGGGATTGATGTTGACATCGAAAACAGGAGCCAACACCCATCCGCTCTTCTTGCGAATGAGGCCCAGGTTTCGAAGATGGTCATCGGTGTTATGCAACGCCACGGAAAACACGACTCTTCGGAAGAGTTCCGTCAGCTCACAACTTGGGCTTGACGTCCAAACCGACAAGGCATCGGCAACGGTCGTATAGTCGCAATGCTCACCATCGTACGCACCGATCAGACTCATCGCACTCAAATAGGGAATCCTCTCACCCTTCTCAAGGGAACCTGATCGATCGAAGCGTTCGAGGAGCAACGCCGAGTCGCCTCCAATTCTCACAAGCTTCGAGGAAGGAACCGCCATACCCGCGGCACCCGCAATATCAAGCGCCGTTTTTTCCCACGCAATCACGTCCCATTCATCCCCTGGATGGGAGAATTTTGCAAGGAGAAGTTTCCCCTCGTCGACAACGGAAGCTTTTGGACGAGCACCGCCCAAAGAACCCGATCCAGCATCGAGAAGCTCTTTTATCTGGCCGTTTCTTTCGTTGCCCCGAGCTATTTCGTTTGACGCGAAAAGGAGCCGTTTGAGCTCGATAATCGGAGGAACCTCGTTACTCGCAGACAACCAGTCGTCGGAATCGGGAACGGAATAGCGAAGGGACCCTTGACGAGTGGAATCAAAAACACCGAGCAAATAGTCAACTTCATCAATAGCACGAAGCGTCACGCCCGCAGTCTGAGCCTCGACAATCGCCCTTCTGCCAATCAGATGCCTTCCCCAGCGATCGGGAGAAGAGTCACGCATCGCGCCAGGCATTCCCTCGCAATGATAAAAGGCGGTTCGCAGCGGCAAAGCGGGATCGATCGCATAAGCATCTGGTCTCTTGAGGTAGGCGTCGCTGTAGGCAAACGAACAGCTTATCCGCCCACGACGCAAACCGAACCGACACGTTCCGACGAGAACTTCGGCAGATTCCCCGGCAAAACTCGTAAAGACGTCGACAATAGGAACCATCAGGAACTCCTTACCCGTTGCGGAAGCACCTGATCAGCCCGAACGCGACCATAGTCGGTCTCATAAGGGTCCGTGGCCTCCACCACGGCATCGAGGGAAGACAACGCGCGGCACACGTTGAGAAACGTTTCGAAGCTCACTTTCGGGTCTCCGTTTTCGAGACGGGAAATGGTGGCGCGCGACACCGCCGCTTTGTCCGCAAGTTGCTGAGATGTCAGATTATACAATTTGCGCCATGTTGCGAGGTTTTCCCCGATTTGCTTTGCAGCAAGTTTCACCGTTGGTGACGAAAGGCGCTTCATAGTAGTCCTTATTGTCTATATTACGTTACGTTATCTATGCTAGTGTAACATATTTTTAGCATTAATAAAGGCGCCCCGCATTGTGCGGGACGCCTTCTCTGCAAGATAGTTCAGCGGTGCAATTGAGGCTACAGCCCCAGATTGACCGCCACTTCAGCCGCGCACTTGAGCGCGTCGGCCATCGAGCTCACCACAAGCGAGCTGCCGTTGCGCGCATCGCCCGCGACATACACTGCGGCACGACCAGCCGCAGCAGCGCCTTCGGCCAGCTCAGCGCGATGCGTCGCCGCAGCCGCACCAGTCGCGCCGCCTTCCATCACGGGAAGGGGACGGCCCGCCGTCGCCACGGGAACGCCGAGCGCATCGAACACGCCATGTTCGGGACCCGCGAAACCGCAAGCCACCAGCACCAGCTGCGCCGCGATCTCCCGCTCAGAGCCCTCGACCGCAGAAGGATTGCCCGCCGACCAATCGAGCGAATGGACTTGAAGCCCGAGCACGCGCCCGTTGCTATCCAGGAGCACGCGCTGCGTGTCGGCGCACCATTCACGCAGGTCATCGCCTTGAAGCGCGATGGCCTCCTCCTGGCCGTAATCGGTCTTTTTCACGTTGGGCCACTCAGGCCACGCATTGGAGGCCGCACGCACCTCGGGCGCGCAGGGGCCGTATTCCAGCTGGCGCACCGTGCGCGCGCCCTGGCGCACCGCCGTGCCCATGCAGTCGTTGCCCGTGTCGCCGCCACCGATGACGACGACGTCTTTGCCCGCAGCGCTGATGGCGGGCTCGCGGCCTTCGAGCAGCGCACGCGTCTGCTCGGTGAGATAATCGACCGCGTAGACCACGTCACCCGAGGCGAGGCCTTCCTCGAAGCCTTCGGCGCGAACACCGCGTGCCGCACATGCGCCCGCCGCCACGACGACCGCATCGAACTCCTCGGCAAGACCCGCGGCCACCGCGGAATCGGCTGCGTCGGTGTTCAGGCGGAACTCGATGCCGAGCTCGGCCATGAGCTCGGTGCGGCGCGAAACCACCGACTTTTCGAGCTTCATGTTGGGAATGCCGTACATGAGAAGGCCGCCCGCACGATCGTGGCGCTCCACCACCGTAACACGGGCACCGCGGCGCGCGAGGTCCCAAGCGGCGACCAAACCTGCAGGTCCCGAACCAATCACAGCGACCTTCGGGGCACCCGCGGCAGCAGGCGCGAACCTGCGCGGCCCGCCGTGTTCCCATTGCCAATCGGAGATGGCGCGCTCATTGTCGTGGATCGTCACGGGCTCGTCGTTGCGGCCAAGGTTGCACGCCGCCTCGCACAGCGCCGGGCACACGCGGCTCGTGAACTCGGGCATGGGGCTCGTGAGCGACAGGCGCGCCGCCGCCTCGTCCCACTGCCCGCGCCATGCGAGGTCGTTCCACTCGGGAATCAGGTTGTGAAGCGGGCATCCCGAAGGACGCGCCTTCCCAAACGAGGCCCCGAACTGGCAAAACGCAACGCCGCACGCCATGCAACGGCTCGCCTGCACCCTTTGCTCGCCCTCGGGAAGGTTCACACCCAACTCGTTGAAATCCTGCGTGCGCTCCGCAACGGGACGCAGGTCATGAGCATGACGGCCATGCTCCAAAAACGCTCCTGGCTTGCCCATCGCTTACTTCCCTTCCGTCATGGCGTCGAACGCGATCTGCAACGCCTCTTCATGCGACTTCCCCGATGCCTCGGCAGCCTCGACCGCGTTGATCACGCGCTCGTAATCGCGGGGAATCACCTTCACGAACAGCTTCTTCAATGTGTTGAACTGGTAGAGCAGCTTGATGCCGCGCGGCGACTGCGTGCGCTCGGCGTGCTCCTCGATCAGGCTGCGGATGAGCTCGATCTCGTCCTCGGAGGGCTCGCACAGGCGCACCATGTCGAGGTTGCAGTTGTCCGCGAGCGTGCCGAACTTGTCGTACACGTACGCTACGCCGCCCGACATACCCGCCGCGAAGTTCGGCCCGACCTCGCCCAAAATGAGCGCGATGCCGCCGGTCATGTACTCGCAGCCGTGGTTGCCCACGCCCTCGACGACCACCGTGGCGCCCGAGTTGCGCACGGCAAAGCGCTGGCCGGAAAGGCCGTTCACGAAGCCTTTTCCGCTGGTCGCACCATAGAACGCCACGTTGCCCACAACCACGTTCTCGTCGAACTTGTACGTCGCCGCCTCAGGCGGGCGAACCGTCAGGACGCCGCCCGAAAGCCCCTTGCCGAAGTAGTCGTTCGCATCGCCCTCGATGTTCAGCGTGATGCCACGCGGCAGGAAGGCGCCGAAGCTCTGGCCGCCCGAGCCGTCGCAGTCCACCGTGATCGAGCCCTCGGGAAGCCCTTCGGGATGCTGGCGCGTCACCTGGCTGCCGAGCATCGTGCCCACGCAGCGGTTCACGTTGGCGATGTCGGCGCGGAAGCGGATGGGGCGCAGATGCTCGCGCGCCTCGGCCGTGTAGGGGATGAACAGCGTCGCGTCGAGCGCGCGGTCGAGCTGGCAGTCGGGCGCCATCGAGGGGAGGAAGTGTTTGCCCTCGGCACCGGGGATAGCCTGGCCGAATTCGTTGGTCACCGTAGCGAGCATGTCGGAGAGGTCCATCTCGTTCGCCTTCCAGTTGCCCGGCACCTCAACCTGGCGCAGGTACTCGGGGTGGCCGACCATCTCGTCGACCGTGCGGAAGCCGAGCTGCGCCATGATCTCGCGCATCTCCTCGGCGACGAACATCATGAAGTTCACAACGTATTCGGGCTTGCCGGCAAAGCAGCTGCGCAGCTTGCAGTTCTGCGTCGCGACGCCCACGGGGCAGGTGTCCTGCTGGCAGTCGCGCTGCATCATGCAGCCCATGGCGACGAGCGGCATGGTGGCGAAACCAAACTCCTCGGCGCCGAGCAGCGCGGCCATGACCACGTCGCGCCCGCACATGAGCTTGCCGTCGGTTTCCACCACGACACGGCTGCGCAGGCCGTTGCGCAAAAGCGTCTGTTGCGTTTCGGCGAGGCCAATCTCGAACGGGATGCCCGCATGGTAGATCGAGTCGCGCGGGGCCGCGCCCGTGCCGCCGTTGTGGCCGGAGATGGTGATCTTGTCGGCGCCGCCCTTAGCAACGCCTGTGGCGATGGTGCCCACGCCTGCGAGCGCGCACAGCTTCACCGACACGCGCGCGCCGGGATTGGCGTTCTTCAAGTCGAAGATGAGCTCTGCCAAGTCCTCGATCGAGTAAATGTCATGGTGCGGCGGCGGGGAAATGAGCCCCACACCTGGGGTGGAGCGACGCACCTCGGCAATCCAGGGATACACCTTCTTGCCGGGCAGATGCCCGCCTTCACCTGGCTTTGCGCCCTGCGCCATCTTAATCTGGATCTCGATGGCGGAAGAGAGATAGTGGCTCGTCACGCCGAAGCGGCCCGACGCCACCTGCTTGATGGCGCTGCACTTGCTGTCACCGTTGGGAAGCGGCGTCTCGCGAGCGGGGTCCTCGCCGCCTTCGCCCGTGTTCGACTTGCCGCCGAGGCGGTTCATCGCGATGGCCAGGCATTCATGCGCTTCCTTGGAGATGGAGCCGTAGCTCATGGCGCCCGTGTTGAAGCGCTTGACGATCTCGCTTGCGGGCTCGACCTCGTCGATCGGCACCGGGAATCCCTGTGGCGCGAAATCGAGCAGGTCGCGCAGCGTGACCGCACGGCCAGGCACATGGCATGCGGCGCTGTACTCCTTGAACATGCCGTAGTCGCCTTCGCGCACCGCACGCTGGAGCAGGTAAATCGTCTGAGGATTGATCAGGTGCTCCTCGCCGTCAATCGGGCGCCACGAAGTCACGCCGAGCGAGGGAAGCTGGTCGGGCGCCGGGGTCTTGTCGAGCGCGATCGCCTTGTCGTAGCGCTCGTTCAGCTCGCGCTGCACGCCTTCCACGCCAAGTCCGCCGATGCGCGTGGACGTATGGGTGAAGCACTCGTCGACGAATGCGTCGTCGAGTCCCAAGATCTCGAAGATCTGCGCGGAATGGTAACCCTGCATCGTGGAGATGCCCATCTTCGACATGATGGACGTGATGCCCGCGGTGACCGCCTTGTCGTAGTTCGCGACAGCGGTGTCGCCGTCCACGTCGAGCTCGCCGCGCTCGCACAGATCGCGGATGCACTCGTGCGCCATGTACGGGTAGATGCCCGAAGCGGAATAGCCCACCAAGCAGGCGAAATCGTGCGCGCGCATCGCGTCGCCGGTCTCCACAAGCAAATCGGCGTCGGTGCGCAGGCCCACGTTGATCAGGTGGTTGTGCACCGCGGCGAGCGAAAGAAGGCTCGGGATGGGGACTTCTCCCTCGCCCGCGCGATCGGACAGCACGATCAGGTTCGCGCCGCCGCGCACGGCCGCCTCCACGTTCTCGCGCAATGCGGCGAGCGCCCCTTCGAGCGCGCCCTCCGCAGCGCTGCGCGGATAAGTGCACCTGAAGCGCGCCGTCTTGAACCCGACGCGGTCGATTGAGCACAGACTGTCGAACTCGTCGTGCGTGAGCATCGGGCCTTCGAGACGCACGAGGCGGCAGGTGTCGCGGCAATCTTCCAAAAGGTTGCCATGGTTGCCGACGTAGAGCACCGTCGAGGTGACGAAGCTTTCGCGCAATGCGTCGATCGGCGGATTTGTGACCTGGGCAAACAGCTGGTTGAAATAGTCGAAGAAGCTGCGCGTCTTCTTGGAGAGGCACGCAAGCGGCGCGTCGGTGCCCATGGACGCAAGCGGAATCGATCCCTTGTTCGCCATGGGGCGGATGAGCTCTTGGATGTCATCGAAGTGGTAACCCAGCTTGGCCATACGGCGCGTGAAGGACACGCCTGCGTCCTCCTCAGCGGCAAGGGCGGCAGGCTCGGGCAGGGGCAAATCGTCGACCGAGAGCATTTCCTCGCCAAGCCAATCGCGGTAGGGCTTCTCGTTCGCGTAGCGGTTGCGAATCTCGTCGTTCCAGATGACACGCCCCTGGTCAGGGTCGACCTCGAGCATCTCGCCCGGGCCGAGGCACCCCGCCTGCAGGATATCCTCGGGATCAACGTCGATCGTGCCAACCTCGGAAGACAGGATGAGCCAGTCCTTGCGCGTGACGTAGTAGCGAGCCGGGCGCAAGCCGTTGCGATCGAGCGCGGCGCCCAGCATGCGACCGTCGGTGAACGCGATGGCGGCAGGCCCGTCCCAAGGCTCCATAAGCATGGACTGATAAGCGTCGTAGGCGCGGCGCTTCTCGTCGATGCGATCGTTGTTGTCCCACGGCTCGGGAATCATCATGGTAACAGCGCGGTCGAGCGGACGGCCGTTCATCGTCAGGAACTCGAGCACGTTGTCCAAGATGGCGGAGTCGGAACCCTCGCGATTGATGATTGGCAGGATCTTCTTCAGGTCCTCGCCGAGCACCGGGCTGTAAAGCTTCGGCTCGCGGGCTCGCGTCCAGGAGATATTGCCGCGCAGCGTATTGATCTCGCCGTTGTGGATGATGTAGCGGTTCGGATGCGCGCGCTCCCACGACGGCGTCGTGTTCGTGGAGTAACGCGAATGCACGAGCGCAAGGGAGGTCTCGACCGCCGCGTCGTTCAGGTCGGTGAAGAAGCGGCGCATTTGGGTCGCCACGAGCATGCCCTTATAGACAATAGTGCGGCTCGACATCGAGCACACGTAGAAGATCTTGTTCGCGAGCGCCGGGTTCGCGTCAGCTGCACGTTCGATGGTGCGACGGCACACATAGAGCTTGCGTTCGAAATCCTGGCCTGCGGAAACGCCTTCCGGGCGACGCAAAAACGCCTGCAGGATGGTCGGCATGCACGCCTGCGCGGTGCTGCCGAGGTCATGCGGATCGACCGGCACCTCGCGCCAGAACATCAAGGGCACGCCGCACTTCGCGCAACCTTCCTCGAAGACGCGCTTCGCGTCGCGCACGCCAACTTCGTCATCGTGCGGGAAGAAGAGCATGGCAACGCCGTAGTCGCCTTCCCCTGGCAAAAGCTGGCCTTCCTTCTGCGCTTCCTTGCGAAAGAAGCGGTGCGGAATCTGGAAAAGCACGCCCGCGCCGTCGCCGGTGTTGCGCTCGAGGCCCGTGCCTCCGCGGTGCTCGAGATTGACCAGCACCGACAGCGCATCGTCCAGCATGGCATGGCTGCGCTCGCCCTTCAGGTGCGCCAATGCGCCGATGCCGCACGCGTCGTGCTCGTATGATTCGCGGTAAAGACCCGCCGCGGGCTGCTTCTCCTCGCAAGCTGCGCATGCCCCTTGCCCAGCCTCACACCGAGGCGCCCCCGCCTGTTCGCTCAGTTGATAGTTCATATGCGATCCTTCGTCTATAGGGCTGCCGTTTTACCAAAATGGCAGTCTATGACGTAGTGTATCGGCTCTCGAGCGCTTTGTTTCAAGCTGCAACATGGTTATGACAACCTGGAAACAGACTTGAAACAAAGCGACCGCAATGCGGCGGCAAGCGGGCACCTCGCATCAACTGCAAAGCGTCCGCCTCGTGTTCGGCGGGAAGCAGGTGCCCCGCGCACGAGAAACGCCCAATCAACTCACAGCGACACCCGCATCCCGCTTACGCGAGCTCGGTTTCCACCTCGAGCTTGCCCGCATCCTGAGCTTTACCGTGCGACCCGTCGGCGTTCACGAAGGTGTCGCGGGCCGCGCGGGCCTCCGACTCCTTCTCCGCCAAATTCGCCTTCGCAACTGAGATCATCAACTTGATGCGGTTGAGCTGATTCACCTCCGACGCGCCCGGATCGTAGTCGACAGCCACGATGTTGCTTTCGGGATAACGGCGGCGCAGCTCCTTGATTACGGCCTTGCCGACAACGTGGTTCGGCAAACACGCGAACGGCTGGGTGCACACCACGTTCGGCGCGCCGGTCTTGATAAGCTCCACCATCTCGGCGGTAAGCAGCCACCCCTCGCCCATCGAGTTACACAGCGAGAGAATCTCGCTCGCGTATTCGGCCAGCTCATAGATGTTCGCCGGCGGGTTGAAGCGCGACGACTCGGCGAGCGCCTTGTTCACCGGTGCGCGGAACTTTTTGATTGCGGAAAGCGCCACCTTCGACCCGAGCGCACCCTTCGAGCTGCGCCCGAGCGGATCTTTCTGGAAAATGCCGCCTGCAACACCGAACAGGAAAAACTCGATGAGCCCCGGCACCACGGCCTCGCACCCTTCCCGCTCGATCACGTCGACGATCTGGTTGTTCGCCGTGGGATGGAACTTCACGAGGATCTCGCCCACCACGCCGACACGCGGTTTGGTTCCCTCGCCCTGAAGCGGCAGCGTGTCGAAGTCCTCGACGATCTGGCGGATCGTGCGCTTGAAGCGGCCGTATGACTCGCCGCTTTCCAACTGGCCCTTGCACGTGGCCATCCAGTGGTCGAACAGGCGATTCGCGCTACCGGGTTCCACCTCGTAGGGGCGCGTGCGATAGAGGCACTGCATGAGCACGTCGCCGTACTGCAGCGCGTACACAGCCTGGAGCAGCATCTTCGGCGTGATCTTGAAGCCGGGGTTGTGCTCGCCTAAGTCCTTGAACGAGATGGCGATCACAGGAATGTGCGCGAGGCCCACAGCCTTCAGTGCCTTGCGGATCAGCGAGATGTAGTTGGTGGCGCGGCAACCGCCGCCCGTCTGCGTGATGAGCACGGCAAGCTTATCGGTGTCGTAGCGCCCCGACATGACGGCTTCCATAATCTGGCCGGTGACCAGGATGGACGGGTAGCAGATGTCGTTGTTCACGTACTTGAGGCCCGCGTCGACCGCGCCGTGGTCCACACTCGGCAGAAGCTCGACGTTGTAGCCGAAGCGGCTGAAGATGGGCACGAGAAGCTCGAAATGGTACGGCGCCATCTGCGGAGCCAGGATGGTGTAGCCCTGCTCCTTCATCTCTTCGGTGAACACCGCGCGCGGGAACTCCGTGTCGGCGCCCTCGCGCTGGCGCATGCGCTCCTGAGCCTCGGGCGCAGCCTTCTCGTTGAACGCGTCGGGGACGGCGTCGGGCGAGATCTCGATGTCGCACGCGGGGCAGCTAGCGGGCGTCGCGGTGCGTTCAGCCTCTTCATCGGCCTGATCCTTCAGTGCGGCAAGGAGGCTGCGCACGCGGATGCGGGCAGCGCCCAAGTTGGACACCTCATCGATTTTAAGCACGGTGTACACCTTGCCCGCCGACTCGAGGATTTCCTGCACCTGGTCGGTGGTGAGCGCGTCCAAGCCGCAACCGAACGAGTTCAGCTGGATGAGGTCGAGGTCGCGACGCTCGGTCGCCACCTTCGCCGCCGCATAGAGGCGCGTGTGGTACATCCATTGATCGACCAGGCGAATCGGGCGCTCGAGCGTGCCCAGGTGCGCGATGGAGTCCTCGGTGAGCACCGCCAGCCCAAAGCTCGTGAGCAGCTCGGGGATGGCATGGTTGATCTCGGGGTCGTTATGGTAGGGGCGGCCCGCCAACACGATGCCGTGGGTGCCGGTCTCCTCCATCCATTTCAGGGTCTCGGTGCCCTTCACGCGCATGTCGCGCTTGAACGCCTCGTCTTCGGCCCAAGCAGCGTCGACCGCAGCGTCCACTTCCGCCTGCGTCGGGGCGGAAACACCTTCGCCCATGAGCTCAGGGTGCGCCTCGATAAGCTCAACCATCAGGCGTTTCTTCAGGTGTTCCTTCTTGTCGTAGGGCAGCCACGGGTTCAAGAACTGCGTCGACGACTCACGCAGCTCATCGATGTTCAGGCGCAGCGCCTCGGCATAGCTCGCCACGATCGGGCAGTTGAAATGGTTGCCCGCCGTGTCGTCTTCCTGGCGCTCCCACTTGCTGCAGGGGAACCAGATGAAGTCCGGATGCTTGTCGAGCAGGTTCATGATGTGGCCGTGCGAGAGCTTCGCCGGGTAGCACACGCTCTCCGACGGCATGGACTCGATGCCCGCCTCGTAGGTCTTCTTCGTGGACGGATCGGAAAGCACCACACGCCATCCGAGCTTCGTGAAGAAGGTGAACCAGAACGGGTAGTTCTCGTACATGTTGAGCGCACGGGGGATGCCCACCGTGCCGCGCGGGGCCTTGTCGGCGGAAAGCGGCATGTAGTGGTCGAACAGGCGCTTGCTCTTGTACTCGAAGAGGTTCGGCACCTGCTGCGACTTCTTGTCGAGCGCGCCGGCGCCCTTCTCGCAGCGGTTGCCCGTGATGAAGCGGCGGTGTTTGCCAGTATTCTCGTCCTTGCCGAAATCGTTCACCGTGAGCAGGCAAGCGTTCGAGCAGCCCTTGCAACGCACGGTCTTGTGCGTGGGAGCGAGCGATTCGATCTGCTCGAGGGAAAGCAGCGTGGATTTGATCTGGGGGGCTGTGGAAGCTGCGGTCGAGCTACGCTCAGAAGCTTCGCAGCCTTCGCTCCGCTCGCCGGCGTCTTCCACCTGGTCGTGGCTGGATTCCAACGCTGCGACCTGCTTGCGATAGCGGTCGCGCGCGAGGAGCGCGGCACCGTAGGCGCCCATGTTGCCCGCGATGTCGGGGCGCACGGCGTGCACGCCCGCGAGCTGCTCGAACGCGCGCAGCACGGCATCGTTCAAGAACGTGCCGCCCTGAACGATGACCTTCGTGCCCACATCGTGCGGATCGCGGATCTTGATAACCTTGAACAGCGCATTCTTGATGACCGAGATGGCCAGGCCCGCGGCGATGTCGCCCACCGTAGCGCCTTCCTTCTGCGCCTGCTTCACGCGGGAGTTCATGAACACGGTGCAGCGGCTTCCCAGGTCAACGGGGTGTTCCGCATGGATTGCCGTCTTGGCGAATTCGGAAACGTCCAGGTTCAGGCCCGTCGCGAAGCTCTCGATGAAGCTGCCGCAACCCGACGAGCACGCCTCGTTCAGCATGATATGGTCGATTACGCCGTCTTTCACGCGCAGGCACTTCATGTCCTGGCCACCGATATCGAGGATGAACTCCACGCCCGGAAGCATCTGTTGAGCGCCGCGCAGGTGCGCGACCGTCTCGATCTCGCCCGAGTCGACGCGCAGCGCCTCAAGGAGCAGCGCTTCGCCGTAGCCGGTGACCGTGGCATGCCCGATGGTGATGAGCGGTTCGCCCGTCTCGGCATCGACCGGCATGTCGTTGTAGAGCTTGGCGATGGCTGCCTTCGCGCACCCGAGCACGTCGCCCTTGTTCGACACGTAGTGCGACCAGAGGAGGCTGCCCTCCTCGTCGATGAGCGTCGCCTTGAACGTGGTCGAGCCCGCGTCGATGCCCAGATAGGCAACGCCCGTGTAATCCACGAGGCTCTCGCGCTTCACGCGCTCGGCGGCATGGCGCTCCTTGAACTCGTCGAGCTCGGCATCGCTTGCGAACAGCGGAGGCAGGCGCACGACCTCGGAGCCCTGGATGTCGCCCAGATTCTTCAGGCGATCGAGCACGTCGGAGAGCTCCTCGGCGCGCACGGTCTCGCTCGCCGCGCCCGCGATG
>OLQV01000832.1_pt1 | contig 25581 bp, 25 predicted proteins | sample 1672371 | NCBI WGS metagenome assembly OLQV01 (sample SAMEA3136676, study PRJEB25190) | human gut metagenome
GATTTAGGCGAATTGGTGCTAGTATCACACTAGCCAACCCCTTTTTATTCTTTTTGGGAGGTTGTTCCTTAAGGGGGTCAACCTCTTTACTTTGAAAAATCATGTCATCTTAAAAAAGATGACATTTTTTATTTACTATTTCTTTCTTGAACAAAAGAATTAACAAACATTATTCCTTTAGTAGGAGTAACTTTAGTAAGAAAATAATTAAATTTCATATTATTAGGAATAATAATCAATTTATTCATAAACATACCATCTATCGCTACCTTACTAGCATATTCACTACTCAAAGAAGATATGTTAAACTTTACATCTGCTACTGCATTAAAATTAGTATTAACAGGTCCTGGGCAAAAAACTGATATCTTAACATTAGACTTATCCCTTTTTAATTCCTCATATATAGCAAGTGATAAACTAACAATATAATTCTTCGTAGCATAATAAGTAGCCATATAAGGACCCGGCATAAACCCCGCCATTGAAGCAACATTAAGTATTCTACCATAATTTCTTTTAACAAAATCTCTTAAAAATAGTTTAGTCAAAATATGATATGCTTTAACATTTAAATCAATCATATCCATTTCCTTATCCAAACTTGTTTCTGTAAAATTACCAGCATCACCAAAACCTGCATTATTAATTAATATATCGATATTTTCATCTTTCAATTTTTTATATAAATTAATACACTCTTCACCAATAATCAAATTATAACCATAAGTATGTACTTTATCATAACTCTTGAATTCTCTATCAAGAGCTCTTTTATCTTTAGATACCAAATATAATTCATATCCTAAAGAATATAAATACTTAGCCATATCTCTTCCCATACCCGAAGAAGCTCCTGTTATCAATGCTTTCATATCTTTATCTCCTTTCAAAAAAAATAATCATTACTGATTATTTCTCTTCTAATTTATCAATTACACCTTGAGCCACTGAAATAGTTTTCTCTTTCAAATCATCCGCTATACCCTCAAGAACAGGAGTACCCTTTTCTTTAGCAAGCTCAACCAATTCATTAGCCTTATCTTTAAGTTCATTACCCTTCTTTTTAGCGGCTTTTAAAACAGTCTCTTTATCTAACTCATCAAGATCTTTTTTAATTTCATCAACTTTAGTAGTAAATTCATCTTTAATCTCAGATACTGTCATATCATCAACATTTTTCATAAATTCATCAAATTTCTTTTTGATATCTCCCCTTAATTCACTACCTTTTTTAGGAGCAAACAATAAAGCAATACTAGCTCCAAGTCCAGCACCTAACACTAATTTACCTAATCCTTTTTTACTCATTTTTATCATCCTTTCCTTTACTAAATATTTTTTCAATAATCATACTAACAAAATCTACTATCTTATCAGTAATAAATGTAACCTTACCAGTAACTAACGAAGCAACCTCAAACACCCCATCTAAAGATTTAACTTTAACAGTAATATTATCTACAATTTTTTCTATTTTATCCATAGTAATAATTAACTTTACAGTTAATACTATTAATGCCACTAATAAAATAGCACCTAAAATATATAAAATTACCGGTAAAACTTCATTAACTGTCATTATTTATCCTCCTCATCATACATTGAATCAATTAAATTAAATATATCATTATCTGAATTATTATCTTCTTCCTTATAGTTTTCTAATATACCATCTATCGATTCCTCTTCAGCAGGAATAATTTTTTCAAACTCTTTAGTGTCGATAAGTTCTTCACTAGGAGTTTTTCTTTTAGGTATTTCCTCTTTAACCTCTATTTTCTCAACATTACTTTCTTCTTCATTATGATTAACTATTTTAATATCACTCTCACTAGCATCCAAAGTAACATTATTAGCATTAATAACTACATCTGGTGCTTCTTTTTTAGGTTGTTCATAACTTACCCCAAAATCAAAATAATTCTCTTCTGCTGTACCAATCGATACATTCTCACTACTAGTTCTTTCATCCATCATATCAGAAAGTAAATTATCATCTTCTATTTTCTTTTTCTTATCAGCATTTTTAGTAATTTTAACTTCTTGATATAACTCACAATTCTCACATAAATTATCTCTAATATCATCAGTTAAACTACCAAAAGCCTTATTTCTAACTGTTTCAAAATCAACCTTTTTAGAACTTCTTTGTATCTCATAAGCACTCTCATCTTGAACTTTAACTTCATCCTTTGTATAATTCTTATCAAGAACACCATATACTGGAGATATAACAGGAGTAGGTTTAAATCTTTTAGGCTTAGGTTCATCTTTCTTTGTATATAAACTAGCCTTTTTCTCTTCTTCCTTCTTCTTAACCAAAACATTTTGATTACCATATCTAGGAGTCTCAAAATAATCAGGCTCATCCATCTCAATTGGAAAAGAAAAATTATTATTCACAGTTCTACTTCTTAAAGTATCCCTATCACTAATACTATCCCTATTTACTTCTCTTCTTATAGGTTCTTCCTTTACTTCCTCTATCTTTTTTTCTTCTTCTTCAATTTTTTTTCTCATAAAAGTAGGAAGTTTATGTTCTTCTCTTTCTTCAACTTCAACTTCTTTAGTCTCAATAACCTCTTCTTCATCAGAAAATAAATCCTTAATCTTATCTAAAAATCCCATATAGTTCGCTCCTTTTTAATATTCTGGTAAATCAGGAATCTTTGCTTCCTCTTCTCCAACATATTCACTTAAATATTCTGAAAATTTACTTTCAGCATCTTCTGGCTTTTTAATCTTATATTCTTTAAATGAACTAGAATAAAGTTCTTCGAGAATAATACTCTCTACTAATTTATCATTATAATTAATACTATCTAATATAATCATAGCATAAGATAATACATCCGATATTTCCCACTCATGAACATAAGCTTCTATTTTAGCATAATTATAAACAACTTTAATAAAATACTTATCATCATCTTTAGTTATTTTAACATATCCAGTCTTATTATCACTACTATTAATTCTCGTATAAAAATAACTATTATTACTATCATTATCATCTAGATTTAAATTGTTTTTATAATAATAACTAACAATATCCACATATAAATACATATATGTATTATTAATTTTAAACTTCTGATTATAATCTTTATCATATACCTTACTTATCCCCAAAGGTAAATAATACTTATAACCTAAAGCAGTTGTATTATAAATATTACTATTATTTTTAGTAACACTATCTATAATATCATTATAATTATTATCTATCCTAGTACATCCAATACATAAAAGTAATACCATAATTAGTAAAAACTTTTTCTTCATATCATATTATACCTCTTCTACATTATAACAAAAAAAAAACTAAAATGAAATAGTTTTTTAGTTTTTTCTCTAAAATTATCCTATATTTCTTGAATAACCGTAATAATCATCGGCTTATTACCAGTCTGACTAATTAAATATTTTGATAATTCATCTCTAATAGTATTCTTAATTTTATTATATTCAATATATTTCATACCATTAGTATTATCTAGAATAATCTTTTCAGATATCTTTTTAATTTCATTAAGAAGTTCATAAGAATCCCTAACATAAACAAATCCCCTCGTAAGAATTTCAGGACCTGCCATTATCTTTTTAGTTTGTTTATTTAAAGTAACTGAAATAATCATAATACCATTATCACTAAGCATTTCACGATCCTTTAAAACAACTTCTCCAATATCATCACCAATAGTACCATCAATAAGAATAGAACCACTAGTAACTTTTTCAAATTTATTCTCCAAAACACCATTCTTAAATGATACAACATCGCCATTCTCTTTAAGAATAATATTTTCCTTAGGAATACCAACCATCTCTGCTACTTCAGCATTCATAACCTGATTTTTATATTCTCCCCTAATTGGAAAATAATACTTTGGATTCATCAAATTAATCATTGTCATTAAATCTTCATTAGAAGCATGATGTGATAAATAATTCTTCGAAGATAAATAAACAACATTAGCCCCTGTTTTAGCAATATCATCAAGTAAGCTGTAGAAGGTTTTTTCCCTATTATCATAAATAGGAATAGCTAAAAAGACCGTATCATCATCATTCAATTTAATAAACTTATCATAACCATTAACAATTCTTAAAATATTATAATAAGGTTTTTCCTTCTCATTAGCATTTAATATAACAACATTCTTATCATTAATATTAGATAAATCACCAATAATATCTTTAGAAAGAGTCAAATAATGATTTTGAATAGCAAAATCAATTATTCTCTTAAGTCTTTTACCCATTATAACAATCTTTCTATTAGTTCTTTCTACCTCAGTAAATAATTCTTGAATACGATATAAATGAGAATCTAATACATTAAAAATAATTCTACCATCACTATTATTAAGTGTTTCCCTAATAAGCGGAGCAATTCTATGTCTAGGAGAAGTAAATCCCGAATTACCAGCATAAACTGACTCCGTAAGAAGACACAAAACATTCTGCTTACCAATATAAGCAAGTTTACCAATATCCGTTTTATATGCCCCTTTCATAAGTGAATCAATAACATAATCAGCAGCATAAAAAATAACACCATCTTTAGTATACATTGCATATCCAAAGTTATCAGGAGTACTATGTGATAAATTAACAGGAAATATCTTAATACCTCCAACTTCTATTGGAACATAAGCTTTAATTTCTTTAAAATTCTTATAATTAATATTACAAGTTTCAAACTCCCTTTTAACAACCTCTAAAGTATATTTAGAACCATAAATATGTGGATTACCCAAATCAGATACAATATCAGATAAAGCACCCACATTTTCATCATGACCATGAGTTAAAAATATTCCCTTTATTCTTTTTTTATTTTCTTTTAAATAACTAATATTTGGTATAATATAATCTATACCTAAAGTAAGTTCATCTCCATATTTAAGACCTGCTTCAAAAACAAATATATTTTTATCAACTTCTATAACAAACATATTTTTACCATTTTCATCTAAACCACCTAGTGAAAACATTCTAATTTTACTCAAAATAATCCTCCTCTCATAAAGTAAAAGACCTAAGTAATTATATCAGAAAAAAACTACTTTGTAAAGTCCATACCATTATCTAAATACTTCTTCGTACTAGAAATAAATACAATTAAATAAACAACACCAAGTAAAAAACCACCCATAACATCACTAGTATAATGAACCCCTAAATATATTCTACTAAACCCAATCATCAAAATTAATAAAGATAAAAATATAATCAAACTAACCTTAATCCTCTTATTATCAACATATCTATATATCAAATAAATCAAATAACCATAAAATACCATACTAGTAATCGAATGCCCTGATGGAAAACTATAACCATTCTCATTAACCAATCTATTAATATTAGGTCTATCTCTAGCAACAATAACCTTTAATAAATTATTAATAATAGTAATACCAATTAAATTACTAGCTAGTAATAACTTAATTCTCTTATTCCTAATAAAAATAATAGCTATAGTAGCAATAACAATAATAAATATAACCGAAGATAAATTAGTAATAACTTTAATAATACTAGTAAGTTTATCATTAATAATATTATCACTTATAAAATCATATAAATAATCAACATAAATAACCTTATCAGTAACAATTTTATAAGTAAATATTGCAAATATAAATATACATAAACAAAGAATAATCCATTTCAAATACTTTTTCATATACATCCTCCTATCAAAATAACCATTTATAAAATCGTATTATTTATTAACAAGCACACGCACTCTGCATGACTAGTATTAGGAAACATATCAAATAAAGACATACTAACTAAATTATATTTATCCTTAAGAATATTAATATCTCTAGCCAAAGTAATCGGATTACAACTTACATATATAAGTCTTTCAATCCTACTATCCAATATTCTTTTAATAGTAGTACTATCAAGACCACTTCTCGGAGGATCAACTACCACTACATCTTCTACTATTTCATTAATATCACTAGCCTTCTCACAAACAAAAGAAATATTCTTAATATCATTAATACCCTTATTCAAATTGGCCCCTTTAATAGCGGATTCATTCTGTTCAATACCCCTAACACTATTAAAGTTATTCGCTAAATAAATACCAATTGTTCCAGCACCACAATATAAATCAAGAAGTTTATCTCCCCTACCAGCAAATTCCAATACCTTATCATATAACCTACTAATCATCTTTGTATTAACCTGAAAGAAAGAATCAGGATATACAGCATATCTATAATTACCAACATTAATCATTACATAGTCATTACCAAATACCTTTACACCATTAATAAAGATAGAACTAACATTATCTTTAAGTATCTGAATTAACTTATCATTATCAATATTACCTTTAATAATAACCATAATTTCATCAGTACCCCTAATAATAACCTCATCTATACCATCTAAACAAATACCATTAAGAATACCAATAACCTTATTAATATTATCATTTACTAAGTAGCAGTAGTCAATATTAACTAAAGATTCTCCTACTAAAGCTAGTTTGCCATCATTAACCCTCAAAGTAATCTTATTACGATAATTATAAATATTCTCCTCATCATAAACAATATCCATATCGACATCCATATCACAATATCTCTTAAAAATATCCACTACCATATCTTTCTTATACATAATACTTTTACTATATAAAATATGTCCCGTATCACAACCACCACAAATATCATAATAAGGACAAATATACTTAACTCTATCCTTACTCTCCTCAATAATAGTAGTTAAACACCCCTCATTAAATTTTTTCTTTTGTTTAGTAATTCTAATATTAACAACCTCTTCTGGTAAAGTTTTAGGAATAAAAGTAATTTTATTATCTATTTTAGTAATACCTCTCAAATCATGAGATAACTTATCAATTTTAACTATCATACACATCACAAAACAAGTATAACATAAAAAGAAAAAGAAGTCTATGTTCTTCTCTTATCAAATAAACTAAACTACGATTTCATAAGTTCTGTAATAATATCTTCCATTGTAATAATACCAAGAAAATTATTTTCTCTATCTGTAACAATAGCCATATGTGCTCTAGCTGACTCTAAAATCTCAAGACAACTAGCCAAATTAGTAGTCTTACTAACCGTAACTGGAGTCTTCATATTTCTCTTAATACTAATAGAACGATTATGCAAAATCTCATCAAGTAAATCAACCTCATACAAAATACCCATTACCTTACCATCTTTACTAATAATAGGAATCCTATCATGTTTATCCCTAAATATACAATTTTTAACTTTCTCAGAAGAATCAGTATCATATAAAAAAGAAACATCCTCTCTACCTACCATAACATTACTAACCTTAAGTTTCTTAAGAAGAACAGCATTCTGAATAAAAATACTTTCCTTTTCCTCAATAACCCCTTCTTCTTTAATCGTCTTAACAATTTCAACAAGTTCATCTTTTGTCGCAGTAACCCTATGATTATTCTTAACCTTCTTCTCAAACATACCAATAACCTTCGTAATAGGAGTAAGAACACTAACCATACCTTTTAATATATTACAAAGCCTTAAAGCAAAATCCTCTGCATATTCTCTTCCAATAATTTTAGGAGTAATTTCTGTAAACACTAAAATAACAATTGTAAGAATAATTGTAATAAGAGGAATAAACTTATCACCATACAAATTAGAAAAATAATAAGTAGTTAAAGAACTAACAAGTACACTACATACACAATTAATAACAAGTATTGTAGTTAATGTTTCTGAATATTTAGAATATAACATATATACCACTTTTGCAGCCTTATTTCCTGACTCTGCTAATCTCTTAATTCTAATAATATTAAGACTAGAAAAAGAAACTTCTAGAATAGACAAAATAGCAAGCATCACAAGTAATAATAAAATAATAACTATCATAAAGCACCTCTCTCTCTCAAATTAAAATTCTCATTCATATATAAACCAATCTTATTACATTTAATATTATCTACTAAATAATTATAATCAACTCTAATAAAACATCCTCTAGCATAATTATAACTATAATAGCAGTCATTATAACTAAATACCATAAAATGTTCTCTATACTCATTATTCAAATAAAAATTACTAATACCAATATTACAATCGCTAAAATACTTACTAAATATCTTTTTATAAATACCCAATAACTCATAAGAATTAATACTATTAATATCTAATATATCCAAAGTAATATTAAGAATATTCCAAAGAAAATTCTCATCTTTACTAATATTACTAAAACTCTTATCTAAATAATAATCACTATAATCATCAATAATATATAAAACTCTCTTATCCATATCCTTATCACTATTATACTTATCAAAATATTCAGTCATAAAATTACCCTTAATATTAGCTAAATCCTTAAATAAATCCACTACTAAAAAAGAATTCCCAATATAAACCTTATTAGCAAGATTACCACTAATACTATTACTAACAATATCACATTTAATATTAATCTTACTACATAAATAAACAAATAACTTAACTATAGATAAATTAGTAACCTTCTTATAATATAAAGAACTCCATATATTATTTAAATAACCAACCATCATAAAAGATATAACTTCATTCTTATCATTAACCAAATTAATATCATATCCTACTAACTTACCTAAAGAAATATATAAATACCTAACTCTCTCTAAATCACTCAAATTACTAGGCATCTTCTTAATAATATTATCAATACGTTCCTCTCCTACTTTAAACATATCATAACTAGTATATATAAAACCATTCTTATCATTAATAATATCTGAATAAGTATATTCTCTACCATTATTTAAAAAATAATTAACTATATTATTATTATTTTTATCTATAACTATATTAATATATTTAGTATCCTTATCAATACTATTTATATCATCATATCCCTTAATAGAAGATATACTCACTTTATTCATACTATCACCATAATAATTGTACCATATAAATAATAAAAAGAAAAGAAAATAAACTATAAGTTTACTTCTTTTCAAGATAAGCTTATCATCTTATCTTATCATATATAGCCTATTCTAGTCTATATATGAACAATCATAAGATATCATATTCGGGGTGTAAACTTTCTAACATCTATTTACACCAATTAAAGTGATAATAACTTCGTATCTTCTTACACACTTAATTGATATGGATCACTTCTTGTACCAGTACCTTTTAAAAAAGTTTGTTCAGAGTTCAGAAAAAGTACTGGTGTCACTCCGTATGCACTAGAAACAAAATATGCAGTACCATCTCCATAAAATGCAGTGCCAGTTGAATACACATGCCACGCATAATTCACACCTGTGGAACTAGGAGACAATAACCAGCCAAAATTAGCTCCATTATTAGTAATAATGTTTTTCATCCAATTATTTGATTTACATGTTGTATAATCATAATAGCCTACATCCTTTTGACACAATTCTAAATCCGCTGCATAGCCATAATCTGATGGATATGGTATTGCTATCTTTCCTGTCCATGTTAATGTTCTTGTACTATCATACACTATGCCCCTTACTCTTTCTTTATTATACATTGCTTCTGCATATATGCTAAGATCACTATATCCTCTTGTATAGTATGTTGTTTCTGCTATCATATTTCTTGTTGTATCATTTTTTAGACCTGTGCTTGTAAAGTTGCATGATACTGTCGTGTTTTTCCCTTTATTATAACATGTTCCACTCTTAGCATTCCAGTATAAACTACCACCCACGCTTTCACTTTCATACCCACTGTTTAATAGTTTCATCAAATCAGCTTGTGACCATTCATTTACACCATTTCCAGAGTTTGTACCACTATCTGAAGTATCCCACGAATATGTTCCTATCTGACTACCTCTCGTTATTTTTACCTTACCATCAAATACTCCTATTATTCTCCATGTTTCACATGTACTTGACGATTGATTACTATAATCTGAACAATTGAAGTATATATAGTTATTTGGATTTGCTCCATAGTATCTTATATTTCCATAATCGTCCTTCATAAGATTATGAATTTGATCTTGCATATAATAAGAGCTAGTTGGAGTGTAACTGATTATTTCTTTACTTGCATTATCATATAACCAAGTTATATATTTGGAAAATGTTGATGGTTTCAATGAACTTAATTCATTATTAGGTACTAATGTCATATCATTGGAAGTGGCATTTGATATTACTCCCAATGTTAATGTAATATCACTTGCTTCATTATTTCTTATTACTACATATACTTTCTTACTACCATTACTACTTATTGTACCAGTTGAATTACTACTATCAGAATTAGATAGTTTTACACCAATATCTACATTATTGGAACCTTTATCATACCATACTGAATAACTTACCGTACCTGTACTAGTGTTATTTATTGTAATTGGTACTATTTTAGTTTCTCCCGATGTCAAAGAAACTTCCATTGTTTCAATAGTCTCTTCTTCACTAGTTAAATTAGCACTCATACATATTGGATTATCTATTTCAGCAGATGCTGTAAACATCGCATAAGTAGACTTAGTTGCTAACCCTACTAAACCTCCTACTATAATAGCTATCAGATATAATGTTCTAACTTTTACTTTTCTCATAACTCTACTCCTTTTTAATACAAAAAAACTATGAAACACTAGTAATTAATACTAGTTATCTCATAGTTTTTATATATTTTATCTACAACTCTTTTATCTATAAGGTTAAATACAACCCCCCCCCATTTCATAATTTTGAATTAACTTATAGTTAACATTGTTTAATCTATTTAAACTAATATTATTAATCATGAAGGGTTCCTCCTCTCTTTACCTTACTAGTTAAGTTTATCATAAAATAATACTATTTTCAATATCCATATTGATATTTTTTCAAAAATATACTATAATGTATATGGAAAGAGAAATTACTCATAATAAAAATGAGTAACGCCTTATTCTCAAAAGGTGTTCTCTCCATTAATTAATTGATGGAGCACCCCCTGAGGGTGCCCTTTTTATTTCCTATGGTTACTACTACTTATAAAAAATAGTGTAACTAAAGTTATCCAAGCAAATGCTAGGACAAGCTCCATTAGCCAAAACCTCCTTTATAGTAAGTTTTTCTAACATAAGATCACCCCTTCCTTAATTTTACTTAAAAAAGGAGAGAACAACCCTTTTGGCGTTACCGTACATCATTATATATTAATATTATTACATAGTCAATATTTTTTTGACTATTTTTTTATTATCTTTATAAAGCCTTATTTTATAAGCATTTATAAAGATTTCACTATACGAACAAATAATTGATAAAAAGAAAAAAGATTACCAAAAGTAATCTTAAAATTCACCAGTAATAGCAGTACTATCAGCACTAATAGTGGCTTTAAAAGTTTTACCAATCATATCATTAGTAATTAAACTATTATCTAACCAAATAAAAATATCAAAAGTAACATAATCAGTAGTACTAGTTAAATCATAATTTTCAACAATAGTAAGAGGTTTATCTTTAGTAGCAGTACTAAAATTACCATTAGTACCAGTAGTAAGATCACCATTATGAATATAAACTTCATATTTTAAAGCATTAGAATTAAGACCATCAATAACACTAGGAGTAATATAAATATTAAACTTACCCGCTACACTATTCTCACTTAATTTAGCTTTAACAATACCATGTAATCCCTCATCCTTATTACTAGAAGGGCTTAAACTACTAGAAGTAATATTTTGTACTATCTGATAATCAATACTAAACTTACCAGAACCAGTAGTAACTGTTTTCTCTACTCTAGATAATAAATAAGCATAAGTAAAACCAGCTATTAAAGCAATAAATAAAATAACCCCAAGAATTGTTCCAATAACTTTAGCTTTTTTCATAACAAATCACCTATTTTCTATATACTGAAGATACCTTTACATAACCAGAAAACTTCTTATTCATAAGTTCATTCTGACTAACACCACTATCTTGTAACCATAATCTAATTTTACAAGAATAAGTTTTACTAATATCAAAAGAATTATTACTAGTACTCAAAATACCTATATTAACACTATCACTATTAATATTAGTACCATTACCACTAGCAATGACAGTACCATTGCAAGATAAATCATATTTAAAATCAGCAACCTTTAATGCCGAATCAATATTAACATTAGCAAAACCAATATTAACAACTATATCATAACCAGATAATTTAGTACTATCAGGCGTAATAGTAAACTCCGTTGCACTAGCAAGACTATCAACATTACCAGCGGCTATCGGAACACCAGTATATAAATTAATAAATTCACTCTTCGTAAATACAACAGATAACCCATCATCTAAAACACCAGTAGTAACATTAACTGTTGTTCCATTAGAAAGAGTATAATAAGCATAAGTACTACCAAGCATACCCGCAAATATAACAAAAGCAGCAATAGCTAAAACAAAAATCATTTTTTTAAATTTCATTTTATTATCACTCCTTCTATTATTTTTCTATTATTATGATACCATATTTTCAAATTATTATCAATATAATTTTTTACATTTCTAAATTGTGATAAACAGACTGTACATCATCTAAATCATTTAAAGCATCAATTAAATTATTAACTTTTTCTTCAGTTTCCTCATCTAAACTAATATAATTACTAGGAACAAAAGTAACCTCACTAACTAAAAAGTCATTATAACCCTTATTTTCAAGAGCACCCTTAATCTCAATAAAATTATTAGGTTCAGTATAAATAATAAAACTATCATCATCAGAAATAAAATCTAATATATCAAGTTCTAAAATATCTTCCATTAACTTATCTTCATCATATATCTTATCTAAAACAATAACACCTTTCCTATCAAAAAGATAACTAACCGAACCATCAGTTCCTAAATTACCTCCCCTTTTAGTTAAAGTACTTCTAACAAAACCAGCCGTTCTATTCTTATTATCTGTAAGACAATCAATCATAATAGCAATACCACCAGGACCATATCCCTCATATCTTACTTGCTCATAATTTTCTCCTACTCCCTGATTTTTAGCCTTGTTAATAGCAGATTCTATATTAGCCTTAGGCATATTCTCCGCCTTAGCCTTCTCTACTACCATACGAAGTGAAGGATTATTCTCTGGATTAGGATCTCCACTCTTTGCGGCAACATAAAGTTCCTTAGCAAGTTTTTGAAACACCTTACTTCTTTCACTATCAATAGCACCCTTTTTTCTTTTAATAGTCGACCATTTACTATGACCTGACATAATATCTCCTCCTTACATAATCCTTATTTATCATACTCTTTTTATCCTAATCTTGTCAAGTATATAATAACAATTTAATATCCAATATAAGTAATTAAAGCCGGTCCCAAAATAATAAGTAAAATTAAAGGAATAAAGAAGAATACCGATATAATACTAATTTTCGTAGGAACTTTCGAAATCATAGCCTTAACTTCCATTTTCCTTTTCTCTCTTAAATAATCAACCTGATTATACATCGTATCAATAATACTACTACCATATATATTAGCCTGTGTCAAAGCAAGAATAATATTATTAATATTATCAGAAGGAATCTTACTCTGCATATCCGTTAAACTCTCACTCAAACTCTTCCCAAACTTAGTTTGCCTTAAAGCTTCCTTAAACTCCAAAGAAAGTTCACTATCAACACTATTAATTGTAATAGATATAGCTTCTGCTAGATTTCTCCCTGTTTGCAAAGACAAAGTAAGTACTTCAAAAAAATAAATAGCTTCAATGTCTAATTTCCTTCTTCTCTCGTTAATTTTAGCATCAAGAAGTACTTTTTCAAAGAAATAATAATACAAAATGGTAATAACAATTGAAAAAATATAACCATACTTATAATTAATAAGTATTAAAAGAAATATCATAATAGAAGTAATCAACCTAATATTAAGAAAAGATAAAGTACTATACTTAGAAGATACACCAAGTAAATTAATCTTATCATTAATTCTTTTAATTTGTCTTTTACTATAAATACTTCTAGACTTATTATCACTCTTCATAATACCTCCTATAAATCTATTTTAGTTATTCTCTTTAACAATAACACATAAATAATAAACATAACCACAATAATACCAACAATCATATATCCCAAAGTAGACTCAAATAAAGGATTAAAGTATTCAGGATTTAAAATATAAATAATTAAAGTAAATATTATTGGAATAATAAATAATACCTTAATAATCATATTAGGCCCAGCAGAAATATTCTTAAGTTCCTCATTAAGCTTCTTTTTATCAAATAAAGTTCTCTCTATCGAAGAAAACACCAGTACAATATTACCACCCGTTTTATTTAATATTGTAAGTGAAGAAGATAAAAAAGTAGCCTCTTCCAAATTAACCCTTTTAGCAAATCTATCAAAAACAGTATCTACAGATAAACCATATTTCATATCCAAATACATCTTCTTAAACTCATCACTAATAGGTTCTGGAAGTTCCAAAGAAGCAATCTTTAAAGCCTGAAGAGTACTTTTACCAGATTTAAAAGCATTATTCATAACAATAATAGACCTTAATAATTCATTCTCAATAAGTTTAGTCTGCCTTTTATAATAAATAACCAAAAAGATATCAAGTAAATACCACCCAATAATAGCATCAATAACCAAAGCAAATAAATTAATACCCGTAGTAAATATACTAGAAATAATAGCAAGTATTAAAAATAAAACCATAATAATCAATTTATTAGTAATAAAATCAATTGAAGTAATATTATCCCTATGCTTATATTTAATATATTTATCATACTTTCTAGCTTTTCTATTAAAATAATCAACCCTCTTAATATACTTCCTACATTTACTAAGTAAAGAAAAATATACCTTAATTAACCTATCAGTAAGAGGAATAGAATTATCATGAATAGGTTCCATAGCATAAAATGAAACCCTTTTAACCTTTTTCTTAGATATAACTAATTTAACCAATAAAGTGATAATTATAAATAAAATTATAACTATTACTATCTCAATTATTAAATCAATACTCATAATTATCACACTCCTTCTTATTCAAAAATATCTTTAATACTAGTCAAACCTTTTCTAATCATCTTATCATATACAAGAGGTTTTCTCTTATACATACCAAACTCTCCTACTACATTACCCTCACTAGATAAGCCTCTCTGTTTATAAGTAAAGATATCTTTTACTATAATATCCCCATCTTTAATACCTGCAAGTTCACTAATAGAAGTAATCTTTCTCTTACCATCAGATAATCTATCAATTTGTACAATAATATCAATAGCATTCTCAATATAACCACGAACTGCAGATACAGGTATTTCCATCTCATTCATGAGAATCATTGTCTCTAACCTATTTAAAGCATCAACAGAATTATTAGCATGAAGTGTTGTAATAGAACCCTCATGACCAGTATTCATAGCCTGCATCATATCAAAAGCCTCTTTACCCCTAACCTCACCAACAATAATTCTATCTGGTCTCATTCTAAGTGAATTTCTAACCAAATCACGAATAGTAACTTCACCTTCACCCTCATAATTAATAAGCCTTGTTTCTAATGAAATAACATGTTTCTGATGTAATTTCAATTCTGCTGCATCCTCAATTGTAATAATTCTCTCATCATCACCTAAAAAACCAGACAAAATATTAAGTAGTGTCGTCTTACCAGTACCAGTACCACCAGAAATAATAATATTAAGTTTAGCCTCTACTGCAGCCTCTAAAAATCTAGCCATATTAACAGTTAAACTACCACCTCTTAAAAGATCATCAATAGTCTCTAGTTTCTTATTAAACTTCCTAATAGTAAGAACCGGACCTTTTAAACTAAGTGGTGGAATAACCGCATTAAGTCTTGAACCATCCCTTAGTCTTGCATCAACCATAGGATTAGCAGCATCAATAGTTCTACCAAGAGGTTGAACAATTCTCTGAATAGTTCTAATAATATGTTTATCATTAATAAATGAAACAGTCTCATCTTTAACAATCTTACCATCAATTTCAACATATATCTCATTAGGAGCATTAACCATTATCTCTGTAATAGCATTATCAAGAAGTAAAGGTGTAATAGGACCATATCCTGTTATCTCATTTTGAATCAAATTAAAGACATGATTTCTTTCTAAATTAGATAGATCATAACCAAGCAAAGCAGAATCAATCTCATTATTAATATAATCCTCAGGTAAAGTATCTTCAGGAATATTTTCTTCAATTAAATTCTGAACAATCTTCACCCTAATCTCTTCAAGTAAACCCTTATCACCAAAAACATCATAATCTTTAACATTCTCATTAGAAGTATTAATTTTAGGTTTCACTTCAAAAGCTTCAGTTAAACTTTTCTTACCCATTATTTAGCCTCCTTACTATGTTTATCATCAATTAAGTCAAGGGCTAATTTCTTCATATTATTAACATCTTTAACATGAAACATATTCAAATTATTATTTAAAGTAAGTATCTCTCCCCCCACCACATACTTATCAATATTCTTAATATAATAATTTTTTGAAATAGTATAATCAATATTATTCTTAATAATACTCCTAATATCATATAACGACATATAATCCTTACCAGTATCCCTTGAATTATTAAGAAGTACTAAATAATTCTTTTTATCCGTATCCTTAAATATACTAATTAAACTCTTCATATTTTTTAAATCAACAATATCATTAGTAATCATAAATAAAGACATATAAGCATAATCCAAAATAGTTAAATTAATTTCATCTAAAACATGTGTTGTATCTACAACCACAACATCATACTCTTTCTTAGCCAAATCAAATATAAGTGGAATAAATCTTCCCTCTACCTTCATAGCAGTTCTCGGATCTTTAGGACAAGCCAAAATATCAATATTACTATTATAAGTAGTAACATATTTCTTAAGTTCTGTAAATCTATTATTAGCCATACTATCAATCATCATATATATATCCTTACTATTCTTAACATTAAGACATGCCGCTACTCCACCAGAATACAAATCTAAATCAATAATAAGAACCCTTTTACCAAGACTGCAATAAATACCTGCCAAATTAAGAGCCATCGTTGTCTTACCAACACCACCCTTAACTGAAGATACTGTTATAACCTTACCTGCCATAGTATCACTTAAACCCTTTCTATAACCTTTTTATCCAAAACCATCTTACCCATATAATGACAACTAACATCAGTCAAATTAAAATTAAACATCTTTCCAAATACCCCTTTAATTCTTTTAGTAACTATAACATCAATAGTACCATTATTAATATCAACTTTTATATAACTAATATCATTCTCATTACTCATAATCAAATCATCAACATCACTCTTACTAACACTATCAATATTATCAAGATAATAATCTATTGCCATATAAACAGTATTAGAAAGACTATTCTTCTCATATATAGCATTACCAACATCATATATAAGTGTAATAATAAGTAAAAATATCGGAATAATAACCACAAACATAACAAGACTTTGACCCCTATTATTTAACCTAAACATCAGGAATATTCCTTTCTATCTTAACCTTGTATGGATCTCCTAATACTCTATTAAGACCCGGTGTAAGAATATTGACATCCTCACTAATAACAACATTAAGATACTTATCTTTCTTACTAACATCAATATCTATATCAGAATAACTACTCTTAATTTCTTCAAGAGTAATATTATTTTTTAACATATTAACTACATCTACACTAACATTCTCAAGTTCATTCTTCTTATTCAATATCATTCCAAAATCTACAACAACGAATAATATCATAATAAATATAGGTAAAATAAGAACAAATTCTACTAATGCCTGACCCTTTCTATTCATAGAACTACTCACTCTCCCTATTTTCTATTTAATTATATCAAATAATAACTAAAAAAGAAAGATTTTTTTATCTTTCTTTTACTTTTTCTTATTATTTTTTTCATTATTATTATTTTTCTTATTCACTTCAGTTTCTTTCTTAGGTTTAATATCATTCTTAAGTTGAACATCAACTACTTTTTCATCATCTTTCTTAAAGATTAAATATAATAAACCAAGAACAACTAAAATAATTAATATAATAATAACAACCTTTTCTGCCGTATTAGAAGAACTATCAACCTCTGTCAAAACATCCTTCTTTTCTTCTTTATTAACAGTTATCTTATATTCTCTAGTACTACCATCTTCTGCTTTTACTGTAATAAGAACTGTATTATTACCTTTTTTAAATTTCTCATTACCAGTAATCTCAACACTGGCTTTACTACCTTCCGCTATTGCTTTAATATCTAAAGAAGTAACATCACTTTTAACCTTAATATTATATTCTAAAGTATCTTTATCAAAAACAATATCATAACCATTAATTTCTAATAATTTTAAATAGTTATTAGAAGAATAATAATAAGTAACAGGAGTAACCACAGGTTTAGCCTCTTTAACAATATAAACAGTATAAACCTTAATATTACCATCTTCAGCTATAACCTTAATACAAGCTGTAGTCTTATCTCCATCTAAAGTATATTCATTAAGACCCTCCACAGTACTATTAATATCTTCAAGTTCACCAGATAAAATAACACTATCAGTATCATATGGAACAGTTACTGTATAAACAGTCACATCCTTATCAAATGAAACATCAAATTTACCAACATTAGTTTTAAGAGAACTCAAATTATTATTAGAACTAGCCTTTCTAGTAATATTAATTTCCTTAGTAAGCGTATCAAATTCACTTATACCAATATCACTCATCTTACTAATTTCACCATCTAATTTAACATTAGTACTACCTTTAGCTAAAGCCATAAAAGTAAATGTAAGAACAACTTCATCATTACTAATCTTATCACCAACATACATTAAATTATTATCTTTATAATTACCATATAATTTATCATTAGAAGTAACACCAGTAAGTTTTAATAAACTATTATCATAATCAAGTACTGCTGAAATACCATCAATAAAGTCATTAACATCACTAGACTTAACAATAACAGATAAATCAAAACTATCTCCAACTGTTATTTCACTAGGAACATCACCAAACAATAAAGATAAATCAACATTTCTAACATAATCTTCATCATAATTATTTAATAAATAATTAAAATAAACAATATCATAAAACGAAATTAAACCATCTTCTTCATCTTCATTATTTTTAATAACATCCATAGATATAACTTTATTACCATCTAGATAATCATCAATCGTAGCCTTAACATCTTCTACATCAAATTTATTATCATTAGTATTATCACCCATTATAACTACAGTATAAGCAAAAGTTCCAACACCATCTTTAGCAAGCTTTAACCTATAATCTTTTCTTATTTCACTATCTAATATTTTATCATTAGTTAAATCTAATTCATCACCATTTTCATTAAATAACTTAATATCAAGACCATTTTCATTAGCTAAATCATTAAAATAACTAATTTTAGATACCCCTAAACTATCTTCAAAATCTAAAGCATTATCAAATAGATAACCATTTCTAAATTTAAGATTAAATATATCACCAAATTCATAATCACTATCATAATAATTAATATTAGCATTATAAGTATAATTAATAGTTTTATCAACTATCTCATTTTCCCCTAATTCATAAATAGTAATAATATCACTAGTATTATAAGTACCACTCATTAAAGTACCTGTATCAGTACTAGTACCATTAATTACTAAAGAAGGAATACCACTACCTAAACCTTTATATAGTTCAGTAGTACCAGCCATAACTCTATAACTACTATTTGGAGATATTTCTCCAGGCATTATAATCAAGTTTTGGGTATAAGCTTTCTTTTCAAGTACAGTATATTCACCAGTCGAAACATTACCAATTGTTTCTAAAGTAGGATCAACCTCACCATCATTTAAACTACCAACTAATCCACTCTTAACTGAATCAACTGTATATGTAATATCATCATTAAATACAACCGTATTACCATCTTTAACAGTAACCTCTACTTTAAATATACCATTGTATAAATAAGATATTGGATCCAATTCACATTTAGTTTTAGTTTCATTTAATTCTTCACCTGTTTTTGTAACAGGAGTCATTTCTTTACTTTCAGTTTCACCATCTAAATAAGTAAAACTAGTATTTACTTCTACAACATAATCCTTATCTTCATCATAACTACCAGCTAAACTTATATATGAAAGTTCATATTTTTTAACATAACCAAGTTCTAAATCTTTTTCATAATTTAAATTAAGATTTAAATCTTTAGTCATTATCTCATCAGCTAAAACAGTAACAACTGAAGATAATTGAGAAAATATCATAGTAAGAACCAAAAATATTTTACTAATCTTTTTCATTTTTTTCATAATCATCATTCCTTTCTTATTAATTATCTAACAACATATACCTTACCCCTGAATAATAAACACCGAGGCAAATGATAAAGATTACCCTCTCTATCATTTTCAAAATAATTATAGCACATAATCCAACATTTTTCATATACTTGACACTTTTTTTACATATTTTAATAAAAATAATAGTATTTTTCTCCTAATAAATACCAATTAAACCCTATTTTACCAATTTTCTATACTATTTTTCTTGACTTAAAATATTATTAATTATATAATATTATTGCTTAGCAGCAGATACTATATCTTTTTATAATGTGTCATTTATAAGTAACTATAGCTGCATAGCGAAAGTATAATAAAGACACCCTATAAAAAAATAGTATACTTCTCTAAGAGAAGGAGGAAATGAAAATGGCTAGATATACAGGCCCAAATAACAAAAAAGCAAGAAGAGTATCATTCTCTATATTAGAAAATGGTAAAGATATTGCAAAAAGACCTTATGGTCCAGGACAACATGGTAAAGACAGAAAAAGAAAACCATCTAACTATGCAATCCAATTAAATGAAAAACAAAAAGCAAGATTTATGTATGGTATTTCTGAAAAACAATTCAAAAAATTAGTTAATGACTCAGCTAAAATGAAAGGTGTTCATGGTGAAAACTTACTTATCTTATTAGAAAGTAGATTAGACAATATCGTTTATAGAATTGGCTTTGCTACTACTAGAAGAGGAGCAAGACAATTAGTTAACCATGGTCATATTACTGTAAATGGTAAGAAAGTTGATATTCCATCATATAGAGTTAAACCTGGTGATGTAATCGCTATCAAAGAAAACTCAAGTGATCACAAAGGAATAGAAATAGCACTTGCTAACAAAATTAAAAGACCAGATTTCATTAACTATGATGAAGCAAAAAGAGTTGGAACTTATGTTAGATATCCTGAAAGAAGCGAATTAAACGCTGAAATCAATGAATCATTAATCGTTGAATTCTACAGTAGAGTATAATTATTTACTCTACTTTTTCTATAAAAAAACATTATATTAAAAAACCGCAATAACATTTAGTAAACACTCCATTATACTTAAAACTAGTCAAATAAAATTCAACTAGTTTTTCTTTTAAAATAACAAAATTAAAAATACGTACCTAAAATGTACCTAATTAAAAATTGAAAAAAATAAAAACCCTTACTTTATAAGGGTTTGTTTCTTTCATCTGGTGGCTCCAGCGGGAATTGAACCAGCGACACAAGGATTTTCAGTCCTCTGCTCTACCGACTGAGCTATGAAGCCAAAATAAATGGCGGTTCCGACGGGAGTTGAACCCGCGATCTTCTGCGTGACAGGCAGACGTGATAACCACTACACCACGGAACCATGGTTGCGGGAGCTGGATTTGAACCAACGACCTTTGGGTTATGAGCCCAACGAGCTACCGAACTGCTCCATCCCGCGATAAATATATCAAAAACAAATATGGCGGAGGAAAAGGGATTCGAACCCCTGCGCCACTTTCGCGACCTCCTGGTTTTCAAGACCAGTCCCTTCAACCAGACTTGGGTATTCCTCCAACATAATAATGGTGCCTGAGGTCGGACTTGAACCGACACGAGGGTTAAATCTCGCAGGATTTTAAGTCCTGTGCGTCTACCTATTCCGCCACTCAGGCATATATTTTTGCTGTTGACTAGTTAATTATATAACATTTTTTCACATTTGACAACCTTTTTTTGTAATTTTATTAAAAATAATTGATTTTTTTTAATTTTTGCTATATACTATCAATGTATCAAGAAAAATTGCGCCCATAGCTCAACTGGATAGAGCGTTTGGCTACGGACCAAAAGGTTGTGGGTTCGACTCCTACTGGGCGCACCAAATTTAAAACAAATAGGATTAACTATCCTATTTTTATTATATACAAAAGAAAAAATAATAGAACAAAACTAAACTACAAAAAGCCTACAACTTAATCATTACAAAGAATATAATAACTATGAATTAAGGAGGTTTTTTATGAAAAGAACATTAGTTAGCATTATATTATTTCTAATAGTAATTGCCACTATAATATTTGGCATAATAACTAAAAAAGATAATAATAATTCTAATCTAACAAAAGTAAAGGTAGCAGAAGTAGCACATAGTATCTTCTATGCACCACAATATGCTGCCATATCAGAAGGATATTTCAAAGAAGAAGGAATAGATATTGATCTTACCCTAACACCAGGAGCAGATGCTGTTATGTCTTCAGTTTTATCAGGAGATGTCAATATTGGCTTTTCTGGTACCGAAGCAACAATATATGTATATAACGGTGGTGAAAAAGATTATCCACAAGTTTTTGCAGCACTAACAAAAAGAGATGGCGCTTTTCTCGTTTCAAGAGAAAAAATAGATAATTTTAGCTTAAATGACTTAAAAGGCAAAACAGTTATTGGAGGTAGAGTTGCTGGTATGCCAGAAATGACATTTGAATGGGCTTTAAGAGAAAATGGCATTGATCCCAAAAAAGACTTAACAATAGATACATCAATAGCCTTTGCCGCTATGCAAGGAGCTTTTATTGGAGGAACAGGTGACTTTGTTACCCTATTTGAACCAAATGCAACTTCAGTAGAAAAAGAAGGTTTAGGATATGTTGTAGCTTATGTTGGAGAATACGGAGGAGCAGTTCCATACACAGCCTATGCCGCTAAAAAAAGTTATATAGAAAAGAATCCAACCATAATAGAAGGATTTTCTAAAGCTATTGATAAAGGACTAAAATTTGTTAAAGAAAACGATCCTGAAACAATAGCTAAAAGTATAGTTAGTTTCTTCCCAGACACAGCATTAAATGACTTAATTACTATGGTAGATAGATATAAAAAGAATGATGCATGGAGAGAGACTATAAATATTAATGAAGAGGAATGGAAACATATTCAAGATATCATAATAGCAGCTGGTGAATTAGAAGAATATGCTCCATACGATAAATTAATATATGGAAAACACTTCAAATGATATATTAATAATAAACAACCTATCAAAAATATATCATACAAATACCAGTGAAATAACCGCTATTAAAAATCTTAACCTAAATATCAAAGAAGGAGAATTTGTAGCCATTGTAGGACCATCTGGTTGTGGAAAAACTACCCTACTTTCCATATTATGTGGCTTAGAAAAAGAATCAGAAGGAACCATAGCTTTCCCAAAAAGAAAAGCTAAAATGGGTTACATGTTACAAAATGATACCCTCTTTCCCTGGCTTAATATTCTAGATAATACATTGCTAGGATTAAAAGTAGAAAAAAAAATCACTAAAGAAAGTAAAAATAAAGTAATAAATTTACTAAAAACATATGGATTAGAAGATTTTATCTATAAATATCCAAACAATCTATCAGGAGGTATGAAACAAAGAGTAGCCTTAATAAGAACTTTAGCAATAGAACCAGATATTCTTCTTTTAGATGAACCATTTTCAGCCTTAGACTATCAAACAAGATTAGCAGTATCAGATGATGTATGGAGAATAATAAAGAAAGAAAAAAAGACCACTATTATGATAACTCATGATATAGCAGAAGCAATTTCAATGGCAGATCGTGTAATTGTCTTAACCAATAGACCTGCAAAAGTAAAAAAAATATATAATATTGAAATGGAAAACAAATCATCCCCAACTAACAACAGAAATCAAAAAGAATTTAGATTTTACTATAATGATATATGGAAGGATATTGATATTCATGTATAGTAATGAACATAAACAATATTTAAAAAAGAAAAAAAGAAAAAAAATACTAATCTTACTTATGCAAATAGCCATTTTAGCCACTATCATAATAACATGGCAATTACTTGCAGATTTCAAAATAATAAACACTTTTATCACATCATCACCCAGTAATGTTGTAAAAACAATTATAACCTTATATAATGATAACAATTTATTTAATAATATTTGGACTACAATATACGAAACAATAATATCATTTAGTTTAGGGACAATAATAGGTATTATAATTGCTATCATTCTTTGGTATTCAAATTTTCTATATAAAGTAATAGATCCATATCTAACCATAATAAATAGCTTGCCAAAAATAGCATTAGGACCTATAATAATAATCTTTTTTGGAGCCAATATCAAATCAATAATAATAATGGCTCTTCTAATATCTGTAATAGTAACAATAATAACTGTTTATAATGGTTTTATCTCTACTGATAAAAATAAAATAAACTTACTAAAATCATTTTCAGCTACCAAATACCAAATATTTAAACTAGTCATACTACCAAGTAGTTATCAAACTATCATAAGTAGTTTAAAAATAAATATAAGCATGACTCTAATAGGTGTTATCATGGGAGAATTTCTTGTATCAAAACAAGGTATAGGATATCTAATAAACTATGGATCTCAAGTATTTAATTTAAATCTTGTTATTTCTGGTATCATAATATTAATGGTAGTCTCTTACCTAATGTATATAATTGTTAGTTATATAGAAAAAATACTAATCAAAAAAGATTAGTATTTTGCATATAATATAGTGATTAATTGACAAAAACAAATAATTTTGTTATAATCTAGTACAAGTGATGGCACATTATTCTAGTCAATTTAACTTATTATGAAGGTGAACCTAAAAACTCACTAAAGAGCATACCTGTGAAACTTCTTGTGTCTGCTTTCTGTGCCCAACTTAGGGTGGATGCTGGAAGGTAAGAAACTTGGGCGGTCATAACGGCATATGATACTACCCCAATTTTCGTGGAGACCTAACTTTGTGTTTTGTAATAATATCAAGATACGAACTAGGATTAAACCTACTATGTGGGGAAACTTGCGAGTAGCGTAGCTTGTCTTGAGTGAATATGGGGAATAATTGATCAGTTAGATACATCCTAGCTAGATTTATCTAATATTGCAATTTGAAACTATATCTGCAAAAAAGAATTAATAATAAGAAATTGCTTGAGGAAATCTCCTAGAGTGACATTTCTATGGGATTACAGTATGTACTAAGTGGTAATCAAGTCATATATCTGGTAACAATATATTATCTTCTTTAAAGGGAAACCACTAATTTGGTAACGAATTAGTAGAAGATAGGGAAATCCTACTTGACCTAAGACATAAAGTTAACTATAGAAATTGCCATTTTATGAAGTAA
>OLQV01000839.1_pt1 | contig 25455 bp, 18 predicted proteins | sample 1672371 | NCBI WGS metagenome assembly OLQV01 (sample SAMEA3136676, study PRJEB25190) | human gut metagenome
GCAGGCGCGTCCTTTAAGGTAACGCGCGGCGATGGCAGCGTTGTCCGTGAGAATGTTGTAAGTGATGCGGACGGTATTGTGCATCTTGCTGAACTCGACACCGGAACCTATATCATCACCGAAACCAAAGCACCGTCCGGCTATGTGATCGACGAAACGCCGAAAACGGTAGAACTTCGTGCCGGTCAGACCTATGAGGTCGTTTTCACTAACAGCCGCAGCTACGGTTTGCAAATCCGCAAAATCATCAAAGGCACGAACAAACCGCTGAGCGGCTGCGTATTCCAAGTTGCCAAGGCAAACGGCGAAATTATCGGCAAATACACCACCAATTCCGCCGGTCTGGCGACAGTCAGCGGTCTGGAGGACGGCGTTTATGTTGTCACGGAACTTTCCTGTCCGGAAGGCTATCGTCTGGACAGCACACCGCAGAACGTTATTGTCAAATCCGGTGAACTGGCGACCGTTGAATTTCAAAATGAAAAGCTGGCAAGTATCCGCATTAAGAAAATCGACGCGGTAACGAAGAAAGGCATTTACGGCGTTCGTTTCCTCGTAAAAGATGAAGCAAACAATCTCATCGGCGAATATTCTACCGATCAGGACGGCTATATCGAGCTGCGCGACATTCTGACGGACGGAAAGAGCGAAATCAAGCTGAAAGTCGAGGAAATCGCGGCGGCACAGGGTTATGTGCTGGACAGCACGGTTCGCACGCTGCGTATCCGCCGAGGAGAAACGACCGAACTGGTCGTGGAAAACACGCCGGTTCTCGGACAAATTCAGGTGGTAAAGAAATCCTCGCAGGATAATCCGGTCACAAATCAGCTCAAAGGCAGTCTGCTGCAAGGCGCGGTGTTTGAGGTTGAAAACGCCGAAACCGGACGTATCGTAGATACGATTACCTCGGACTCCCGTGGTATTGCGGCTTCCAATCCGCTGCCGCTGGGACGCTACTTTGTGCGTGAAATTAAGGCTCCGCGATTTTATCAGCTCAACACGCAGAAAGTTGAAGTCAAACTGAAGGTCGAGGGCGATGTGGTCCGCATCGAGATGTATAACGATGCCGCAAGCATCAAAACAAGCATTAAGAAAACGGGCAATTACACGGTGGATGCGGGCGATAATATGCGCTATGACATCACAAATGTTGCAAATCAGTCCAACGTGCCGCTGGATAATTTCTTCTGGCATGATCGTATTCCGACAGATGCCGTTCGTGTCGGTACAATAATGACCGGTACCTATAATGCGCGTGTCTGGTACAAAATCACCTATAAGACGAACAAAAACGGTTATCGCGTGCTTGCGGACAATCTGCTTTCCACCAACCGCTATTCGTTTAAGGTGGATTCCGGTTCGCTCAAACTGGCAATCGGTGAGTATGTGACCGATATTCGCTATGAGTTTGGCACCGTCCCCGCCGGATTCAGAATGACGGAAAAGGCAACGGTTTACGTCTATGTGCCGCCGTATATGGCAAATGGATACAAAATTACAAACCGTGTGGATTGCGGCGGCTCGTATCAGGGCGAATGGGACAGCTCGACCAGCGCATGGGTAACAAAGATCCATCGCGCTCCGATCTATACCAAGCCCACGCTGCCGAAGACCGGCTACTAACTACAGAAACGAGGGAAAACGATAATGAAAAAGAAATGGCGGTGGCTGATGATGTCACTTCTTGCCGCACTGTTTATCAGTGCGGCAGGTGCAGCAGATGAAACCGAACAGGTGCTTTTAGCCGGCGATCACGCGGTTTATACGCCGGTCGCGGTAGAACCGATTGAGATAAACGGCGTTCCTACGCTGACGAAAACATACGAAATGCCGCCGGACTTTGACCCGGCGGCACTCAAGGAGGAACCGTTTTCGCAAGGCGGCTACTGGTATCGCTATGAGCGCATGGACAAAACCGTGCAGCACAGAACCGACACACAGGACGCGGAGGACACGGTAACGATAGACGCGCCCTCTTCCGATTTAGCGACGGTTATTGACCGGTTTCCGGTCACGAAAACCTATGCGAAGGACGGGTTTATCGGTGATTTAACGCTTGATTTGCAGAGCATCAAGGTGGAAGCGACCGGATACAAAACCGTAACGGACAGTCACCCGCACAGTGTCACGAAAAGTTACACCTTACCGTACAATGACCGCTCACTCGTCCCCGAAGCGGTTCAGGCAGACGGCTTGAGCCTGCCACGCACCGGTCTGACATGGGCAGAAGCGGCCAATGTGTCGGACTCCGATGTACCGAACAGCTGGACAGCTACCGCGGTTTACAGTAAAACCACCTACACCAGCCGACAGGTTGCGACCGGTTATCAAGCCAGTGCCGTTTATCGCGGGCAGATTGCCAAAACAAGCGTGGATCATGTGACGTATACCGTAACTTATGTCGGCAGCAAGATACCCGTCATGCCGTTTTTAGATCCCGATGTAACGCTTTCGCAGATCGTAATTGTCTGCGCCGCGGGCGTTCTCCTGCTGGTGTTTTTGATCGTTCGATACATTCTCTGGCACACGGCGCGCGTCTATGTCTACAACGAGGAACGCCGCATTCACGATGTGGTAAGCCGCCAATTCGTGCGCGTTCGGACACCGAGAATACGGCTGAGTGCGCTGCAAGGTCACGCCGAAACAGAATATACCGTTATTCTGCGCCGCAAGCTGGCAAAACGCCTCGTAGGGCGCGATATTGCCATTGAAACCGGCAAAGAAGCGCAGCATCATGTAGTTGAGTCGTTCGTGGGAAGCGATTATGCGTTCGGGGTGAGAATATGAAAAATTGCTGCTTTTAGCAAAAGTCCCCTGAAAAAGTTGATACTTATCTCGAAAAGTCGTTTGAAAAAGTTGATGATTTGGCGGAAAAGTCCCTTGAAAAAGTTTGCGCTATTGAGCTAAAGTCCCTTGTAAAAAGTTTTTGTTTCGGATATACTATGATTATAATATCTATATCAGATGGAGGTAATCTCATGCTGAAACGAAAAATTGAACAGCGTCTGATAGACTGGAAAAACGATCCGGAGCATAAGCCGTTGATTATCAAGGGATGCCGTCAGTGCGGAAAAACCTATTCTGTGTTGGATTTTGCCAAGAAAAACTATGCGCATGTTGTATATCTGAATTTTTTTGAAAATCCCGACTATGCCTCTGTCTTTTCCGGTTCACTGGAACCGGATAACATCGTAATGATGCTGTCTGCTCTTCTTGGGAAAAACGCAATTTTTGAAACGGGCAAAACCGTGCTGATTCTGGATGAAATTCAGGATTGCCCCGAGGCACGCACCGCCTTGAAATTTTTCCGTATAGACGGGCGATACGATGTCATCGCTACCGGTTCGCTGCTCGGTGTAAAGGGTTACGGAAAGGAACCAAAATCCGTGCCCGTAGGGTCTGAAACTGTAATCGATATGTATCCGCTGGATTTTGAAGAATTTTTATGGGCAAATGGAATTGAACCTCCGCTGACCTCTATACTGGAAAACTGTCTGTCAGAGGAAAAACCAGTTCCTGACGCATTGCATCATCGTATGCGTCAACTCTTGCTGCAATATGCCGTCGTTGGCGGTATGCCTGACGCAGTAAACGCTTTTATCAATACGCATCGGTTGGATCGTGTGCTGCAAATCCAGCGAGATATTGTGCGCTCATACAAAGATGATATGATAAAATATGCGGATAAAAAAGATAAATCCTGCATAACGGAATGCTTTGAGTCCATTCCTCGTCAACTGGCTAAAGAAAATAAAAAATTCCAGTATTCACTTGTCAAAAAAGGAGCTACTTCTTCTAAATATGCAGGCAGTCTTCAGTGGATTGAAGAAGCCGGAATCATCACGCGCTGTTACAACCTTTCTATCACCGAATTACCGTTGGACGGCAATTCAATCGAAAATATGTTTAAGGTATATATGCGTGACATAGGATTGTTTGTAAGTATGCTGGAAGATGGTACACAATATGACATTCTGCAAGGAAATTTATATGGTTATAAAGGTGCTATTTTTGAAAATCTAATAGCAGATATTTTCTCGAAGATGGGACGCAAGCTATATTATTTCCATAAGGACTCTGGTTTAGAAATTGATTTTGTCATTCGCTATCACGGTGAATGTACACTTGTAGAGGTCAAAGCATCGGATGGAAACACCAAAAGCACTAAAACCATCCTGCGTCACCCGGAAAAATATCATGTTTCCCATGCTATTAAACTTGGAGATTATAATATTGGGCGCAATGACCAGATTCTAACACTCCCTCTGTATATGGCATTCCTGTTAAAAGCCCTATAAACTACGTTATTCAATTATGTTCGCAAAAACCTCGCCGTTCATTACAAGCGGCGAGGTTTTCATTTAGGAGGAGGTTTCCATGAAACACAAACTGTTATGCTGCACGGCGTTCATGTGCGGCATTTTTACGTTCCCGTTTGCGTCTGCCCTTGCGTATCACTACTCCGCAGACCTGTACCCGAACCATTTCTACGCACCCACATCGTCCAATCGTGCGCTGGATATTGACAGCGCGGACAACTCCGGCGGTGCAGCTATCATTGTTCCGTCCGCCGGTATGGGGACGGGCGCGGAAAGCACAGTGCCCCGCGAAGGCTCACCTGTTATTCCGGTCGGTTCGTATGTTGATCCGTGGGGTGACTCCGTGGAACAGCAGATCAACACAGACGAAAAGCTGAACGGCATGGAAAACGTGTCGTTCAATCGGCCGTCAGGCGCGGAAAGCGGCAGTTATACGGCTCAAACGCAGCTCACCGTCACAAACGGTCATTTCGGTGCGGTATCCATCGGCAATCGCAAGCTGTTCGCGTATGTCTATCCCGGCGCAACATACGAAAGTATGCGGAAAGGTGCCGGTCATGTAGACGGCACTTCGGTCTGGAACGGCAATGTAGCTCTCTGCGGCCATAACCGCGGCTCGTGGCCGTATTTCGGTACGCTGAAAAACGTACAGGTGGGCGATGTAATTACCTACCGCACTTCGCTCGGTGTACGGACGTACCGCGTTACCTCGGCCGGACGGATTGCGGCGACAAACACCGCCGTTCTCAATCCCACCGCAGACAATCGCATCACCTTGCTGACCTGCATTGCCAACGAGCCGTCTTATCGGCTGTGCGTAGTCGGTCAGGAAATTAAATAAGAAACGGAAGCTCATTCAGCTTCCGTTTTTCTTCTTTCGCGTCAAATTTTATCGAAAGGAACCTTTAGAATTATGAACAAAATCCATCTTTCTATCAACTATTCGCAGTTTATGCGGCGCGTCTTTCTTGCGTACCGCATTGCACTGATTCTGCTGCTTCTGGCAGCCCTTTTTTTGCCGCACGCTTTCGCGGTCGAAGATATGTGAACCGTCGCAAACCGCATTATCAAAGACGTTTACACCAAAATCGCAGGTGTTTCCACGGTGCTCGCCGGTCTGATGTCCGCTGTTGCAGTCATCGGCGCAAAAATGTCCGGCACGCAGCAGAAAGCGGACCAGGCATGGGACTGGCTCAAGCGCGTCTGGCTCGCGTGGGTCATTATCAACGGTATTGGCGCTTTTATCGCTTACGTCCGTCCGCTGTTCAACGGTCTGGCAACGCTGGATTAACTACATTATCCAAAATTCAACGCATTATGACAAGAGAAAGGAGGTTATCCCATTCTTGAAAAACTTATCAAAGCGCTGTTCGAATGGCTGGCAACGATGTGGTACGAGATGGTGGAAAAGCTGCTCCGGCAGCTTATGACACTGCTGCGCGTAGATACCTCGTATTTTGCGTCCCGCGTGCCGGTCGTCAAGGATATTGCCACCATTCTGCTGGCGGTCGGCTGGGCGCTGCTCATCGGCAATCTGGCGTATCAGGCATTACGCTCCATGGTCTCCGGTGTCGGCATTGAAGCCGAGGAACCGGGACGATTGTTTCTGCGAACGGCTATGTTCAGCTTTCTGCTTGTGTGCAGCAGGCAGATATGCGACATCGCGCTCAGCCTTTCCGCCGTTATCATGCGGATGCTGGAAGTGCCGAAAGCCGTGACTTTCACGCCATTCAACGAGGATTTCTTCAGCGAACTGCCAAATGCGGGCTGGCTGGTGGTCATCGTAGTCAATGTGTATATCCAGTGGCAGATCATCAAGCTGTTCTTCGAGGTCGCGGAGCGATATGTCATTCTATGCGTACTTATTTACTGCGCGCCGCTGGCATTTGCAATGGGCGGCTCGAAAAGCACCGCAGAGATTTTCCGCGGCTGGCTGAGAATGTTTGTATCTATGTGTACGCTCATGGTGCTGAATGTGATGTTCGTGAAAATGCTGCTGTCCGCTATGTCGAACTCGCCAACCGGCGTAGCAATCGTGCCGTGGATCATGCTCATCACAGGCATTGTCCGCGTGGCGAAAAAGATGGACAGCATTATCCTGCGTATCGGACTCAATCCGGCTATCACCGGCGACCCGCTGGGGCATCATCACGTTCCGGGTATGCTCAGTGCCATGCTAGTGCATCACGCGGCATCGTTTATCAAAAACACGATCTCGAATCCGCCGCACCCCACCAATATGGCTGCGGCTCCGCCGTCCGGCCCGCTGGCCTATGGCATGGGCAGACAAGTCGGTAACGGACAGCCTTCACAGCTTTCTGCATCGTCTGGCAGCAGTACGCAGAACAATACGCAGCAGAACAGCAATTTTTCCTATGGTTCGTCTGCGCGGCATACTGCATCGTCCCATATGCCGCATCAATATGCAGACATCAGCATTGATGCAGACGATTTCACGGACGGCGATTTTGTGACCATGAGCAATCCGGCACATTCCGGTGCCGCGCGAATTACACCGGTCGCGCCGCAGATGCGGCCCCTGCCGCATGATTTTGCGAAAACACCGCCGCCGGTTTCTCCGCAGTCCGCAAGACCGCCGGTTGTCCCGCACGGCGCATCGGCTGTTCAAGGAGCGCAGAATATCGGCACTTCACAAAATACACCGCAAACCTCGGTGCATAGTGCCATGTCGCACGATTTTATTGCACCGCAGGCGGCGGAACATAGCGCGGAAAATACTTCGGTTCAGCCGCAGTCCATCGAACACAGCACACAGACCGAGAAAAACGGCGGCACGCATGGTCAGCAGTCCGGACGTATCAGTCCGGTAACACCGCCGCGTCCCGCAGGAATTCGTGAAGCGAAAACCGCAGAGCATACAGAAAATCGTTCTTCTGCACAAACCAAGGTCGGCAGTTTTGGCCACAATACCGAAAATTATGGTTCCTCTGCAATTATGCAGACATCTGAACGTGCCGTAGCGCCGAAGGCTGCTCAACTTGGCGGCACTGCACAGAATGTAGAGTCTGTCCGCAAAACCACACAGAACGTAGAGTCGAGCCACAGAATATCTGGTATGCAGTCTGTCCGGTCAGACACTGCACCGCAGGCAAAATACAATTCTGCTGCCGTCAAACCGGACATTACACCGCAGCGCAACCGCGGCACTTCTGCCGCCGCAAGACCGGATATTTCTCCGGTTGCACCCGCGAAACCCACAGTTCAGCCGCCGAAAGCACAGACTGCGCCGGAAAATCCCGTTTCACCGGTAAGTCAGCCGCGCACCTTGCGCCGCAGTGCCGAACCGGTGAAATCAAACAACATAACACCGCAGAACGGAGGTGAACGTCATGCAGGACGAAAACACAAGCCGTAAACGAGCAGTTGCGGCGGCACGCATCGCACACGCCGCATGGTCCGGCGGACCGCACGGCGCGGCAGCTGCCACAGCAATCGAAGCCGGAAAGCATCTTGTGAGACCCGTGCTTGCGGCAGTTACCGTGATTTTCGGCTTACCGCTGCTGTTTCTCGCGGCGATACCGTGCAATCTTTTTGACGCGCCAAGCGTCAAATCTGCCGATATACAGGAAATGACCGCACAGGCGCAGACGCTGAACGCATCGTGGAAGCGTCAGCGGTCGCTGGAACAGCAGGCCGTAGAACTGTTCGTGTCGCTTCTGCCGAAAGACCTCGGGTTTATCTCGGTAGAAACCCGGCTCGGGAACACGAATGACTACTGGCAGATCGCCATTACATCAGTCCTGCACGAACAGGACGTTGCTCTGCTCGATGAGGACAAAATCGTGCAGACCATGAAAGACAAAATGCAGTACAAACTGGAACCGAAGTATACGGACGGCAAACTCGTCGGGTACATTCTGGTGATTTACGACATGACACCGGACGAGCTGATGGACAAGCTGGCCTTTGATGAACAGCAGCGCGACTGGGCGGCATTGATTGCGGACACGATTGCAGACAGCGATTACGCCGCGCCGGTCGGTTCCTCGGACAACACCGCAGACGAAGATCTGTCCGATATTGTATTCACCGGACGCGGAAATTCCAAAAATGTGGTGTATTTCAGTCAGTATGACAGCCGCTGGGGCAGTCAGATGTACGGCCGCACCAACACGATTGCGGGCGCAGGCTGCGGACCGAGTTCGCTTGCTATCTGTATTTCCACGCTGACGAACAAGACGGTCACGCCGCCCGCGGTCTGCGAGTGGTCGGTCAAGACCGGCCATCGCTGCGAGGGTTCGGGCAGTTATCACAGCCTGATTCCGGACGGCGCGGCGCACTGGGGTGTTCCCTGCCGCGGTATCGGGCAGAGCAGAAAACTGCTGATTCAGGCTTTGCAGGACGGAAAACTTGTCGTGGCGATTATGAGTCAGGGACATTTCACGCGCGGCGGACATTTCATCGTGCTGCGCGGCATTACGAGCCAAGGCAAAATTCTGGTCGCGGATTGCGCCAGCTACGAACGCAGTCAAAAGGAGTGGGACATCAATATTTTTCTGAACGAGTGCAACAAGGGCTCCGCCGCCGGTGGGCCTTTCTGGGTACTGGGTTAGGAGGAAGGAATGGAAATTGAATATCGCAGCGATAAAATTCTAAAACTTAGAGTTTTTCGTGTAAAGCACCGTATTTCACTGGCAGAACTGGCACAGGCTAGCAGCGTGAGTATCCAGCGCATCAGTCAGATCGAGCTGATGGACTGTCCGCTGACACCGCATATCGAAGAACAGCTCACGCGCGCACTGGAAGTCGTGCTGCTGCGCCGCAATGCCAACGCGGCCGCCGCTATCGCGGACTACCGCGAACAGAAAGGACGGCTGTTTCTGGCTGTTCCGGAAACCGAGGTGATTGCAGATGGATAACGAGGATATTTACTTTATTCCGGCGAATTTCACCGATGCAGGCCGCGTATTCGGTATGTTTGAACTGCGCAACTGCATCGAAGCGGTCGTGCTCGCCGCGCCGACGCTCGGTTTCTGTATGCTGCTTGCCCGTCAGCTTGCGGTGTCGCTCACGATAAAGCTGGTGATCTCACTGTGCCTGCTGGTACCGGTCTGCGGCTTTTCGCTGCTCGGTATCCGTGACGACTCGCTCAGCCGCTTTCTCAGCGTATATTTCCGCTGGCGCAGACACCGCAGAATTATCTTGAACAAGGGAGGAATGATCAAATATGACTATAAAAGACGCGATTTTTGGCGTACAAAGCCCGCAAAAGCGCGCCGCTGCAAGCGATGACCTGCAAGGCAGTCTGCCGATTGCAGATATAGACCGCGGCATCATTCACACAAGGGACGGCGGACTGGTCGGACTGTTTGAAGTGCTGCCGATGAACTTTTTCCTGCAAAGCACCGCAGAGCGTGTCCGCATTGTCGGCGCACTGGCCGCATGGCTCAAAATCGCGCCGAGCAGCGTACAGTTTCTCTGCCTGTCACAGCCGGTCGATGTGGAGCAGTACACGCGCCGTATGAACGAGTACGCCGAAACCGAAACGGACGCAAGCTGTCGGGCTTGCATTGAGGACAATATCGAACAGGTGCGCGGCATGATCCAGGGCGGCGCGTTCACGACACGTTTTTTCGTGGCGTATCGCTTTGAGCCGGACATGGCTCCGGCGGCCAAGACACCCGAACAGCGTGCAGACGCGCTTTATCAGATTGCGGATACCGCCAAAGGCTACCTCGCCCGATGCGGCCTTACTGTTGCGGAACCGCAGTACATCGACAATCAGATGGTAGAAACCGTCTTTTCCATGCTGTGCAAGCAGACCGCGCGGAACATCAAGCTGCCTGTGGATTTCCGGCTGATGATGGAGGACTATTTCGGTATTCCCACAGAGGATATGCCGGAAGAAACCGATGTTGAAGAAAATGCCGAAATTGCGGAACAGCCGACACGCAAAGAGAAAAAGCGCAGGAAGAAACGCCGCAAGCCTAAGAAAAGCAAGCTGAAATCCGAACAGTCAGACGGTACAACGCGCGTGATGGATCTCATCTGTCCGTCCGCGATCAACATGACGCACCGCGACTATCTGGTGATAGACGGCGTGTATCACGCCTACCTTTATATTGCCGGTTACGGCTATCAGAGCCTTGTGCGCGGTGGCTGGCTGGCGGCACTGGTCGGCATGGGCGATGGTATTTCTCTCTCGACAACCCTTCTTCGCCGTCCGCGCGAGAAAATACTGCCGAAAGTCGCAAACTCCACCATCTGGAGCCGCAGCCGTATGCGTGATGTAGACGACACCCGCGCCGATTATGAGCAGATGGGCAGCGCGATTTACGCCGGACAGTACATTAAGCAGCAGATGAACACGGCAAACGAGGACTATTACGATATGTACACGCTCATTGAGGTTACGGCCGCAAACGAGGAACTGCTGCATACTCGTCTGGCGGAGGTCGAACGCCTTTGCGCGTCACAGGATATTATCTGCAAACGCTGTGACTACGTGGAGGAACAGGCGTTTCACTCATTCCTGCCGGTAGTCGCTCCTGCACCGGAGATCGCCCGCAAAGCCAGACGGAACACGCTGCTTTCCGGTGCAGCAGGCGCATTTCCATTCTATTCGATGGAGCTTTGCGAACAGAACGGTATCCTCATCGGTGAAGACCTGCGCAATCATGCGGTCTGTATGCTCGATATTTTTGACGGAAACCGATACAGCAACGCCAACATGACCGTTCTCGGTATGTCCGGTGCGGGCAAGACCTATCTGCTGCAGCTCATCGCCATGCGTTACCGTCAGCAGAGCAAGCAGGTTTTCCTGATCGCGCCGTACAAAGGCTACGAGTACCGTGCGGCGTGTGAGGCCATCGGCGGTCTGTACATCAAACTCGCGCCGTCCTCTACGGACTGCATCAACTTTCTGGAAATCCGCCGCCGGACGCTGGACGTAAACGCCGAACTGACGCGCACCCGCACCCGTGAAGATTCTCTGCTTGCGGACAAGATCAGCCGCCTGCACATTTACTTTTCGCTGCTGCGGCGCGGTCTGACCGAGGACGAGAAAAGCCGTCTGGATGTGGAACTCATGCGGCTGTATGAGCGTTTCGGCATTACGCGCAGCAATGACAGCCTGTATGACGAATACGGCGAACTGAGACCGCAGCCCACACCGGCAGATTTCTATGAACTGCTGAACGAACGCGAAGAAACACGGCCGCTTGCCGGTATTCTCAGCCGTTTCGTGACCGGTTCGGCGGCAAATCTCGGCGGCATGACCAACATTGACATGAATAACAAATATATCGTGCTGGATATTTCGGAAATCGGCAAGGAACTGCTGCCGTTCGGCACACTTCTGGCGGCGGACATCTGTCTGGATTACTGCCGAATGTCACGCGCGGAGAACAAGGTGGTCATTCTCGATGAGGTCTGGTCGCTGATCGGCGCAGGCTCTAATGCACAGGCGGAGGAGTTTGTGCTGGAGCTGTTCAAGACCGTGCGCGGCTACGGTGCGTCCGCTATCGCCGCCTCGCAGGACTTAGAGGACTTCTTCGCACTGGAAAACGGCAAATTCGGCAAAGCACTGCTCAACAACAGCCGTATCAAGTTTGCACTGATGACCGAACCCGAAGAGGCCGCGCTCATTCAGCAGCACTACCACCTGACGGACGAAGAAATGCAGATGCACGCCAATTTCACACGCGGACAGGCTCTGCTGTGTGCAGGCCGCAACCGTTTGGGCGTGCAGATTATCGCATCGCCGCGCGAGCATGAGCTGATTACCACCGACCCGCGCGACATTGCCCGTATCCGCCAGCGGCAGCACATCGAAGAAGCGCGCCGCCGCAGACACCCGACAAAGGAGGAAGTCCCGAATGATGAATGAACTCGAAAGCAAGCTGGAAAAGCTGACGCGTCTGACGAAAGCATTTGAGCAGGCAGACGATAGCAACAAGCGAAGCCATCTGGCGAATGAACTGCTCTGCACGTTGGAAAATACAACGCTCTCGGCTCGGCGGTATTTCAGCTCGTTTCTCAAACCGGAAAAGCATGGCCGTGAGGCGCATATCCTGCCGTACCATGTCGAGGAACACTGCGCGGTGGAGGTCACCCGTGACGGCTGGACGCACATTCGTCTGAATACGCTCCTGCAGAGCAACCGCCAGCGCGTGACCGGCTACATCGAGAGTACACTGCTTCAGATGCTGCATGACCACCGTGCGGCGGGCGGCACGCTCCCGTGGTACGACCGCGCCTTTGTTATCATCACCGAGCACACCGACCGCCGATATACAGGCCGTACATTTGATCCCGACAACAAGGAATGGAAGTGCGTGACGAACGCGCTGAAAGGCGTTCTGTTCGAGGACGATGACAGCCGAACGGTCAGCCTGATTTTGGACAGTATACCGGACGGAAAGGGCTTCACCGAGGTCCTTGCAGCCCCTTATTTTGAAGTGAAAAAAACGTGGATCGGGCGGTAAAAAAGGAACCTCTGCACGGGCGGTAGTACCGTCCGTGCGGGAGGTCAAAATGAAATGTCGATTTCATTTCGGTTTCTCTACAGTGTTGGAGAAAAACGAGAAAAATAAACACAAATAGTTCTAAATTTTGCAAAAGCACAAACTCAATTACCGCGACCTGGTAAGACAGGGCGGTAATTTCAGAAGGAAAGGTGATTATTTGCGCGTGCAAACCATACTGCCTGTGATGCGGCTCATCGGGTGGTGCAAGAACATAGATTGTGAGTGTGAACACAATTTTCGCCGCATTTTCCGGCCGTCTGTTATGACCGCGATGGTGCAGCAAAAGTATCTGCGGCCGTACTCGGCGGCATACGGCTGGCGGCTGACACCGGCCGGTTATGCGTGGCTCTCCGAACAGGGATTTCCCATGCAGGCAGACCGGCACACACAGCGTGTCAATCGCAGATTTGAAAACGCCGCTGTGATACTGACCATGTATGCCGCCGGCATTGATCCGTTCGCGGATTCGCTTGCTGCACTGCGGGAGAAAGGCGGGTACCTCTCGGCATCGGTGCTGCGCGGCAGAGAGGGACAGAACCCGATAGGCATCAGCCTCGTGTCCGGTTTCCTGCGGCTCGGCGGCACGATGTTCGCCGTGCATTATCCGCAGACAGCGCAGCGAGTTATCATTCAGCGCGAGATAGACTGTGCTCAGTCTGCCACGCTGGGAAGCGGCTGCACCGAACAGGCGTATCTGCTGTGCGGAAGCAGCTACACGGATATTTATCGCGCACTGTTGGAAGAACAGACGAGCTGCACCGGCAAGCGCGTCAGCTACGCCCGGTTCTATCAGCAGATCAGTCCAGCATATCTGCTGCCGTGCAACAAGGACGGTGTATTGCAGCTTCGGCTGATGCAGGTGGCAAACTACCGTCCTCGTCTGGCGAAAATGCTCGGCGCACCGATAACAGGCACACATTTATCCGACTGCGATTTCTTCAGCGCGGACTTTCAGTTTCCGGCCCGCATTGTCGCGGACATGGAGCTGCGTCAAGTATTCCGCGCGGCGCAGCAGGCCCGTGCCGCCGGATACCATGGTCTACTGCTTGCGGCGTTTGAAAGTCAGAAACGGTTTCTGTCGCAGATTTTTCCGCCGCCGTTTTTCCATGTTGCGGTGATCGACGAACAGGCGCTCTGTATTCTGGAAATGGGTGCTGACCTATGACACCGCTGTCTGAACGGATTGCCAAACTGGAACAACGCCTGAATAAGCGTCTGGAGCGTTGGAGAGCCAAGCACAGCGCAGATTGGCGGCTGTATGCCGTCCTGGGCGGTATGGGCTGGTACTTTTACGGCATGATCGTAAACTCGGTGCGGCTCGGTATCCGGCAGTCCTTCGACGTGGAAAGCGATATCGCAAGCATCTGGGTGGTAAACCCGTTCCGCAATCTGATTGCGCCGTTCACGCTCACCGGACTTGGACTCACCGCCGCACTGCTCGTTCTGGCGTGTCTGCTGACGAGGAAAGGTTTTAACTGGCTGTCCGGCTATCATCCGGTACACGACAAGCGCGGTTTTGACATTCTGCCGGACGGCACACACGGCACCTCGCGCTTTATGAAGCCGGAGGAAATGAAAGCGGTACTGGAAACAGGCAGGCTGGATGACCTCACCGGCACGATATACGGCAAGCACCGCGATGATCCGCTGGACGACAACCGCTTTTCGCTGTATATCGCATCGAGCAGCAAAAGCGGTCTTGCCGGAAATATGCTGGTGATCGGCGCACCGGGTACGGGCAAAAGCTGGGGCTTTGTGCGCCCGATGATTTTCCAGTGCGTCAAGCGCAGAGAAAGCATGATACTCACCGATCCAAAAGCCGAGCTGTATGAAAGCACCGCCGGTTATCTCGCTGATATGGGATATGAAGTCCGTGTGTTCAACCTGCTTGAGATGGAACACTCCGACCGTTGGAACTGCATCGGCGAAGCCGACTATGACGAACGTCTGATCCCGATCATCGCGTCTACCATCATCAACAACACCTCGTCCGAGAAAGAAGCCGGGGATTTCTGGGCGAAAGCCGAACTGAACCTGCTTACCGCACTGCTGTACTATGTGCAGAACGATAAAGACGTTTCGGGAAACGTGCTTCCTCTGTCACAGCGGCGGCTTGGACGGATACTTTCGTTGCTGACCGATAACGGATTGGCAACGATCGACCGTGAGATCAAGCTGCTGCCCGCCGGACACCCGGCCAAAGGCCCCTACGGACTATTTTTGCAGGCAAAGGAGAACATACGCGGCAATATCGTGATCGGTCTGGGCAACCGCCTGAACGTTTTTCAGGACAAGCTGGTAGACGCGCTCACAGCAGACAGCACGATCGACCTGACGCTCCCCGGACACAAGCCTTGCGCTTATTTCTGTATCCTGTCCGCACAGGATCATACTTACGCATTTCTGTCCTCGCTGTTTTTCACGATGATATTTTCGCGGCTGGAGCAGTACGCGCGGCGCGAAACAGAGGACGGCAAGCTGCCGGTGCCGGTGAATTTCGTACTGGACGAGTTTCCATCCATCGGCAAACTGGGCGATTTCAAGCGTTCCATCGCGTTTACACGCGGCTTCCGCATGAACTGTATCGTCATTGTGCAGTCCATCGCACAGCTTGCCGATATTTATCCGCGCCGCGAATGGGAGGAGATCACGGCCTGCTGTGACGCGACGATCTGTCTTGGCGTAAACGATACGACAAGTGCGCAGTTCGTCAGCGAAAAATGCGGCATGACCACCATTCGCGTTACGAATAATCAGCAGCCGCAGACACCGCTGTTTTCGCCGGTGGCTAACCTGTCCCGTCCGTATTCACAGACGCGAAGCAATACCCAGCGGGCGCTGATGCAGCCGGACGAGGTACTGCGGCTGGATAATGCGAAAAGCATCGTCATGCTGCGTGGACAGCTTCCCATGTTGCTGTATAAGGTCATGCCGCCGGAGTTTGCAGATTTCAAAAAGCTGCGAACATTGTCTATCGCGAAGTATCATGGCAAAACGAACGAGATGGAAGAAGAGCCCCGAACGGCGCAGACCAAACAGCCGAAACGCTCTGCTGAGCAAGCGGTTTATGCCAATCTGCTTCACTTTGAAAAAGAGGAAGGCTGTTCCGCTCCGGCACTGACGGCGCAGCAGCTGCAAGAAATACAAGACGCACTGAACAAAGGAGAGAAAGATAAATGAAACAGGAAAATAACGAAAATCGCCCATCCTTCGGACTGATGAAGCTGAACAACATCATATCGTATTACCATATGCAGATGCCGCGCTGGCTGTTCAGCGACAGCGGCTATTCGGATATGACCTTGGAAAGCAAGGTAGCGTACACGTTTCTGCTCAACCGATTTCAGCTTTCCCGGCGCAACGGCTGGGTGAACCGCTACGGCGAGGTCTATGTCATCTACACCCGTGAAGATTTAGCAGGGGAGATGCAGATCTCGTACCGCAAGGCGATTTCCTGCTTTAAGGAGCTGACCGAAAAGCACCTTGTCTGGGAGCAGAGGCAGGGGCGCGGTCTGCCGAACCGTATTTATCTTGCAGAAGTGGTTTTCGCTGAAAAAGCGGCGTTCGCCTACGACTGCGCACCGTTCTCCGCAAACGAAAGCAGACCTGCCGAAAATGCAGGTCTGGAAAATGAAGATGATATGGACAGCAACAAGGAAAACTGCTCCGAAATGCCGGATACGGACGCAGAACCGTTATATACGGCTACATCAGACCTGCCGGAATTGCAGTGCGAGACCTGCGAAAACGGCACATCAAGAGGTGCGGAAACCGCAGTTCAAGACCTGCCGAAACCGCACACAAGTAAGAAAGAGATAAGAAATACAGAAAATAGTTTTACTGAGGAGAGTTCGTTCATCGGCAGGACACGCGAACGTGCGGAATTGCAGGAGATAGAACGCAGAGCAGAATTTCAGGATTTTGTAGATGCGGAACGTAACCTGCTGGACGACTGCCTGCACTGGCTGTATTATTGCAGCGAGCTTCGCATTGGCAACTGCACCTATCCCCAGGATTATGTGCGCGAAAAGCTGTGGGGACTGACCTTTGAGATTGCCGAGGCGGCGGTGCTGCGGATACAGGCCAATGATCTGGAAATCCGCAGGAACGCCATTGTGTATGCCGCCAAGGTGCTGTTCAGCTGTCTGATGGAGTCCCGCAGCGAGGAAATGCTTGATCCGGTGGCAAATCGCCTGAAACGGAGGTTTTCCACATGAGATTTTGGAGTCCGGAGCAGAAATACCTACTGGAAGTGCTGAAAAAGACCGGCTGTATGCGAAAAAGTCAGGCACTGACCTTGCTGCACCGGCAGTTTGGTACTTCACCGAATGCGATAGGCCCCATCTGCCGCCAGCTTCGGGACGCGGGTTATCTGCGGGAATTTGACGGCGTGATCTCGGCAGTCGGACCGCAATATGAGCCGTTTATCCCGAATGCGATAGATCTCATTTTGGCGATTTTCCCAAGAGAGCTGCCGATTTTTGAACGCACAGCGCGAAATTCACTGTACGCACTGGGCACGCAATCCGGTCTGCTGGCGCGAGTGTTTTATCTCTCGCGGGAACAGAAAATATTCGCACTGCCGGAGCGCGATATTGTCGCAGAGCCTGCATCCACGCTCACGGTTCTGCTGCTGGAGGACGCGACGCAGGCCGGGCACATACCGTCTGATCTGTCCTGTCTGCTGGCGTATCCGGAGCAGAACGGAAAACTGACACTGAAACAACATAACGGAGGGAAAAACCATGAAAATTGATACCAGAGAACTGCTGGAACGTCTTTCGACCTCGCGCAGAGAGTTCAATGCGACTGCGTTTGCAGAGCTTGACCGCAACCTGTCTGACGAGGAACGCGAGGAATGGAACGCGATTTACGCTTCGTTTTCTTCGCGCTCACTGCTGCGGAACACAGTGATTGGTCTGGAAGCCATTCCGTTCCCGACCGATGAGGACGCGGAACAGGCACTGACCTGCATGGTAGTCATGCGGCATCTGGTGAAGGTGCTGATCCCGCTGCCGCTGTTCTGGCTGGAACCGACCGGCATTAACCCGAACAGCGTGATCGGCGCGGAAATCGACTACATCATCATCGGCGTAGACCGTGAGGGCGAATGTGCAGTTGCAGCGCGTTCGCTTGCTTTGGAGCAGCAGCGCTGGCACGCGCTGAACGTGCAGCGCATCAGTGAGGGTGATGTGATTTCGGCATCTGTGCTGGCCTGCGGTCCGACCCGCATTACGGTGACAGCCTGCGGTTTTGATGTGACGATGGGACAGCAGGCAATGAGTTATACTTATCTGTCCGATATGCGCGAAGAGTATCACGCCGGACAGCAGCTACAGGCCAAGGTGTTGAATGTGAGCGAGGATATGCTTGCCCTGTCCGTCCGTGATGTAGGCACCGATCCGTATGTTCACGCCGAACTGCGTCACCCTGTTGGTTCCAGCCGCATCGGCACGATCTCAAGCAAGTATGCAGGCGGTGTGTTCTGCCGATTGACTGACGGCTGTACGGTGGTATGTCGGTACGCGCAGCAGTTCAGTGATGACGAGTTCAGAGTAGGGGACAGGGTAGTCGTGCAGATTCGGTCGTTCGTGGACGAAAAGCGGTGGCTGAGAGGGAAAATTAGAGGGAAGCTCTAATTCAGATAAAGTCAGCTATCTTTTCATATAGCAAGTGTATACAGCATATATTCTATCTGTGTTTGCGATATACTGCATACCCAATGCTTAGCAATCCTGCCGCCGCAAGCAGAATAACGCCGATTTTCCTTTTCTCGAACAGCTCTTCTCTGCTGACCGGCGCTGTCGAGGTGAAATCCATGCGGAGAAACGACCGGTCGGCGGCGAAGGTTTCTATCCCCGCTTTGGCGGTGCAGATGACCGCCGGGGCGACATACGTCACCATCTGCCCGCTCGGGGCAGCGAACAGCACGGCGCCCTCCTCGTCCGTAAGCACCTCGGTGTAGCCGTCCGCCGCAGGCTCAGTCACCTGCGCATACAGCGTCTGCCCGTTCTGCCGGAACGCGGCGCGGATATTTTCGCGCAGAAGCGTGCCGCTCTTGTCGTACAGGCTGGCTGTACGCACGCCGTTCGGCAGGGTGATAACGCAGGCGATTTCGTCCGCCGTGCCGACATCAAACGCCTCGCCCGTGTAGATTTCGCCCTCTGCCGGGATGTTCAGCGCTGTGCCGCTGTCCAGATTGCAAATCTGCCGCGTGTTCCCGTTTTGCAGCACGCAAAGTGAATTGCTCCCGACCACGTTCGTTACGCCGTCAAATTCGGGCGCAAGCAGCACCGTGCCGTCCTGCCGCACGACGCCCCACTTTCCTGCTTTGGTCTGCACAAGCACACGGTCGAAAGCATCCGTTTTCCCGCCGACAAAGCATTGTACCGCCGCGTACTGCTCAAACGACGCCGCCTGACCGCCTTGGTTCCAGTATGTCACGGTATTCCCGTCCGTCACTGCGGCAAGGCCGGACGCGAGCAGCATGATATCGCCTGTGGTTTTCGTGATTTCCCGGCCGTCCGTATCCATAAGCGCTTCTGTCCCGTCCGACGACGCCGTAAACAGCTGCGTGTCGCCGATATCATACGGCTGAATGTCATCATATTGCCCGCTGACACAGGTATTATCATAGTAAAGCGCGTTCTTCCCATCGCGGCTGCCAATCCACAGCACGCCCTGCGCCGTTTCTCGGACTTCAGGCGACACGATATTCCCCACTTCGGTCTGAAACAGGATATTGCCGTCCGCGTCATAAACCGTATCTCCCACGGTAAACGAGCGTTCGTCCGGCGAGACCCCTATCGGCTCTCCGGCACCGGACGATGCAATGACCTTCTTCGTTTTCAGGTCGATGAGGTCAGCGTCCCACAATGTCATATCATCCGGCGAAAAAGTGCCGACTGCAACATCTCCATAGAACTCCACACCATTATATCGGTACGCGGTGAGCTGTTCGCCATCGCGGCTGAAAATCGCATATTTCCCGTCGCGTGGGATCAGAAAATACGCATCGTTCTCAAGAAGCGCCGGCTGCGGCTGCTCAAGCACGTGTTCGATGGCGCGAAACTCATTCAGCGTTCCCTGCTCGTCCGTATACAGCCGAAGCGTCTGCGTCTGCGCGTCCCAGTCCGCCGCGTATTCCCCGAGTCCGAACAGCTGCCCGGCATCGGTCACTTCTTTCCATTCCTGCTCCGCCGCGAACGCCGTGCTCAGCAGCAGCGCCGCCAACGGCAGGCTCAGCAGCTCGTGTATCTTAATTTTCATCGCGCCCTTTCTTTGATGTACTTTTATCTCAATGTATTTCCATAAGATTTACAGCAAGGGAAACGGTACTGAAGTAAAAATTTGTATGTTTCTGAGTATAAATGATTTCGAATACTTTCGTTTGCTATTGATGAGATGCTGGGGGTCAATAACGAAAAAAATAAAATGGGAAAATGATAGTGGAATCAGTTTACATTTAAATTCGAATATTCTCCTTAGAGAGTGTATGCATATATTTTCGAACACAACTTTGAAATCATTTCATCCGGAACAGTCGGTATGCGGTCATGATTGATTGTTCTCGTGTGTAAGGATCGCTCGGTGCAAAGCGATTGCTGCCGACGCCCTGCATGACCATAGCGCCGTCCTCTGTCTGCATGGCGCTGACCTCGGCCACGGCCGCTTTCGCCCATGTCGAAATACGATCTGCATCATTGAAAGGCGTGTGTTCGCGATTGGCACGGATGTCGAGAATACCCGCTGCACGAACCAGCATCGTGGCCGCCTGCTCGCGCGTAATATGGGCGTCCGGTGCAAATCTGCCGTTTCCGACGCCGTTCACAATGCCAAGCGACGCACATGCCAAGACATCTGCATTATCCGTGTCTGTAAAACTGCTGTCCGTGCCGCCGCGATAGACGATCAGCTGCTGAACAGTATTTCCGGTACGTTTCTGCGTGATTGCCGCAACCAGCTGACAGAATTCCTGTCGCGTGCATGGTTTTGTATATTGCCGCTGAAGCTCCTCAGGAACCAGTTCCGCCATGACCGCTTTCTCGACTTCGTCCGCCGCCCACGCGCTCATCTGACTGCGATTCGCCGCCGTTTGCGGTATTGCTGCCGTTCCCTCCCGCATATCGTAATATGCGGTTCGGCCACCCTTGCGGACAGCCAAGAGACCGGAAGCCGTCGAAATTTCGTCAAATTCTCCCGGAAGGAACACTTTTCCGTCATAGGGGCGCAGCGGTGTCCATGTCTGTCCGTTCATCGTGGCCGCCACGACAATTTCCGGCGGCGGCGCTTCGGCACCCTCATACTGTCCGGTCAGCAGTCGAACCGACTGATAACGACACGACACGGTAAGCTGTCCTTTTTCTGCTGACCAGACGCCGTATAAACCATTCTGCACATTCTGCACAACCATGTATCCGCCATCACTGATAAAACCGGCGGCGCGGAGTCCGCTGTCGGAAACGATGTTTCGACCGCTTGCGTTCCAGAGGAAAATCTCGCTGCCGTTTTTCGCGCAGTAATACGGAACCTGCGTGCTGTGAACGCCTGCCATGCCGTCCGCGCTGCCGATATACGTCAGTTCGTACAGATGATACGGTGTTTCGATGATATTTTTATCCGAGTACGGCTCGTAAAGCACATAATTTCCGTTTTCCTGCCGCTGAATATCACGGCCGTACCACGCTGCGCCCGCGCTCGACAAACACAGGCTGAGTGCCAGAGCGGCCGAGAGTGCTCTGTGGACTATTAGTTTCATATTAGTTCTACCTTTCTCCTGTTTACATAAGCAGAGTTATTTTCTCTTTTATAGTTGTTCGCGAACAAACTTCATAAAGGAGAAATTCTTATGTATCCTGCAACATCCGCTGCTATAACAGTGGCGAATTCGAAGATCCGACGAACACGCTTCCATTCAAGCGCAATGGTATTTGGCAGTCGGTTTCTGCGACCCAGTCTACGCCTGCCAAGTTAGCTCTAAGCGGCGGACATTCCATCTGGTTCGCGCTGACAGATGGTAATACCGGTGATATTGAACGCCGGTTTACACAGAGTTGAAATGATTCTCACTCCATTATATAACAATCTTGCACTGTAATATGTGATATTTCCCTTCAAATATTTTTAACCACGCTTCCCCATGCTGCAATCAGAGCAGCATGGGGAAGCGTCTTACATCGGAACGATTCGTCTCTCTATCCCTTCGAAACCCGTGCTGTAATTAGTCGCAGTTCATGTTCTGCATCATGTTTGCCGCGTCCTTGATGGTCATTGCAGAGTCGGTGCAGGCCATAATGTATGCATACATTTTATAAGGAGAACATTACAGGCCGCATGTCAACCTGCCGTGTAATAATTTTTGCGCAGCTCAATCGTGTCTACGCGATCATTCTCCGTTGAGAAAACCAGAAACAGGTTGTCCCATGTCCCGTACAATATCGTAATGCTCTGCTCCGTATCGCCTGCTTTCAAGCCTCTCGGCGTTTGGAACCGAGGGGAACAAGCCGTGATATTGCATATCTTTCCATCCATATTTTCCGCATCTTCTCCTGTGAGCCGCCGCATGACGGAAATCTTCAGGTCATTCGATTGATAATTTTCGATTGTGTAATTCAGTACATACGCCTTATCGTCTGACGGCTGCAATTCCGCAGATATATCGCTCGGAAGCTCCGAAAATGCCATGCCTGTCGCAAGCCTGTTTTCCGGATTCGTACTGTCGATCAGGCAATCGTCGTTCTGCACTGTGGATATAATAACCATTTTATCCGCCGCATAGCGCAGCGAATTGATGCCGGGCGCATACCGATCCGGAGCATCCACTCCGGTAAAGCCCAGCGGAAAATATATCATCCCGTCATGCCGGACAGGCGTCCGTCCGGCCGCAGCATTATAATACATCCCGCTCGAATCGGCCGGAAAGCATCTGACAGGAGCATCGGCAACGATGTCTTCGCCGTTTACTGCATAATTGTTTTTCCCGACATGGTATTCCACCGTATATGCGGAAAATTCAACTTTCGCCGTATCGCCATATTCACGGTACGTCCCGCCAAGGGCCTCGGTAACTTCTTGCAGAGGAATATAAAAAGTGTGGTCCTGAATATACGGCTTGCCTGCGAGTTCGAACGCTTCGCCGTTCCGGTATGCCGTATTTTCTCCGGCTGTTAGCGTCAGCGTCCATTCGCCGGCCGTTGCCGGCGGTGCGCTGTCTGCCGAAGCGAAATATATAATCAGTATCGTGATCATAAGCAGAATGCTGCGTTGTATCGATTTCATAGGTTTTCTCCTCATTCACAAGAAATCGCAACAAAATCAGAACACAAAATTTCCGCAAAGCGCCGCGGCAGCACGACCGGAGCCTGCGCAAGAAGCCGCAGCTCTCATTGTTGCGGTGTTGTCTTTCTATTATTGCGCTAACTGATTATACATCCGTTCAATGGTTACGATGGCCTGCTCGCCGGTATAACCGCCGTCCGGATGGAATTCGTTATTCTCCTCGCCTTTCATGATACCGATATTCTGCATGGTGTAGATGCTGTCACGCGACCAGTCGCCGAACTGCGCGTCATCGGCGTATTGCCTGCTGCTCTCTGCGGTTTCCGCGCCGCCAAGCGACTTGTACAGCCGGTCGAGCATCGTTGCGGCTTCTTCGCGCGTGATGAACGCATACGGGCGGAATGTTCCGTCCTCGTAGCCGGTGACGATGCCGAGCGCCGCCGCGACAGCAACATTGTTATCCTCGTAGTCAGAAAAAGCTGCGTCCGGTATGTTTTCCGGAACAGAACTCATCTTGCTGTACAGATTGACTGCCAGCTCACAGAAATCCACGCGCGTGATGTCGAGTCGGGGATAATAAAAATTAGACCCCAATCCATGCTCGTGTGCGGCGGCCACGTCAGGCCTTGCCCACGCACTGTACTCACCCGCATTCGCAGGGAGTTCAACCTCGCCGCCCGTACCATCCAGATAATAGAGTGTTTTGCCTCGCCAGCCGATATAACGATTATCGCGCCAGTCTATCCCATCAAAGTCGTTTTTTCCGATGTCTTTGCCGGTTTTGTCAATCAATCCGTATTTTCCGTTGCCATATGCGCCTTTCACAGAACCTTCCCACAAAGTGCTTCCTGTCTGAATGGCCATCAGTCCGTTGTGAAACACGGGCGTGCTGATTGCAACACCGCCGTCAATGTCATCGCGGAGCATATTCATATTTTCGTCAAACAGAACCAGCTTTGGAATATCATATTGGATGGTTGTCGGCTCCTGATAATAGATAACATCAGTTAAAGGACGTTTGGCATAAATACCAACGAAAAAGTAGCCTTCATCTGAAACGCTCATACAGGTTCCTTCTACCGGCAGATCCATCGGCGTTATATTTCCGTTTTCATCGGAAAGATAGAAATCCGAACAGTGTTCCTTACCCAGAATTTCCTTCGACAACAGAATTTTATTGTCAGCAAGCACATCTATCGTATCATATTCGAGCGGAATAACCATTTCTCCGGTTTCTATATTGACAACGCCGTCCAGAAAACCATATTTTATGTAGCCATCTATATCGAGACTGATGGTGTAAAGGTTTTTCGATGGCACAAGCGGCGATGCGTATCCACCATAACCATCACCATCGATAAAATACATACTCTTATCATTCTCATTCTGCCATTGCTGCTGCACCTGTGCAATACTGGATTGCAGGGCCTCCTGCGGTGTGACAGTTCTAACCGCTCCGGCACAGACCGCCATGCTGCCGGCGATGAGCGCCGCCGCGATCAAGTAACGTAATTTTTTCATGCTCTACTCCTCCTTGTTCTGTGGTCTGATATAGTGGTATATATAGTATAACATTTCAGAAGGCCAAAATGTGACATGGCATCTCTACACAACTTAATTTTCATGCGAATGTCACACTACGGCATCGTTAATTGTTATTATTATAATTAGGTTTACATTTGGATGTCAATACGCTCTTGATCCATTGAAAGGTTGACAGCCGCCTTCGGCTGCGTATAATTTTGTATAAGAGAAAAGGTGGTTGTCGTATGAAAAGAATCTGTTTGGTATTATCAGCGCTGGCATTATGCTGCACCATGTTGATAGGAGCCGGAGCAGTAGGCACATCTTCGCAAATGTCGCTTACGCAGCAGGCAATTACGCATTTTCAACAAAGCCCACCGGAAAAGGATACCAGTTATCCGGAACATACGGCATGGAAAAGTTGGCAAATTGACAGCTGCGAGGTTCTTCCGTGTCGACTGATCGAGGAAAAGGACATCTGGAAGCTGATATTTACCCCGAGTGACTATAGCAGCCGATGGGTCTGCGCGGTCGATTTGTCCGCCGGAACGATTATTACGCCCCTGTTTGATGGTCTTGATGGTCAAATTTGGAAGTGCGCAGATGATCAGTTGCTGCTAGAGCATAGCGACACTTATCAACTATGCGATTTGAATGGCAGTTTGACCGATATATCCATTCCTCATGCCGGCCATGTATTGGCAGTCGATGATCAAGGATATGTCCTTTGCCAGTACCCGGTCACCAGAACTGTGCGGACCGATAGCGGCACAATGCCGTACACGTTCCATCAGTACACGCTGCTGGGACCGGATTTTACCGTCCTGCAGGACGGCATCGACCAG
>OLQV01000842.1_pt1 | contig 25432 bp, 26 predicted proteins | sample 1672371 | NCBI WGS metagenome assembly OLQV01 (sample SAMEA3136676, study PRJEB25190) | human gut metagenome
ACAGTAACGGATGGCAAAGGTGCAAGTATATCTGGTTTTGATATAACAACTAAAACAGATTTAATAACATTATTTGATAATAGAGAAATAGAGAATAGACCTTTAGTTAGATCAAAGATACCATTTAATAGGACATGAGATAAGACATTTAAAGTTAAATATTTATTTATGATTACTGTTATTAAATAGAAAAATACTGAAGTACCATAGATTATTAAGATTACTTTTAGAGAGTCTATGATTGCTTTAGATAAGGACTCTGAAAAATCTTTTGATGGGGAGTCATTTATAATAATGACTTCTTTTTTTGGTGGTTTAAATATTAAAGCAATTATTAAGTTACTTAGAATTAGACAGATTAGTATTTTTAGAGCAAGAGTTTTATTAAGAAGAATTGTTACAGTGTTTAGAACAAACATAGGATTTGGAAAATGGGTAAATGCTAAAAGATAATTAGCAGTTTTGGTTGATATTAAATCTTTTTCTAGTAAGTCTTTTGTATATTTAGAGCCTGATGGGATACCAGATAAAATACTCATTATAGTTACATAGAAGATACTACCATTTAGTTTTAATTTATTATTTATTAATTCTATTAGACCTTGATCTATTAGGATAGTTGATAACATAAAGAAAACAAAGTTTGTAGGAAAAAGTTTTGTTATGAAGAGGTTGGTGTAGTCTAAAATACTTTTAATTACAAGAGTGGAATTAATAGTATAGAGAATTAACAGTGTTAATAGAAATGTAATAATAATAATTCTTTGATAAGTTTTTTTCATATTTCTCCATTTCTTTGTTATAATTAAACAAGGTGATATGATGATTAAAAAGTTTTTTAATGATATAGTAGAATTTATTAAGGAAGAATATAAGTTTATTATATTTTTGCTACTTAGTGTTATTTTATTCTTATTCCCAGTTAATTATTATATTATTGTAGGTGGAGATATTAGCAATATTGATGATAGAGTTATAATTAGTGATTCTTATAATAGTAAGGGAAGTTTCAATATATCTTATGTTTCAGAGTTAAAAGGTAGACTTGGCCCTTATTTACTTAGTTATATTATTCCTGGATGGGAAAGTGAGAGTGCTAATGATTATAAGTATGTAGATGAGGAGACTATTCAAGATATTGAGTTTAGAAATAGACTTGATTTAGTTAGTACTAATGGTAACGCTATTAAATGGGCTTATGAGTTAGCTAGTAAGGAGTATAAGATTGTAGATACTAAGGTTTATGTTATATCTGTTAGTGATGATATGCCTAGTAATTTAAAAATAGGAGATAGGATTGTTAAGTTTGATGATAAGGAAATAGAAAATGTTAATAGTATTAGAGAGTATTTAGGAAGTGTTTCTAAGGATGAGGTTACTATTACAGTTATTAGAAATAATAAGGAAGTTAATATAACTGCTAAAGTTTATTCTGAAAATGGTAAGAAATTAATTGGTGTTTATTTACAAGAAGTTAGTGAGTATGAAACTGATCCAGACGTGGAGATTAAGTTTAAGAGTAGAGAGTCTGGTCCATCAGCGGGTTTAATTACAACTTTATCTATATATGATAAATTAACAGAAGAGGATTTAACTAAAGGATTAAAGATTGCTGGTACTGGTACAATTGAAGCAGATGGGTCAATTGGTAAAATTGGTGGAGTTAAATATAAGTTAGCAGGAGCAGTTAAAAATAAGGCCGATGTGTTTTTAGTACCTAGTGGAGATAATTATGAAGAGTGTGTTAAATTAAAAAGAGATAATAAATATAAAATTAAGATAATAGGAGTTTCAACAATAGAAGAAGCTATAGAAAAATTAGAAAATTTGGAGGTTTGATTTGAATGAAAATAGGAATAGATATAGATAATACTATTTGTTCAACAGATGAGGTAATTGATATAAAGATAAAAGAATATATAAAAGAACATGGAATAAGTCAGGAAGAGTTCTTTGGTGATAGTAGTAATATGGATAAATTTTATAAAGAGAAAATATTAGAAGTAATTGCTGAAGATCCTGTAAAGGATGATTTCTTGAGAGTGTTAAATAAACTTAAAGTAAATAATGAAATAATAATAGTAACAGCACGTAATGAGACTTTTGTTAAGACTTCTCAAAGTATGAGAAAAGCTACTATGGATTGGTTAGCTAAAAATAATATTTATTATGATAAGTATTTTGATGATGCTTATAAAGAAGGAAAAGTTAAAGTTTGTAAAGATGAGAATATTGATATTATTATAGATGATGATATTAATAATTATTTGGCTTTTAAGGAACATGGAGTTAATACTTTACTTTTTGATGATAAGTGTAAGTATTTAGATATAGTAGATAGAGTAGGATCTTGGGAGGAAGTTTTAGATATTTTACTTGGTAATTAAGTGTTAGGAGAAGAAGACTATGGATAATAGATTTGTTAAAATTAGGGATGTTGAAGATGAGATGTTCAAGAATGGAGTCCCTTCTTTTGAGAAAAGTTTTGATTTATTGAGTATTGATGCTAATGATATTACTCAGAATGAATGGATAAGTCAGACTAGAAGAAGAATTAATTTTTTAAGAGAGAGACCTGATGAGTATTATGAGTTTATTACTAATATTATTAAAACTTCTTTTTCTGATGAGAGTGATAAAAGTATAATTAATTTTATGAATAGTTATTTTCCAAGAGTTTTTGATGATGTAATTAGAAATTTATGTGTACAAGGACATTATGATAAAGTTATTGATATTGTTGATTATACTTCTAGTTTTGCTTTAAGACGAAAAAATGAAGTATTAGATATAGTGTGGAGTGACTTAATGAGAAGATGTTCTTCTAATATGAAAAGTCCGGAATGGAAGTATTTTGATTTATCTAAAAGACAGAGGGATAATTCTTCGATTATTGCTGTTGAAGATATGGATGAGGCAGATAAGAATCAAAGTATAAAGGATTTTTCTGAAGGATCAGAACTTTTAGAAATATGTTTAAAGACTTTATGGAAAAGAGGTTTTGAAACTAGGGCTTGTTGTAAAGGAGCTCATTTATCATATGATCTTCGAGGGGAACCTTCTGTTAGTTCTATTGCTTATATAGCTTTTGCTCCTGGTAGTAATTTTGTTTTCTCCTTAGATGATTTTATGTTAACAGATGATGATGTTTTTATAAGTAATACTTTAAATGATATACATTACTTTGGAAATGATATAGATGGTTTTTTGGCAGGACTTACTTATTCTGTTATGACAGGAGAAAAGGATAATAGAAAGCAGTTAAGAAGAAAGTTATTAAGACAAGATAGTCAAGATCAAACTAAAGCTTTCTTTAAATCATTTGGTTATGGTTTAGAAAAGATTGGCTTTGATGAGGAACAATGTGATAATTTAATGAAGTTAGAAATGGGATTTTTAAATGATTCTAATTCAGGAACAGGAAGAGCAGAAACTTATGCTAAGGAAAAAGCAATGTTACGAAAATATATAGAAGAGAATAATAGGAAACTATTAGAAAAACAGAGTTTGGATAAAAGTCAAATAACTGGTATTAAGAAATAAAACTTTCAAATTAGTGAAAGTTTTTTCTTTTTATTAATTTTTCACATAATTTCACATAAAGTTCCAATAATTCGACAACAATTAAGTGTTACTATAGAGGTGTAGAAAGGAGGAATTAGTATAAGGTTAGATAATTAGAAAAATACAAATTAATGTTAAACTACTTTACTTTATATATATAAGGAGGGTTGCTTATTAGATTATAGAATAATTTAGAAAATAGTGTTATACTATTGGTGGTGATATAATATGTATACTGTTTGTTTGGTAGAAGATGAAGTCGATTTAGCAAACTTAATTAAGACTTATTTAGAAAAAGCCGGGTATAATGTAGTTAGCTTTACTAAAGGAAGTGATGCAATTAACTATATTGGAAATAAAGTACATATTTGGATTTTAGATATTATGCTTGGCGATGATATTAATGGATACGATATAATTAAAGCTATTAGAGAAAAAGATGAAGAAGTTCCAGTTATATTTACATCAGCAAGAGATCAAGACTTAGATAAAATACTTGGACTTGAACTTGGTAGCGATGATTATATTACTAAACCTTATTCCAGTAAAGAATTAGTTCTTAGAGTTAATAAAATTATTAAAAGGGTTTATAAAGATGAAAGTACAACATTGATAACTTATGAAGATTACAGCGTAGATTTAACGAAGAGAATGGTTTTTGAAGAAGGAAAAGAAGTAAAATTAACAACATTAGAGTTTGACTTATTAGTACTATTTTTAAAGAATAGAGATAAGTCGTTTACAAGAGATGAAATATTAGATGCTATATGGGGTAGTGATTACTTTGGTTCTGATCGAGTTGTAGATGACTTGGTTAGAAGACTTAGAAAGAAACTTCCAAAGCTTAATTTGAATTCAATCTATAGGTATGGGTACAGACTATCATGAAGCGTATTAACAAACTTAGTAAACAATTAGTTTGGCTTGTAGGTTTTATATTCGTATTACTTTTTATATTATTAGGTTTAGTATTACCAAAGATGTTGATTCCAGTTGCTGAAAATAATATATATAATTATTTAAGAGAACCATTACAATTAGTTAATGCCAATGTTGACTATAAATTACTTGATACAGAGATTGCTTACATTTATGTTGTAGGTGATAGTGTTTTAACAACAGAGAACTTGAGTGGTGAACTTGGTATTGATAATGTTACAGCTTTGTTAGAAAAAATAAATAATGATTATGGTAAGATTCAGTATAAACATAAGTTTTATTACTATTATGCTATCGAAAATGAAAAAGTTAAAAAGATCGCTATTACAAACGACAGTTATATAAATAAGACAAAGACAGATATATTGGGGGCAATATTTCCAATAGTATTAGGTACATGTTTACTTATTGGTCTTATTCTAATTGCTTGGTCAACAATTATAGTTAAAAAGATTGAGAAGTTGAAGAGTAAGATTGATAATATAGATAATCCCGATTATAACCATAAAATAGATTTTGAGGTAGATGATGAGATTAAGTCACTTGCTTTAGCAATAGAAGATATGCGAATTTCTTTAATAAATCAAGAAGAATATCGTAATCAGATGTATCAAAATATATCACATGATTTTAAGACACCTCTCACCGTTATAAAATCATATATAGAAGCTGTTGATGATAAAGTTGAAGATGAAGCTACAGCACTTAACGTTATTAGAGAACAGACTTCTAAATTAGAACAAAAAGTACACTCACTTCTTTACTTAAACAAACTCGATTATCTTAAAAATTCTAAAAACATAAAGTTAGTACCAGTTGATATGGAAAATATTATTAAGACGGAAGTAGAAAAGTTTAAGTTCCATAGAAAAGAATTGAATTTTATAGTTGAATATGATAAAAAGAGTCAATTCGTTGGAACTGTTGAAAACTGGGAAACAATACTTGATAATTTACTTAGTAATTTTATAAGATATGCTACTACAACTATAAAAATTACAGCTAAGCAAAATAAATTAATTTTATACAATGATGGAGATAATATTAATAGTGATTTCCTTGATGGAATATTTACTCCGTTCCGAAAGGGAATTAAAGGCGAATTTGGGCTTGGCTTATCTATTGTTAAAAAGACTCTTAATCTTATGAACTATGATATTGTTATAGTTAATGAAAAAGTCGGGGTATCGTTTATAATTACAAAGGGGACTCATAAATAGAGTCTTTTTTTGTTTGTATTAAAGACAAATTTAGGGTTTTGGGTTATAATAATGTTGGTGATATTATGAAAATAAAAGATTTAGTTTTAAAGTTAATAGATAGAGAAAAAACAATATCTTCAATGGAGTCTTGTACTGGTGGAGGTTTTGCTAATGAAATTACTAATATTGAAGGAGCTAGTGATATATTAAAGTTTAGTGCGGTTACTTATTCTAATGAATATAAGATTAAGATGGGTGTTTCTAAAGAATTAATTGATAAGTATTCAGTATATAGTTTTGAAGTTAGTGATAGTATGGCTTTAAATATTAGTGAGTTTACAAATAGTGATTTTGGGGTTGGTATTACTGGTAAGTTAAATAGAGTTGATAAAAATAATCCGTATGGAGAAGATAATGTTGTTTTTGTTAGTGTTTTTGATAGAGAAAATAAGAAGTATTATCATAGACTAGTAGAAGCTGTTAGGGATAGTAGATGTAATAATAAGGAACTTGTTATTGAAAATGTTTGTGATATTTTTGAAGAGTTACTTAAATAAAATATAGTGGAGGATGTTATGAGTGATATAGTTGGAGTATTTGATTCTGGTATTGGTGGTTTAAGTGTACTTAGGGAGTTAGAAAAGATATTACCTAATGAGGATTTTTATTATTATGGAGATAGTTTAAATAATCCGTATGGAGAAAAAAGTGATGAAGAGTTATTTGAAATCACTTCTGGAGTAGTTGACTATTTAGTTAATAAAGGATGTAGAGTGATTGTTATTGCTTGTAATACGGCTACTACTAGATGTATGAAGTATTTAAGAGAAAAGTATAAAGATATTATTTTTGTAGGAACAGTTCCCGCTATTAAAGTTGCGTGTGATAGAGATTTTAAAAATACTCTAGTAATGGCTACTCCTGCTACTATTGAGTCCGAAAGGACAATGGAGCTTATTCGAGATAATATAAGAAAAGATCAAAATATTTATTTGGTTGCTTGTCCTGGTCTTGCTAATGCTATAGAGGATAATGATCAAGAGAAAATAGAAGAAATATTAAAGGATACTTTTAGGGAATATAAGGATAAGGAGATCGACTCGATCGTTTTAGGTTGTACACATTATCCATTTATAAAAGAAGATATTCTTAAGGAAATGCCAGGAGTTATTTTACTTGATGGATCTAGAGGAGTGGCGATGGAGGTTAAGAGACAACTTGAGAATAATGGTCTTTTAAGTGATAAGTTAAGTAGAAAAATAGTTATATATAATTCGCTTACAAAAGAAGAAGTTACGAAATAGAAATATTTAGTGACTTTTTCTTTTTACGTGTTATAATTGTAGTATGAATTATAGTATAGAGGTGTAGTTATGAAATTAAAAAGAGGAATTTTTACTTTGATGTTTTTAGTGGGTATTTTAATATTACCTAGTAGTGTTCAAGCTCTAGATTTAAAACTTACATATAATGAGACTTGGGAGGGGTGCTTTAATAAAAAATTAGTATTTTCTAGCTATGATGACAGCGGAAATATGGATGGTTATTTATTTTTTAGTGAGGATGGTATTATTAAGCAAGATCTTAATAATAAGATAGTTTATAAAGATAAGACTTTTGAGGCATCTAATGTTGATGTTTCGACAATTGCTTCTTCTAATAGTGGTGGTTATGTCGTTAAGGGAGAGGCTGATATTTTAATTACTGGTTATGATGAAAACGACAATGTTATTTTTGAAAAACAATATGGTGGTAATGGTATTGATGCAGAGCCAGAAGCCATTAATTCATATGATAATAATGGAGTTTTAGATGGGTATTTAATCTTATTTATTACTACTTCTTCTGATTTAGGTATTGAACAGGGATTTACTTTATTAAAAGTTGGTTTAGATGGTAATATTGTTTGGGTAAAAAACTTCAATGAACAATTTCGTTTAGGGGGATTACTTTATGCGAAGAATCAGTCTATTTATGCAATTGATGTGACAAATAATACTAAATTGACTAGTGAGGATTTTGTTACTGGAGATGTTGCTTGGGATAAAGAAACCGGTATTGAAATTAATAATATTAATTATAGTTATGACAAGAATGGTAAAATTGATGGTGTTGTGGTTGTTGGTGGTATTAGTGGTAATAATAATTATTCTGGAATAATAGCTAAGTATGATTTAGATGGTAATGAAATGTTTAGAAGTAGTTATGATAATAAAACTGTATCTTCTGTGTATTTTGATGTTACAGGTAGTTATTTACCAGATGGAACTTATGATGGATATATAGTTACGGCAGCTTCTGATGATAATAGAACATTTTTAGTAAAGTATGATCTTAATGGAAAAAAAGTATCTGAAATAGTTTATTCAAATAATAGTAATTTGATTTTTGGGATTGCTAATAATTTTGATAAGTCTGGGAATCAAAATGGATATTTGTTGTATGCTTTAGAACACAAAAAAGATTTGTTGAGGGAAAATGATGTAGAAACACAGGATCTATCCTGCAAAAAATTAATTGTTGCTAAATACACATATGATATGTTTCCTGTAGCTAAGGAGGAAACTAGTGGAGGAACTATTACTGTTAAGTCTGATGCTTATCCAGGAGAGATGGTTAAAGTAAAAGTATTAGTTAAAGAAGGGTATAGTTTAGCTAGAATTATTGTTAAAGATGAGTCTGGTAAAGAGATAGAAGTTAATAGTGATGGGACATTTGTAATGCCAGAGGGAAAAGTTACTGTTAGTGCAATATATAAAAGGATAACTAATCCGGATACAGTGTCTGCTGCTTATATGGTGCTTGGAGTAGTACTATTGATTGCTGTTGGAAGTTTAATTGTAATAAAAAATAAGAATAGGGATATGTAGTTTTATGGGACTCTAAAAGGAGTCCTTTATTTTTGTTGATTTTTTGTTATAATTATTATGGGAGATGATTAATTATGAAATTTATGGTTTCAGAAGAATTTTTTGAGAAGGTTCCAAATGCATATTTTGGGATAGTTTATTTTAATAATTTTGATAATAAAACAAAACTAGATTTCACAGATAAAATGTTAGAAGAATCTATTAAGAGTGCTAAGGAAAGACTTGGTGAAGAACGTGTGAAAGAGAATCCATTAATCATTCCTTATCGTGATGCATTTAGAAATTTAGGAATTAATCCTAATAAATTTATGTGTTCAATAGAAGCTTTAATGACAAGGATTTCTAAAGGAGGAGAAATACCTCGTATTAATCCTATTGTTGATATATGTAATGCACTATCTATTAAATATATTTTACCTGTAGGAGTACATGATGTTGATAACTTTAAAGGAGATTTAGAAATAAGAGGTGCAGTAGAATCTGATACATTCGTTCCATTTGGAAGTGAAGAAATTGAACATCCAGAAGTTGGAGAAATAGTTTACGTTTCTGGTGATGAGGTTAAAACTAGAAGATGGACTTGGAGACAAGGAGAGAAAAGTAAAGTTACAGAAGAGACTAGTAATATATTTGTACCAATAGATGGATTTAGTGATGTTAATAAAGATGAAGTTTTAGCATTACAAAAAGAGTTAGTTGAAATACTTAAAACTTTAGGAATAGATGCAGTTGTAGACTATGTTGATAAAGACAAAAGAAGTTTTGAAGTATAGTTATAGTTTTATTATTAAAATAGAAAAGTTGTGGTTTGTACAACTTTTTTGCATTTTGGGATTATTTGTGATATAATACAATAACTGTTTAGGGGGAAGAGTTTAAATGAGAGAAAATAAATATAGAATTGTAGAATCAAGTACTAAAGATTGTATGGTAGTACCAATTTATGATGATGGTGGAGGAAGACTAGAAGATCGTTCTTTATATGCTAATCAAGTTGGAGTTGCGATAAGTGTTGGTAAGGCAATTTGCTTTGATATTAATATTGTTGGAGCACAAATTATTAAAAAAATAGATGATGATGTAGTTGCTTATGAATGTTATTTAGGTATTCCAAGTGAGTTTGATGCGTATGGTGCACCTACTGAAGTTAAGATAGGTAGATTTAAATATAGAGCAGGAGACTTTAGTTCATATTGTACTCCTAGAATTACAAAGAGAAAGTTAGTAGTATTTTCTGAACGTGATGAGTTAGCTTCAGCTTGTTTTAATGCTTTGAATCCAATATATGGTTCAGATGATTATAGCTTTTGTGGAATAGAACATTCTACTACTAATAAGAAGTTAGTACGTTAAATTAATAGCCGATTGGCTATTTTTTTTGTTATAATAGTCTTGAAGGTGATTTAATGATTAAATTTGACTTAGCAAAACTAGATAATGATATTTTTAATAAAAATATAAATAGAAAAGAAGAGATTTATGAGAAGTTTAATAATAGTGGGATGATTGGTTGGACTAGGGATGTAGATAAAAAACTAGTTTCTACTATTTTAGAACTTAGAGATGAAATAATGACTGAAGCTGACTGTTTAGTTGTTATTGGGATTGGAGGATCTTATTTAGGAAGTTGTGCCTTAAATAGATTGTTTAATGGCTATTATAAAGATAAATTTAGAGTAATATATTTGGGTAATAATTTATCTAGTGGATATATAAGTGAAACTTTGGAATATTTAAAAGATAAGAATTTTTATGTTAATGTTATTAGTAAGACTGGTACTACGATGGAAGTAGATATTAATTATCAATTAGTTAAAGAATTAATGAAGAGTAAATATAGTTTAGAAGAGATAAAGAAGAGAATAATTATTACTACTAATAGTGATACTGGAAAGTTAAGAGATGAAGTTAGGGAGTATGGATATAGATCTTTTGTAATAGATGATGATATAGGAGGAAGATATTCATTAATAACGGTAGGACATTTATTACCTATGGCATTTTCTTTAGACATAGAAAAGTTAATTAATGGTTATAGAGATGGACTTAAATCTTTAAAAGATATGGCTTATACTTATGCTTGTAGTAGAAGAAGTCTATTTGATATGGGAAAATATATAGAGAATTATTCAGTGTATGAAGAGAAGTTTAACTATTATTTAGAATGGTTAAAACAATTGTTTGGAGAGACTGAAGGAAAAGATAAGAAAGGTATATTTCCTGTTTCTACGATAGGTACAAGAGATTTGCATTCATTAGGACAATTTATACAAGAGGGAAATCCAATTATATTTGAAACGTTTATTAAGATTTTAGAAGTTACTGATTTTAAATATAAGAGTAAGAGCCTTGATGATATAAATAACTTAGTTTTAGATTCAGTGGTTTTAGCACATTCTTCTAATAATACTTTTTGTAATGTTATAACTATAGATAAGATAAATGAGGAGAACATTGGTAAGTTAAGTGCATTTTTTATGATGAGTGCAGCATATTCAGGATATTTATTTGATGTAGAGTCATTTAATCAACCAGGAGTTGATGTTTATAAAAATCTAGTTAGAAATAAGTTAGGAGAAGAATAAGATGAAGAAGAAATATTTAATTATTATAAGTATACTTCTATTAATATTTCTTAGTATGTTAGGAGTTGTCTTATTTGATAAGAGCCTTGTTTTTGATAGTAGTATTTATGAGACTTTAATGGGATTTAGATGTAGTTTTTTAGATAACTTTTTTAAGGCAATTACTTGGTTTGGTAATCCGATGACAATAATTGGATTAATAGTTATATTTATTGCTATATTTAGAAATAAAGATAGTTTATTGTTAACTATATCAGCTTTGGATTCAGTAATAGTAAACTCAATAATTAAACATATAGTTAAGCGAGATAGACCTAATATATTAAGACTTGTTAGTGAGAGTGGATATTCATTTCCATCAGGACATGCGATGATATCAGTTTGTGTATATGGATTTTTATTTTACTTAGCTATGGTTAGAATAAAGAATAAATATTTGAGATGGGTAAGTTGTTTTGTACTGGGATTTTTAATACTTGGAATTGGAATTAGTAGAATATATGTTGGAGTACATTATGCATCAGATATAATAGCAGGATATGCTTTAGCAGGAATTGAGATAATTTTATTAATACAATGTGAAGATTTAATTAAACTTAGGGGGAAATAAGATATGTATAAATTATTAGTTAGTGATTTTGATGGGACTTTAGTAGGAGAAGAGTTGGCAATAAGCTTTCCGGTTGTTTTAGCAATAGATAAGATAAGAAGAGAGAAAAAAGTATTATTTACGATTGCGACTAGTAGATGTTTAGGAGATATACTTTATTATAATAGAGACTTTTCATTTTTAGATTATGTAGTTGCTTCTAATGGGGCAGTTGTTTATGATGTTAATAAAGAAAAAATATTATTTAAGAAGAGTGTTTTGGTTTCTAATGTTAAGAAAATTTATAATACTTTTAGTGGGTATGATATCTATGCTTGTAGAAAAGATAGGAAGTTTAGACTTGTTAATTTAGAAGATATTAAAGATATATATAAATTAGAAATAGTATGTAAGAGTGATATAGATATAGAAGAAGTTATTTCTAGATTAGATAATTTGAATTTAAAAATTACTTGTGCTAAAAATTATATTAATGGAACATATTATGTAGATATAGTATATGAAGGGATAAATAAATTTACGGGAGTAGAAGTTATTTGTAATAAGAAAAAGATAGATAATAGAGAAGTTATTTCTATAGGGGAATCGGATAACGATATAGAATTAGTTAGAGATAGTGGATATGGTGTTTCTACAAATAAGGGAATAGATAAAGTAAAAGAAGTTTCTAAGGAAGTTATGACTAATAGTTTAGATAAATGGATAGAGGAGAAATTTAAGTAGATTTTTCTTTGATATGACTGATAATTGTATTATAATTGTTGGTATAGGAGAGGCGGTAATATATGAAAATAAAGGTTAATAAGAATGGGAAACTGTTAGATTATTTATATAATAATTTAGATATGCCTAAGAAGAAAATTAAACAGTATTTGACTCATGGATCTATTTTTGTTAATAATGTTAAAGTTAGACAATATAATTATCCAGTAATTAATGGGATGGATATAGTAATAGATACTGATAGTAAGAATAAGAAAGTATTACCTTTTGAAGTTTTATTTGAAGATGATAATATTATTGTTGTTAATAAACCAGCTGGGCTTTTGACAATAGCGACGGCTAAAGAAAAAGAAAAGACTTTATATCATATTGTTTCAGAATATTTAAAAAGTAAAGATAGAAATGCTAGAGTATTTATAGTACATAGATTAGATAAAGAAACATCTGGTATTGTAGTACTTGCTAAAAACGAAAAGATTAAGAATCAATTACAAGAGAATTGGAATAATTATGTTAGTTTAAGAGAGTATGTAGCTGTTGTTCATGGACATTTAAAAGAGAGTGAAGGAAGAATTGTACAAAATCTAAAAGAGACTAAGACTAATTTAGTATATGTTACTAAACATGATGATGGAAAAGAAGCAATTACTAATTATAAAGTAATTAAAGATAGTGGTAAATATTCATTAGTTAGTATCAATATAGAAACTGGTAGAAAGAATCAGATAAGAGTTGCTTTTGCTAGTTTAGGTAATCCAATAGTTGGAGATAATAAATATGGAATTAAGGATAGAGAAAATAGGTTATGTTTACATGCTAATAGATTGAAAATGTATTATCCGGTTATAAAGAAAGATATTTTATTTGAAACTAGTAATCCAGTAGAATTTAAGAAGTTTACTAATAAATAGGAGATATATATGAAAAAAATATTAATGATATTAGTTAGTGTTTTAGTAGTAGGATGTTTGATATTTATTTGGAAAGATGAATTATTTGGAAAAAGAGTAGATAATAATAGTAGTGATCTTAATGATGTTAAAAAGAATAATGTTAGTACTGATTTGTTTGGACAGTATTATGATGATGCAGAAAAGATAATGAAAGATATGACATTAGAAGAGAAGATTGGTCAATTATTTTTAGTTAGATATGATAAGAATTTAGCTAGTAGTTGGGTTTATGATTATCATCCTGGAGGATTTATTATGTTTGCTAAGGACTTTGATAATCATACTAAGGATTCAATAAAAGAAGAAATAGATAATTTACAAAGTATTAGTAAAATACCGTTAGTAGTAGCAGTAGATGAAGAAGGTGGATATGTTACTAGAGTTAGTAGATATCCTAATTTTAGAGATAGTAAATTCTTATCTCCTAGAGAATATTATGAAACTGGTGGAGAAGAGTTATTAGAGAAAACTGAAAAGGAAAAAGCTACATTATTACTTAGTATTGGAGTTAATTTGAATTTAGCACCTGTTGCGGATGTATCTATTAATAGTAATGATTTTATTAATATTAGAACATTTAATAGAGATGCTAAGGAGACTGCAGTATTTATTGGTAAAATGGTTAAGTATGCAAATGATGTTGGTATTTCTTCTTCACTTAAACATTTTCCGGGATATGGAAATAATGTTGATACACATACAGGTGTTGCGATAGATGAGAGAAGTTATGAGAACTTTTTAGAGAATGATTATTTACCATTTGAAGAGGGTATTAAGAATAAAGTTCCAACTGTACTTGTTTCTCATAATATAATTAATTGTATAGATAGCAAGTATCCAGCAACACTAAGTAAGAAAGTAATTGGAGAGCTACGAGAAAAGTTAAACTTTTCAGGAATTGTTATTACAGATGATTTATCGATGGGTGCTGTTAGTAGTTATGTAGAAGATGGAAGTGCGGCAGTACTTGCAGTTAATTCTGGAGATGATTTGATTATTACATCAGATTTTGTTAAGATGTATGATGAAGTTTATCAAGCAGTTACTGATAAAAAAATAGATATAGAAACTATTGATCGAGCAGTTAAGAGAAATATTGCTTGGAAGATAGCTTATGATATGTAGGAGGATATTATGGCAATAGATGTTAAGAAATTATATGAAAAATTAGATGATTATATGGGACATGAAGTTGTACTTCAAGGTTGGATTCGTAATCATCGTAAACAAAAAGAATTTGGTTTTATTGATTTTAATGATGGTACATTTTTTAAGAGTGTACAAGTAGTATATGATAATAAGTTAGAGTCTTTTGATGAGATACAAGCTTTACATGTAGGTTGTGCAATAGAAGTAGTTGGAGAAGTTATTGAGTCTCCTGCTAAAGGACAAGCTTTTGAAGTTCAAACTAAGTCTATTAAATTACTTGGAGATTGTGGTGAGGATTATCCTATTCAACCAAAGAGACATACAAGAGAGTTTTTAAGAGAACAAGCATATCTTAGACCTAGAACTAATTTATTTAATGCGGTATTTAGAGTTAGAAGTGTAGCAGCTTATGCAATACATAAATATTTCCAAGAAAATGGATATGTATATTTCCATGCACCATTAATTACAGCAAGTGATTGCGAAGGTGCAGGCGAGATGTTCCAAGTAACTACACTTGATTTAAATAGAATTGCTAAACTTGGTAAAGTTGATTATAGCAAGGATTTCTTTGGTAAACAAACAGCACTTACTGTATCAGGACAATTACAAGCAGAGACATTTGCTTTAGCTTATAAAAAGACATATACATTTGGACCAACATTTAGGGCTGAAAATTCTAATACGAAGACACATGCTAATGAGTTTTGGATGATTGAACCAGAAATTGCTTTCTGTGATCTAGAAGGTGATATGGATGTCATGGAGGAAATGTTAAAGTATGTTGTTAAATATGTACTTGATAACTGTAAAGAAGAGATGGAGTTCTTTGATAGTTTTGTTGAGAAAGGTTTACTTGAGAAACTTAATAAATTAGTTAATAGTGAGTTTGTTAGAATTAGTCATGAAGAAGTTATTTCAATATTAAAGAAAGCAGATGTTAAATGGGAATTTGAACCTGAATATGGGGAAGATATTGCTAAAGAACATGAAAAATATATTACTGAATACTTTAATGGACCAGTATTTATTAAAGATTGGCCTAAAGATATTAAGGCATTCTATATGAAACAAAATCCAGATGGTAAGACAGTTGCAGCAGTTGATTTGGAAGTACCAGGTGCAGGAGAATTAATGGGTGGATCACAAAGAGAAGAAGATTATGATAAACTAGTTAAGAGAATGGATGAATTAAAAATGGATAAGACTGGACTTGAATGGTACTTAAATTTACGTAGATTTGGTGGATGTTATCATTCAGGATTTGGTATGGGATTTGAACGTTTACTAATATATTTAACAGGAGTTGAAAATATTAGAGATGTTATACCATTCCCTAGAACTCCAGGTAACTGTGAATTTTAAAATTACAAAATTACATATTTTGTAATTTTTTTGTATAAAAATATATTTTTCTTCCATGTTAGTAATGGGAGGAAATATTATGAGGAGAATATTATTAGGATTATCTTTTATAGTACTTTTTATAGTTGGATGTACTAATACTATGAATACACCAACTAAAAGAGTAGAAGAATTACTTGGGAAATATCAAAAATTAGATAGTGCAGTTTTAGCACAACTAGATAATGTTATTGCAGAAGACACAACTATGACAGATGAACAGAAAAAAGAATATCGTAGTTTAATGGAAAAACAGTATCAGAACTTGTCGTATAAAATTAAAGGAGAAGAAATTACAGGGGATGATGCATCAGTAGATGTAGAAATAGAAGTTTTAGATTATGCAACATCAATAAATGAATCTCGAAAATATTATAGTGAACATAGAGATGAGTTTAAGGATGAAGATATAGATAAGACAGAGACTGTTATAGATGATAATACTAAGTATATTGATTATAAGATTAAAGAACTAAAAAATGTTACTGATAAAAAGAAGTATGATATTACATTTAATTTAGTTAAAGATAAAAATAATAATTGGAAATTAGAAGATATTAGTGATATAGATAGACAAAAGATACATGGTCTATATGAGGGATAGAGCTTTCTTTACAGAGAAGCTTTTTTCTTTTAAATTAGTCTTTTAATTATTGATTTTTTTTGTTATACTTTATATAGGATAAAAGAGGGTGTTTTTAATGATAGGTTCTATTATTGAAATTATTGATAACCGTGTATTAATTAAGTTAGCTATTGATATTAATAAACAACCTAATTTAGTTGGTTTACATGTTGTATTTGAAGATGAAACTAAGAAAATTGTTGCGGAGATAGTTAATGTTTCACAAACTGAGATGACTGCCGTTATAGTTGGTGAACTTGGTGAAAATAGTTTTATTCCTGGCGCTACTAAGAGACCTTCTTTTAAATCTAGTATTAGACTTGTTACTTTAGAAGAATTGGAACTTATGTTAGGAAGTCAAAATATAGTTGCTGGTCAAACTAATTTTGGTACTAGTAATGTTTATGATGGATATAGAATAAATGTTGATTTAAATGACTTTTTTAGTAATCATTTTTCAGTACTTGGTAATTCTGGATCTGGTAAGAGTTGTACAGTTGCTTCTATTTTACAGAAGTTAATGGTTGGTAATGGACATGTACCTCGAAATGCTAATTTCTTTTTCTTTGATGCTTTTGGGGAATATAATAGTGCCTTTTCTGGACTACACGCTATTAATCCAGAGTTTAATTATAAATATTATACAACTAATGTTAAGTCAGCTACTGATGAGATATTACGTATTCCAGTATGGTTACTTGATGTAGATGATTTAGCTTTATTACTTGATGCTGATACGCCTACACAATTACCTATTATTGAAAAGACTTTAAATTTAGTACCAATATTAACAGGTCAGAGTGATGCTGTTATAAAGAAGAAGAATGATATTATAGCGAGAGCTATTCAAGATATATTACTTTCTGGTAATGATTCAACTAAGATAAGAGACCAAGTTACAGCTGTACTTACAAAGTTTAATACAGCTGAGTTGAATCTAGAAAGTCAAATAATACAACCAGGATATGTTCGTACTTTAAAACAATGTTTATTTGTAGATAAGACTGGTAAAATGCAAGAGATGGAGTTAGTAGTTGAATTTATTAGAGGATATATAGTTGATGAGGATGAAGAAGTTCAAGTTACTGATTTAAATCCATTTTATTCACTTGCTGATTTGGAAATGGCTATGGATTTTGCTCTTATAAATGAAGGTATTTTAAAAAGTAGTAAAGTATTTGATTATGCTAATATATTGAGTGTTAGATTACATACATTAGTTAATGGAGAATATAAAGAGTTTTTCTCTTATCCTAGATATATTACTAAAGAACAATTTGTTGAGAGTTTATTGATTAGTAATAATGGGGCTAAGTGTCAGATAGTTAACTTTAATATTAACTATGTTGATGATAGAATGGCTAAAGTAATTACAAAGATAGTTTCTAGAATGTTGTTTGAAATAGCAAGTAATACTGTTCCTAGAGGTAGTAGAGCTTTTCATATTATTATTGAAGAAGCTCATAGATATGTTATTAAAGATAACGATATTGATTTACTTGGATATAATATATTTGAGCGAATTACTAAAGAGGGACGTAAGTATGGAATATTCTTAGGATTAATAACACAAAGACCTAGTGAACTTTCAGACACTTGTATTTCTCAATGTACTAATTTTGTTATTTTGAGAACATTACATCCTAAAGATTTGGAATATATTAAGAATATGGTACCTAATATTTCAATGGAGATTGTACAACAATTAAAGAATTTAAAACCAGGTAACTGTATTGCTTTTGGTAATGCATTTAAGGTACCGATTTCTATGTATATAGATTTACCTAATCCTAGACCAATGAGTAATAATGTTGATATTAATTCTGTTTGGTATAATGAGAGTCCTACGTTAATGAATAATATTGGTGGAGTTGCAGAGATTAGACCAATTCCTAGTAATATTACAATTTAAGGTAAATTAATACTTTTAATTATTTTGTGTTTATGGTAGAATATTTTATAGTAATTATATTTTGATAATTGGAGGATAAGTTATGGCATTTAATAAATTTATTGATAAATTAGTTGGTAGTGATGGCGATACTGATGTAGATAGTGAAGGAACTGTAGAAGAGAGTTTTTACAAAACTTCAAGAGAAGCATATCATGCTGAAAATGGTATGGCTGGTAGTAAGATGATGCTTTTGGAACCAAGAGCATATTCAGAGAGTCAACAGATAGCAGATTACTTAAAGAATAGAAGTGCTGTTGTTGTTAATTTGAAAAGAGTTACTCCAGATCAAGCTAAACGTATTGTAGACTTTTTGTATGGTACTATTTATGCGATTGGTGGAGATTTACAAAAGTTAGGTGGAGGTATATTCTTATGTACTCCTAATAATGTAAATGTAGAAGGTAAAATCAGTGATGATGGAGCTAATAAGAATAGTGGAGTTAAGAGTAGTAAAAAGGAAGAAAAATCTGAAAAAGATGAGGATAGTTTTTTCTAAAAGTTTGATTTAATATAGGGTGATCATTTTGGAAAAGTTTAGTTATGAGACAAATGGTTATAATCGAGATGAAGTTAATAAGTTCATTAATGATGTTATAGTTCAAACTGAGAATATTGTTTCTAGATGTAAGAAGCAAAGAGATGAGATTGAGTCTTTAAAGAAGGAATTAGAACATTATAGGAATTTAGAAAAGTCTTTGAATATGGCAATATTAAAGGCAGAAGAGACTGGCGATAATATTAAGAGAATGGCTAGAAATGAAGCTGAAATGATTATTGGAGATGCTAAAGGTAATGCGAGTAGAATAGTTAATGAGTCATTACTTAGAGCAGAAAAAATAGAAAATAGAGCAGATATATTAGAAAGAAACTTAAATATATTTAAACGAAAACTAAGAATAATAGTAGAGCAACAGATGGCTGTTGTTGATGAGATAGAAGTTTTAGAACTAGATCCAAAGTAGGATTTAGTTTTTTCTTTGGATTAAAAGATGGAAAAATACATTCTATTAAGATATAATTGATTTAGATGTAGGTTCTGTAATGTACTTAAGCGTTTATTTTTTACATTTAAATGTTTGGTATGATTGATAATTTATTAGGTGGTGTTTCATATGAAAAATGAAAATGATTTAGTTTTACTAAAAAGATATTTGTCTAGTATTGATATGGAAAATGTAGAGACAAAGTCTCTTGGAAATTATAAGAGTGCTGTTTTAGTATGTTTAGATGCTACTTTGTCTATAAATAGGAAGTATTATACATTTGTTGTGCCTAGAATTACGTATTTTCAGAATAAATATCCAAATATATTAAAACTTGCTGATTTAGTAGAATTGATAAATAATGTTGGTACTCAAGGCTTTAGTGAGCGTTGGAATTATAATCATCCAGAAAGAGTTAGGATATTATATGATTTGTGTAATAGATTAATTGAAATTTCAAATTTATATAAAGAAGATGATGAATTAATTTCACTTAGGAAATGGGCAAGTGATGCTAGTGTTCTTGATTATGATAAGTTTGGTGTTAAGGGTATTGGTTTTACAACGTATCAATATATTAGAATGCTTTTAGGAGCTAATACGGTTAAACCTGATGTACATATTAAAAATAAAATATCAGAAATAGTTGGAAGAAAAGTTAATGATAAGTATGCAGTTCAATTATTTGAAAGTGCTTGTAGAAATTTGAAATTAAATATAGTTGATGTTGAACATTATATATGGAAGAAAAATGCAAATAATTCTGAAGAGTTTAACATGGTATGGGAAGATAATAAATGGGTTGAACTAGATCTTAAGTAGGATTTAGTTTTTTTCATAAAAATTAATAATTAGTTGTAAAAAGTATTGACTAAAAAAAATAATAAGAGTAAAATTTATTTCAATATTATTTTTTAGGAGAGTTTATGCATTATAAGGAAATAAAAACAAATTTTAATCTTTACTTAAATGAAATTTATTTTAATTTCTATTGTTTTATATGCTGTAATAAAGTATCTAATGAAGAGTGATAAGTTTGTGACTTTCTACAACTTGTTACTCTTTTTTTGCAGGAGGTATTATGGAGAAAATAACATGTAATGATTTGTTTAATAAGATAAGTGAGTATGATTCTATTAATGTTGATATTGTTAGAAAGGCCTATTTATATGCAGAAAACTTACATTCAGGACAATTTCGGCAAAGTGGTGATCCATATATAATTCATCCGCTGAATGTTGCTTATATATTAGCTGAAATGAATGCTGACTGTGATACGGTTTGTGCTGGCTTACTCCACGATACTTTAGAGGATACAAATATTACTAAAGAAGATATTGCACATGATTTTAATCAAGATATTGCTAATTTGGTTGATGGTGTAACTAAATTGGCAAAGATGAATTTTTCTTCGAAACAGGCTCAAAACTATGCTAATACAAGAAAAATAATAGTTGGAATAACTGAAGATGTTAGAATTATTATAATTAAGCTTGCTGATAGATTGCATAATATGAGAACATTACAATTTAAGTCAGAGTTTAAACAGAAAGAAAATTCACTTGAAACCATGGAAATATTTGTTCCGCTTGCGTATTATATAGGTGCATATAGGATTAAGTCTGAATTAGAAGATTTATCTTTACAGTATCTTAAACCGGATATGTATAGTAGAATTTCAGAGAAAAAGAAACGATTGGAATTTTCTAGTAATGCATTTTTACAAGAAATGTTATTTAAGATAGAAGGATTATTAAATGACAAAAATATACCTAATGAAATTAAAGTTAGAACCAAAAACATATATGGTATATATAAAAGACTTAATGAAGGTCATAAGCTTTCGGATATACACGATTTATTAGCTTTAAAAATAATTGTTGATCAAGTAGATAATTGTTATAGGACATTAGGTACTGTTCACGCTGAATATCCACCTGTTAACGATAAATTTAAAGATTATATTTGTAATCCCAAAACAAATATGTATCAAAGCTTGCATACTACTGTATTTGTTCCTGATGGAAGACTTGTTCAAACTCAAATAAGAACTTTTGAAATGGATAGAGTTGCTTCTTTTGGCCTTACTGCATATTGGAATGGGCAAAAAGAAAGTGCAAGAAATACAATGCAGGATGATTTAAGAGGAAAATTTCAATTTTTTAAATCTTTAACAGAAATAAACTCTATGTTTTGCGACAATCAGCAGTTTGTAAATCAAGTGAAAACAGAATTGTTTGCAGACAGAGTGTATGTTTACACTACAAAAGGCGATATTATAGAACTTCCAAGAGGAGCAACAGCAATAGATTTTGCATATAAGATTCATACAGATATAGGCAATACGATGGTTGGGGTGTTTGCAAATGATGAGTTTGTTCCTGTTGATTATGTTTTGCAAAATAAGGATCGAATAAGAATTGTAACGGATGATTTATCATTTGGACCGAGAGAGGATTGGATAGATAAAGCACACACTAGTTTGGCTAAAAGAAAAATAAAAGAATTTAGTAAGAAATAGTATATGCGTTCTACAATGATTCAGAATGTTAAAAATTAAGTGATATAGTGAAAAATTGTATTAAATATAATTAGAATTATTATGATAAGGAGAGATGATGTAATGACGAATTTTGATTTAACGGATGATGAATTAAAGAAACTTGCAATCGAACAGAATAGAACAGTTGCAGAAATTGCAAATGATTATAAGTATGCACTTAAGGATTTGGAATATTCAAGTAAAAAAATTGATTCAATTATAGATGAACATAACTACCAAAGATTTCCAGATAATATAGATGTTTTTGGTTATGGTGTCAATGGTGAACTTAGTGATAAATACAGCTGTTATGATGGAATAAAAGAATTATTGTACTATTCTAGAGAAGAATTAGCATTAGTTACCGGTTTTGGTCCAACTAATCCACCAACTGCTGGAACTTTGTCTTCGATTTTTAAAATTTTAGAAATGCAGAGGGAAACTGGTATATATACTCATATAATTGTGTCAGAACTTAGTGCGTTAAATTCAAGACAAAAACCTCTGAATGAATTATTTGAGTACACTAATCAATTTATTGCTTTTATAAAGAAACTGGGTTTTGATGAAGAAAATGGGGAAATACGGACACATAATTTTTTGGATCATTCAAGGACTTTTTCAATTATTTCTAGTGTTTTTAAAGTAGAGGACTTTGCTGATGGAGAAGCAACTGATGAAATGTATAAAAGATTAAATTTGTTAGGAAATGATTACTCTACAATGGTTAGTCAAGCATATACTGTTGCTGATATTGTACTTCCTATTATTCGAGATAGGAAAAAAGGAGTTATTGTTACTGCCGGATTGGAAGAACATTTATACCCTTACTTAGCAAGAATCTCTATAGAAAGATTGAAAAAAAAGGATGGGGGATTAAGCAGTTTGGTTGATAAAGATGCAAAAATCGGTGCATTATATGGAAAATTAATAGGGGGATTATTTCCTTACGTCAAGATGTCAAAAAGCATAAAGGAATCTTCAATTAATTTAGGCGACACTGAAGAGGAACTTTTCAGAAAAATAGTTGAATGTGGTAAGAGAAATGAAGATATAATTTTACAAATGATTATTTTAGCTTCTAATTGGAGTTATGATGAAATAGAAAAAGCAAAAAAAGCTTTTAAAGAACGTGATATTGATTACTCTAGTTGGTTTTCATATAAAATGGAGTATTATAAATTTTTTCTTACTATAAAAAAAATGTGGGATGAATCAAAAGATAATAAGGTTATAAATACATATGATGAGTTATTTAATTGATGGAGGAAAGTAAATGAAACGATTAATAGTATGTGATATGAGTGGAATTGCTTCTACAAAAGGAGTTAACAATGAAAAATTATTAACAGTACTTAATTCTTTGAAAAATTTTGATTGTTCTTTTTGTACTGGAAAAGGATATAGTGGTGGATATGAAACTTTAAAAGATGTTGATATTAAAGTGCCATTTATATGTGAGAATGGTTCTGTATTAGTTACTAAATCTGGCAATATAGTATATAATGATTGCATGGACTCTCTTCAAATAACAAGATTAATATATGCACTTTATAATGATTATAAATTTGAGTTTTTAGCATATGTTGACTTAACTACACATAAGTATAAATTTTTAAAAGGAAAAAAAGAATTAAGTGAAGATTTAACTCAACCGTGGTTTTATAGTGAAGAAATTTATGACGATGTTGATGATTTTTTAAATAGTATTGATAAAAACAATGTATGTAGAATAACAACTCGTGGTTTGGAATGTGATATGAAAAGAGATAAGAAGATATTTAATGACTTCCATGTAGTTGTTTCAGAAAATGAATTCCATTCTATATGTAATAATGGTACTGATAAAGGATTTGGAGTAAAAAAATTAGTTGAGTTTTGCAATATGAATTTAGAGGATGTTATTGTTATAGGTAATGATATGAATGATATAGATATGTTTAAATTGGATTGTGGTTTAAAAATTGCAACCGGCAATATGTGCCCACCAAAAGAGCTTCTTGATTTGGCAGATATTTATGTTCCACTTGAAGCTCTTCCTGAATTCCTTATAGATATTGACAAATATGGGATAGAATGCTATAATGAGTTTGCCGAGAGGGGGAAAATTTATGAGTAATATAATTTTGACTGGAGATAGACCTACTGGTCGATTACATTTGGGACATTTGGTTGGTTCTTTATCACAGAGAGTTCAGTTACAAAATTCTGGTTTATTTGATGAAATGTATATAGAGATTGCAGATGCACAGGCTACTACTGATAATTCAGGAAATATTCAAAAAGTTAAGGATAATGTTATTGAAGTAGCGCTGGATTATTTGTCATGTGGACTTGATCCAAATAAATGTACAATATTTTTACAATCTGAAGTTCCAGAGTTAAGTGATTTGACGTTTTATTATATGAACTTGGTTACTTTGTCTAGGTTACAAAGAAATCCTACGATAAAGCAAGAAATAGTGTATAGAAATTTTGAAAATAGTATTCCGGTTGGTTTTATGACATATCCTATTAGTCAGGCTGCAGATATAACTGCATTTGATGCGAATATCATACCAGTTGGAGATGATCAATTACCAATGATTGAACAAACTAGGGAGATAGTTAGAACTTTTAATCGATTATATGGAGAAACCTTGGTTGAGCCGACTGCAGTGTTACCGCAAAATGTAGCTTGTCATAGATTGCCTGGTACTGATGGCCAAGCAAAAATGAGCAAATCAATAGGTAATTGTATATATCTTGCAGATAGCAAAGAAGAAGTTAGAAGAAAAGTTATGGGAATGTTTACCGATCCTAATCATTTGAGGGTTAAGGATCCCGGCAAAACAGAAGGAAATCCAGTATTTATTTATTTATCAGCTTTTTCTAAGGATAAACATTTTGAAGAGTATTTCAGAGATGACGTGACAGGTGAACTTGAATATAAAAATCTTGATGAGTTAAAAGCACATTATGAACGTGGTGGATTAGGGGATATGAAAGTAAAAAAGTTCCTTAATTATGTACTTGAAGATACGCTAGAGCCTATTAGGGCTAGAAGGCATGAATTAGAAGAACATATTCCGGAGGTCTATCAGGTTTTATTTGCTGGAAGTGAGAAAGCTAGAAAAAAAGCTTCTGAAACCTTAGCAAGAGTAAAAAATGCTATAGGTTTGAACTATAGAAATGATTTTGAGTTGATAAATGGTCAAGTAGAAAAGTATGCAGCACTTCATGCAAATGAGAAACAAGAAGGCAAAAGTAAGTAAAAATAAAGCTATCATATTATTGAAGTTGTCAATAAAAAGTAGACACTTAAAAAGATTTATTTAAACCCTAGTTGA
>OLQV01000845.1_pt1 | contig 25399 bp, 18 predicted proteins | sample 1672371 | NCBI WGS metagenome assembly OLQV01 (sample SAMEA3136676, study PRJEB25190) | human gut metagenome
GATGGTGATGCCGCCCGCCACAGCATAGAGCGCACCCACCAGACCGACGCCTGCATAGACGATGTTGTTGACGAAGCGGGTGGCGGGGTTGGTCATGCTGGAGAAGAAGATGGCCTTCAGGCTGACATCCTGCAGCCGCGTGTTCACCTCGTCAAAGGCGGCAAGGCTCTCGGCCTCGTGGCCGAAGGCCTGCACGACCTTCTGGCCTTCGATCATCTCATTGACCAGAGCAGTCTGCTCACCGCGCACGGTGCTCTGCCCCTGAAAATACTTGTAGCTGCGCTTGGCCAGAAAGCTGGCCACCACCAGGCTCAGCGGGGTGATGCAGACGACCACCAGCGTGATGGGGACATTCTCCCACAGCATGAACAGCAGGGTGCCGAAGATGGTCAGCAGGCCGGAAAACAGCTGGGTGAAGCCCATCAGCAGGCCATCGGCAAAGGTGTCCACATCGGCGATCATCCGGCTGACGATGTCGCCGGAGGGGTGGCTGTCGAGGTAGGAGAGGGGGAGGGTCTGGATCTTCCGCAGGGCGGCATTGCGCAGGTCGCGGCTGACGGAGAAGGTGATGCGGTTGTTGCAGACGCTCAGCAGCCACTGCGCAAAGGCTGCGAGGATGGCCACGGCCACGATCTGCACGATGATCTGCATCACACCGGCAAAGTCCACACGGCCCTTGCCGAGCATCAGGTCGATGGCGCTGCCGCAGAGGATGGGGATATACAGCTGTGCAGCCACGCTCACGGCGGCCACGATGAGGCTGCACCCCACGAAAAAGCGGTAGGGGCGGATCTTTTCCAGCACCCGGCGGAGCGTTGCCTTGCGCTGTTCCGGGGTCAGGCTGCTCTTTGCTTTTGCACTCATTTCTGCGCATCCCCTTTCTTGAACTGGCTGGCATAGATCTCCTCATAGACCGGGCAGGAGGCCAGCAGGTCGGCGTGTTTGCCGAGGCCGACGAGTTTGCCGTCGTCCAGAACGAGGATCTGGTCGGCGTGCTGCAGGCTGGCGGCGCGCTGGCTGACGATGAAGACGGTCAGGCTGCCGGGCAGAGCCGCCAGCGCCTTGCGCAGGGCGGCGTCGGTGGCGTAGTCCAGAGCGCTGGCGCTGTCGTCCAGAATGAGGATGTCGGGCTTGCCCACCAGCGCGCGGGCAATGGTCAGGCGCTGCTTCTGGCCGCCGGAGAGGTTCCGGCCGCCCTGCTCCACCGGCTCGTCCAGCCCAAGGGGCTTCGTCTTGACGAATTCCGCAGCCTGCGCTGTTTCCAGTGCGGCCCACAGGTCGGCATCCGAGGCGTTCTTGTTGCCCCAGAGCAGGTTCGAGCGGATGGTGCCGCCGAAGAGCTGCGCTTTCTGCATGACGACGCTGACGCTGCCGCGTAGAACGTCCCGCGGGTATGCCTGCGCCGGACGGCCCAGGATCTCAACCGAACCCTCGGTGGCATCGTAGAAGCGGGGGATGAGGTTGATGAGGCTGGATTTGCCGCTGCCCGTGCCGCCGATGACGCCGATGGTCTGGCCGCGTTTGGCCGTGAAGCTGATGTCCGACAGGCTGGGGGCACCGGCACCGGCGTAGGTCAGGCTGACATGGTCGAACCGGACGGCGTCGTCGGCCTTGCCTGCCTCCACGGCATCCGGAAGGGCAGCGGGGAACGCCATCCCCGGTTCCGTGTCCAGCACGGCCTGCACACGGCTGGCGCAGGCCAGCGCCTTGCTGATCTGCACGATGAGGTTGGCCAGCTTGACCAGCTCGACCAGAATCTGGTTCATGTAGTTGACCAGCGCGATGACATCACCGGCTGCCATGCCGCCGATGTTGATCTCGATGCTGCCCACATACAGCAGCGCCACGATGGCCAGGTTGATGATCACGTAGGTCAGCGGGCTCATCAGGGAGGAGAGATGGCCGACGTGGAGCTGCATTTTGGTCAGCAGGTCGTTGGCAGACTCGAAGCGGTCGATCTCGCTCTTCTCCTTGTCAAAGGCACGGACGACGCGAACGCCGGTCAGGTTCTCGCGGGTCAGGCCCAGCACCCGGTCCAGACGGGCCTGGGCGGTCTTATACAGCGGGTTGGTCAGGACCATGACGCCGAAGACCACGATGGACAGCAGCGGGATGGCCACCACGAAGATCCATGCGGCCCGCGCATTGACCGTGAAGGCCATGACCATGGCACCGACCACCACGAACGGGCTGCGCAGAAACAGGCGGAGGAAGAGGTTCAGGCCGCTCTGCACCTGATTGATGTCGCTGGTCATGCGGGTGATGAGGGTGCTGGTGCCCAGCGTGTCCATCTCGGTGAAGCCGAGCTTCTGGATGTGCTCGAACAGCGCATGGCGCAGCGAGGTGGAGTAGCCCACAGCGGCCTTGGCGGAGAAATACTGGGCCGTCAGGCTGCAGGTCAGGCCGATGACGGCGAGCAGCAGCAGGATGCCGCACCGCACAAGGATATAATGCAGGTCGTGCGCCGCAATGCCGACGTTGACGATGTCTGCCATAACCAGAGGGACAAACAGGTCGAACGTGGCTTCCAGCATCTTGAACAGCGGCGCGAGGACGGCCTCGCGCTTGTAGCCGTTCAGGTGGGTAAGCATTTTGTTCAAGGCGAAAGACTCCTTTTCTGAAATGTAAATCGGGGGAAACTTTCCCATCGCATATTATAATACAACCGGAATCGGAATGCTATTGTTTTGCGGAAAAATGCGGTGCGTCTTCCCCATTGTGAAACTTGGAAAATCCTGCTATAATAAACTATTATGACGGATGGAAAAAGAAGGGTGATGCAAATGGCATACGAGAAAAGCGCACGGCGGTTCCGCCCGGTGGGCAGCCGGAAGAAAAAGGCCGCCCCCCAATACAGCCCGGCGGGCACGGGCTGCCCGGTGGTGGAGCAGGCCGTGGAGCGGCTCTACCGGGAGCAGAACGAGACGCATTTCTGGAACCTGATGAACGCCCTGAACTATGCACTGGAGCTGAAAACGCGGGTGCTGGTGCCGCTGGATGCCGCAGCCGACCCGCAGAGCGGCCCGGCTCCGTGGGCTTCCATGCCCATCCCGGCGGAAAAGGCAGAAGGGCTGGACCCCTGGCTGCTCCACACCCGGAAGGAGCGCAGCTACCTGCCCCTGTTCACGTCGGTGAAGACGGCGGAAGCCGAGCGCGCCACGGCCACCCGGCCCATGGCCGAGCGCGAGATGCGGGAGGCCATGGAATATGCCCTGAACACCGACGGCATCGACGGTGTGGTCATCGACCCGTGGACCAATTCCGCTACGCTGGATGGCTCCATCCTGAACGGGCTGCTCAAGTCGGAGCGGGGCAGCGAAGGCCCCGGTCTGGAAGAACTGGATGCGGGCTACGATGCCGCGCGGCAGGGCAGCTGGGCCGAGGCGGTGCAGCACTATGAAAAAGCCGTCGAGGCGGGCAGCGCCGAAGCGCTGGCGCTGTTGGGCGACTGCCTGTATCAGGGCCGGGGTGTCCGGCGCAGCAAGGTACAGGCCCGGCGGATGTGGAAAAAAGCCGCCAAGGCCGGGGAAGTGCAGGCCATGATCGCCCTTGGCGATGACGCAGCGGCCTCCGGGCAGGAAGCCGCCGCCGCGCTGCAATACTACCGCCGCGCCCAGAGTGCCGCCCGCGGGATGCCGGATGTTTCCTATACGCCGCAGATCCGGCTCCGCATCGCCCAGTGCGAAACGCGGTATGTCTCCCGCAAAAAGGCGCTGATGGAGCTGGCGGAGGCCGAGCAGGGCTTCTGCATCCAGCTGGAAGAGGGGGCACCGGACGCGGAGATCTGGCTGGACGAGACCCGGAAGACCGTGGCGGAGCTGATGAACGAAGGGCCGGAGAACCGATGAAATCGGCAGGAACACAAATTCTTTACATTTGTTCTATGAAATCGTCATAGGAAATCAGTAAGATGATTCTGGGAAAAATCTGTGCCGCAAGAAAAGAGGACAAGCACTATGAGCAACGTGATCGGAATCGACCTTGGAACGACCAACTCTTGTGTGGCAGTGGTCGAGGGCGGCAAGCCCGTGGTCATCGCCAATGCCGAGGGCGAACGCACCACCCCCAGCGTGGTCGCCTTTACCAGAGACGGTGAGCGTCTGGTGGGCGGTGCGGCCAAGCGCCAGATCGCGACCAACTCCGGCCGCACGATCTCCAGCATCAAGCGCTACATGGGTTCCGACCACCGGGTCCACATCGACGGCAAGGACCTGACCCCGCAGGAGATCAGCGCCATGATCCTGACGAAGATCCGCCGCGACGCTGAGAGCTACCTCGGCGAGCCGGTGACCGAGGCCGTCATCACGGTGCCCGCCTACTTTGACGACAGCCAGCGCAAGGCCACGCAGGATGCAGGCCGTATCGCGGGGCTGAACGTTCTGCGCATCATCAACGAGCCTACGGCCGCAGCGGTGGCCTATGGCCTGGACAACGAAGCGCCGCAGAAGATTTTGGTCTATGACCTGGGCGGCGGCACTTTCGATGTCTCCATCATCGAGATCGAGGATGGCACCTTCACGGTGCTGGCCACCGGCGGCGACACCCATCTGGGCGGCGATGATTTCGACGAGCGGATCGTGGAGTATGCGGTGGCGGAGTTCAAGAAATCCGACCGCATCGACCTGAGCCGTGACCCCGCCGCCATGGGCCGCCTGAAAGAGGAGGCCGAAAAGGCCAAGAAGGAGCTGTCCAGCGCGCTGAGCGCACAGCTGAACCTGCCCTTCATTGCGGTGGGCAAAGACGGCCCCCACCATCTGGACCTGACGCTCACCCGCCCGCAGTTCGAGATGATGACCGGCGACCTGCTGGCCCGCACCGTGCAACCGGTGCAGAATGCCCTGCGGGATGCGGGCATCGCCGCCAGCCAGCTGGGCAAGGTGCTTCTGGTGGGCGGCAGCACCCGGATGCCGGCCGTAGAACGTCAGGTCAAAGAGCTGCTGGGCTGCGAGCCCAGCCACAGCCTGAACCCGGACGAATGTGTCGCCATGGGCGCAGCGGTCCAGGGCGCTCTGCTGCAGGGCGGCGGCAAGCTGGCCGGTGCTTCCGGTGCCGCTGCGCAGGGGCTGGTGCTGATGGATGTCACCCCGCTGACCTTGTCCATTGAGACGCTGGGCGGCGTGGCGACCCCGCTCATCACCCGCAACAGCATGATCCCCACCCGGAAGAGCCAGATCTTCACGACGGCGCGCCCGATGCAGACCAGCGTGGAGATCAACGTCCTGCAGGGAGAGCGCCACTTTGCGCGGGACAACAAGAGCCTGGGCAAGTTCAAGCTGAACGGCATCCGTGCCAGCTTCTCGTCCAAACCGCAGATCGAAGTGACCTTTGACATCGACGTCAACGGCGTCGTGAAGGTCTCCGCCAAAGACCTCGGCACCGGGCGGGAGCAGAACATCACCATCACCGGCAGCACGAACCTGTCGGAACACGAGATCCAGCGCGCCATGGCGGATGCCGCCGCGTATGAGGCCGAGGACAGCCGCCGGAAAGAGCGGCTGGAACTTCACAATCAGGCCGAAGTGCTGGCCTACAAGGTGGATGAGGCCCTGTCCAAGTGCAAAAAGGAACTGGACAAGGACGAGAAGAACCGCATCAAGGCCGATGTGGCCAACCTCCGCCGCTGCCTGCGGAAGGACAAACCCGAAAAGATGAACGAGACCGAGGAAGCGAACCTCCGGCAGGCCAAAGAGCAGCTGGAGGCTTCGGCCAACCACCTGATGATGCTCTACACGAGCGAAGAACAGGAAGAACAATAAGAAGACAAAAAAATCTCCGCGCAGCTGCGCGGAGATTTTTTTGTCGGCAGGGCCGGAACAGAGGGCGGAAAACGGACATGTTTACACGATCAGCTCCACCGTGCTCCCCCCGCTGCGGGCCTTTTTGACGAGGACCTGATGGTCGATGCGGTCTTTGAGGGCGGCGACGTGAGAGATGATGCCCACGAGCCGGTCGCCTTCGGTCAGGCCGGAGAGGACCCGGATGGCCTGTTCCAGACTCTCGTCGTCGAGGGAGCCGAAGCCCTCGTCGAGGAAGAGGGTGTCCAGCCGGATGCCGCCGGCCGTGCTCTGGACTTCGTCCGAAAGGCCCAGCGCCAGCGCCAGCGAGGCCTTGAAGCTCTCGCCGCCGGAAAGGGTCTTCACGCTGCGGCGGGTGCCGTTGTAGTGGTCGATGACGCCGAGGTCCAGGCCGGACTGGCTGCGCTGGTTCTCGGCCCCGACCCGCTCCAGCTCGTACTGCCCGGCGGTCATCTGCATCAGGCGGGTGTTGGCGTGGACGAGGATGCGGTCGAGATAGTGCATCTGGATGTAGGCTTCCAGTTTGATCTTCTGCTTGCTGCTCAGGGTGCCGCCCGCTGTGGAGGCCAGCGCGTTGACCCACTGCCAGCGGGTCTCCAGCACCTGCCGGGCCGCGGCCAGGCGGCGGTAGTCGGCGGCGGCGCGGCGGTTGGGCACGAGCTGGGCCGTCAGGGCTTTTTCCTGTTCGGCGGCCTGCTGGCGGGCCGTTTGCAGCGCGGCGAGCCGGGTGCGCAAAGCGTCGAGGTCTGCGGCCCCGGTCTCCGGGGCCTGCTGGTCTTGCAGGGCCTGCACGGCAGCTTCGGCGGCAGCGACGGCGTTTTCCGCAGCGCGGCGGGCGGCTTCAGCCTGCTCCATGCCGGTGCGCAGGGCAGTGCGCTGGGCCGTCAGGTCGGCGACCGTCTGCTGGGCCTCGGCGCGGCTGGCCGGTGCGGTCTGCCGGGCTTCGGTGATCTGCTGTTCCAGCGCCGCAGCCGTGGCTTCGCGGGCAGCGGCAGTCTGTTCGGCAGAGGCCGCTGCTGCTTCCAGCGCAGTGCGCTGGGCCGTTTTGGCCTTGCGGGCGGCATCCAGCCGGGTGCGGCGGGCACAGTCGGCGGCGGCCTTTTGCAGGGCTGCGCGGTTCTCGGCCTGTGCGGTCTGGAGCGCGGCAGTCTCCTCGGCAAGGGCCGTTTTCAGCAGGGCCACGGTCAGAGCGACCGGCCCCTCCGGCGAGGTGAAGCGTTCGGGCAGAAGGCTTTCGGCGTCCCGGCGGAGGGTGGCTTTGCCCTCCCGCTGGGCGGCGAGGGCTTCGCGGGCTGCGGCCGCGCGGTCCTGCGCTTCGCGGTCTGCTGCTTCGGCCGCCTGCTTGGCGGCGGTCACCTGCGCCTGGGTGGGGGCGGTGTGAGGCAGCGCTGCTTTGGCCGGGTGGTGGACACTGCCGCAGACGGGGCAGGGGGTGCCTTCGGCAAGGCCCTGCGCCAGAAGTCCGGCCTGTGCGTCCAGAAACGCCCGCTCGCAGGCGTCCCGCTCCGCGTGGGCGGCGTCCTGCGCGGCGGCTGCGGTGCGGTAGGCGTCCTGTGCCTGTCGGGCTGCGTGGGTGCGGCGCTGGTCTTCGGTCAGGCTTTGAGCCAGCGCGGTGAGGGCGGTCTCCCGGCGGGCAAGCTGCTCGGCCTGAGCAGTCAGGGCCACATTCCGGGTCTCCGGGTCGCCCAGGGCGGCCGCTTCGGCGTCCAGCGCGGCGAGTTCCGCATCCAGTGCGGTCAGCTGGGCCCGCGCCTTGCGGGCTTTGGCCTGTTCGAGGTCGGCCTCGCTGCGGGCGGCGGTCTGTGCGCGGCAGAGCTTGTCCAGCGCGTCGCAGGCGTCAAGGCCCGCTCTGGAACGCTCCAGCTGGGCGGTCAAAGCGTCCAGTGCGGCGGCATCGCCTGCATGGCGGGCCGCATCGGCGCGGGCTGCGTCCCGGCGGGGGAGCAGGGCGGCAAGCTCGGCCTGCTTTTCGACCCGCTGGCGGCGGAGCGCTTCGGCCTGCTCGGCCCGGCCCAGCGTCTGCTGCAAAGCGTCCAGCTGCGCCTGTGCGGCGGTGTGGGCGGCGGCAGCAGCGGAGAGTTCCGCTTCCTGCCGGGTAAGGAGCCCGTCCAGAAGGGCGGTGACTTCCTCGGCGGGGCGCTGCGCCGAAAGCCCACCCAGCGCTTCGGCGTCGGGGTCGGTCTCCGGATAGCGGATGCCGGAGAGCACCGCGTCCAGCTGGACGTTCTGGGCCGTGCGCTGGGCCGTGAGGCGGGCGTTCTCCTCTTGCAGTGCGTCCTGCAATTTCTGGTAGCGCTGGGTGCGGAACAGTTTGCGGAAGATCTTGCTCCGCTCCTCGGTCGTGGCGTTGAGCAGGCGGGTGAACTGCCCCTGCGCGATCATGGCGATCTGGCAGAACTGGTCGTAGTCCAGCCCGATGAGGGCGGTGACGGCGGCGGTGACATCCTTCGACCGGGTCACGGGCGGGCGTCCGTCCGGGTAGGTGAGGACGGCGTCCGCCTTTTCGGTGGTCGTGCCCTCGCCCCGCGCTTTGGGGCGGAGGTAGTCCGGGTTGCGGCGGACGGTGTACCGCTGGCCGCGCACCTCAAATTCCAGCTCGACAAAGGTGGGGGTGCCTGGGTCAGCGTACTTGCTGCGCAGCATGGCACCGTCCCGCACACCGCCGCTGGAATGGTCGTACAGGGCATAGGTGATGGCGTCGAAAAGGGTGGTCTTGCCCGCGCCGGTGTCGCCGGTGACGAGATACAGGCCGCCTTTGCCCAGGCGCTCCAGCTCCAGCGTGACGGCGCTGGCGTATGGCCCGAAGGCCGAAAGGGTCAGCTTCAGGGGTCTCATGCGTCCTCCTCCTTCCAGAGCGTTTCAATGAGCTGCTGGCAGAATGCAGCCTGCTCGGCGCTCAGGGGCTGATTGTTTTGCAGCGCGTAAAAGGCCGCAAAGTGTTCCAGCGGCGTTTTCTGCTCGGTCTGGGCCGGGGCGTCGAGGTCGGCCTGGGTGCGGGTGCGGAGGTTGTCGTAGTCCAGCCGCATCAGGTTCGGGTAAATGACCCGCAGCCGGGCCAGCGCATCGGGAACATCCTGTTCGTCGGTCAGGGTGATGTGAAGATAGTCGTCGGTGGCCGTGCCTGCGTAGCTGCGGCGGTCGGTCAGCTCCATGTAGCTGCCGCGCAGCTCCCGCAGGTCGTGCTTCGGGGTCAGCGGCGCGGTGGAAAGTGTGACCTCTCCCTTCGGCCCCAGCTCCACAAACGTTGCGCTCTTATGCTGGTGCGCCTCCGAGAAGGAATACTTCAACGGGGTGCCGCAGTAGCGCAGGGTGTCGCGGCCCACCTTCTGGGGGCTGTGCAGGTGGCCGAGGGCCACATAGTCGAAGCCGTCAAAGAGGGCGGCATCCACACAGTCCAGCCCGCCCACCGATGGCTCCTCGCTCTCGCAGACGGCGGCACCGGCCACGAACTGGTGGGCCACCAGTACGCTGCGGCGGGCCGGGTCGGGGGCGCAGCGGCGCAGCACACAGCCCAGGGCGTCGCTGTAGCTCTCGATGGGCTCGTCCGGGTAGATGTGACGCACCGTGGCGGGTTTCAGGAAGGGCAGTAAGTAAATGTCCACCGGGCCGTATGCGTCGGTGAGGGGGATGGGGGCCGGGGCCCCTTCGAACACCGGGCTGACGTAGACCTGGCTCCCCGCCAGCAGATGGGCACCGAACGCGACCCGTTCGGCGGAGTCGTGGTTGCCGCTGATGGCGAAGACCGGCAGCTTCCGGTCGGCCAGTTCGGTGAGGAACCAGTCCAGCAGACGGACGGCTTCGGCAGGGGGTACGGGTTTGTCATAGAGGTCGCCCGCCAGCAGAACAGCATCCACGGGGCGGGTATCGAGGAGCGACAAGATCTCCCCCAGAATATACCGCTGGTCGTCCAGCATGGAGAACTCGCAGACCCGCTTGCCGAGGTGCAGGTCAGAGAGGTGAAGAAAACGCATGGGAGCACCGCCTTTCAGTTGGGGATGCTCTTATTATAAACGGCCTTACCCTCTCAGTCAAACCCTGCGGGTTTGCCAGCTCTCCCGAAGGGCGAGCCATTGGCATGCCGGGCAGCCCCTGCTGGACGCTGAACGTATTTCGTATCGTAAACGGAAGTGCTCCGCTGTCAGGGCCAACAACATCTGTACTGCGCTCTGACAAAGAGCGTTTGGGTAGATGCGGTCGAACGAAACAACGGAGCACTCCATTTTATGGTTTCAAGAAACTTTGCTCATCCAGTACGCCCAAAACCGTTTCGCCAGTGGCTCCCCCTTCGGGGGAGCTGTCTGCGAAGCAGACGGAGAGGGTGGGCCGTCGTCAGAACATCTTCTCCCAGGTGGCTTTGCCGACTGCGCCGTCGGCAGTGAGGCCGTTGCGGCGCTGGTAGCGCTCCACGGCGGCTGCGGTGGAAGCACCGTATTTGCCGTCGGTGGAGAGCTTTTCACCCAGCGCGTTCAGCTTCTGCTGCACCAGCCGGACCGTGCCGCCGGAACTGCCCTGCCGCAGCACGATGCCGGGGTAGGGGACGTGCAGGCCGTGTTTGGCGGTGTACTTGGTGTAGAGCACGTTCCAGGTGTTCGCGCCCACCTTGCCGTCCACATTCATGTCGTTTTTGAGCTGGAACTCCTTCACCGCGTTCACGCTCTTGGTGCCGAACCGCCCGTCCGTGGTCAGCTCGTGATACCAGGTGCAGGTGTCGCGCAGGCCGTTGAGCCAGGTCTGCACCAGTGCTACGTCGGGGCCGGTGGAGCCGCGCTGGATGAGGGAATAATAGGCAGGAATTGCCATGGTCAAACTCACACTCCTTCCACCAGGAGCTTATGCGGCGGAAGGTGGAAGTGTTCGTGGGAACCTTTGTCGGATCCGGCAGGCAATACCCGACGGCCAGGGCCTCTCCTGCCGGGAGAGGTGGCATCGCGGATGCGATGACGGAGAGGTCATCCCAGCAGGATGACATCTTCCCGGCGGGCGGTGTGCTTCTGCCACCACTCCACGCATTTGAACCGCAGGAGATACCGCCCGCAGACGAGGTCGTTCTCGGCGGGGGCGGCATAGCCGCCGCAGGCGGTGCGGCAGAGGCCGGGGTAGAGCACGCACCACCAGTTCCGGCCATAGGGGGCTGCGCCGATGTCGATGCGCAGGGCCTGATACCGCCCGGCGGGCAGGGCCGAGGCAGAGTAGCGGGTAGTGCCGAAGTACATTTCCACCAGATACACCCGTACCGGTGCAAAACTGCCGCGCTCGGCCAGCACGGTGCGGGCGACCCGCTGCAGCTCGGACAGGTGGGCCGCAGCCCAGCGGAGGGCGGCGGGCTGGTCTGCCGCCGGGCAGGCTGTGTCCAGATACGCGAACACGGCGTCCCGCACGGCCAGCTTGTCGGTCTGGTCGGCAGTGGTGTCGCTGGCAGCGCGGATGTGGAGCCGCAGAGTGTCGGCGGCAAGCGCAGCTCCGGTGTCGAGCTGGGTGCGGCCCCAGCCCAGCAGGCCCTGCAGACCGATGCAGAGCGCGAGCGCACCGCTGAGTGTGATGCACCAGACGGTCATCTGGCGGCGGGATAAAATGCGGCTGTACATAAAAAAACAGACCCTTTCTCTGGAAATACTATCCAGAGTCTGGGTCTGTGGGAGTGATTTTATTCTTAGTTTTTCAGCGACTGCATCGGGGCGGGCAGGCGGCCGCCGCGGTTGATGAAGACCGACGGGTCGCGCTGGTTGACCGGCATGATGGGACCATAGCCCAGCAGACCGCCGAAGTCCAGGATCTCGCCTGCCTTGCGGCCGATGGCCGGGATGACGCGGACGGCGGTGGTCTTGCTGTTGACCATGCCGATGGCGGCTTCGTCGGCGATGAGGGCGCTGATGACGGCAGGGGTGGTGTCGCCGGGGATGATGACCATGTCGATGCCCACCGAGCAGACGGCGGTCATAGCTTCGAGCTTTTCGATGGTCAGGCAGCCGCACTCCGCTGCGTGGATCATGCCGTCGTCCTCGCTGACGGGGATGAAGGCACCGGACAGGCCGCCCACGTGGTTGGAGGCCATGACGCCGCCCTTCTTGACGGCATCGTTCAGCAGGGCCAGGCAGGCTGTGGTGCCGCAGCAGCCGCAGGTCTCAAGGCCCATCTCTTCGAGGATGTTGGCCACGCTGTCGCCCACGGCCGGGGTGGGGGCCAGTGACAGGTCGATGATGCCGGCGGGCACACCCAGCGCCTTGGAGGCGAGGTTTGCCACCAGCTGGCCCACGCGGGTGATCTTGAACGCCGTGCGCTTGACCAGTTCGGCCACCTCGTCGATGGGGGCATCCTTGGGCAGTTTGGCCAGCGCGGCGCGCACTGCACCAGGGCCGGAGACACCGACGTGGATCTCGCAGTCAGGCTCGCCGGGGCCGTGGAATGCACCGGCCATGAAGGGGTTGTCCTCCGGCGCATTGCAGAAGACGACCAGCTTGGCCGCACCGATGCACTGGCGGTCTGCCGTCAGCTCACTGGCCTTTTTGACGGCTTCGCCCATCAGCTTGATGGCGTCCATGTTCAGGCCCGCCTTGGTGGCACCGATGTTCACCGAGCTGCACACGATGTCGGTCTCGGCCAGGGCACGGGGAATGGACTCGATCAGGCGGCGGTCACCGGCCGAGAAGCCCTTGTGCACGAGGGCACTGTAGCCGCCCACAAAGTTGACGCCCACCTTTTTACCGGCGGCGTCCAGGGTCTTGGCAAAGTCCACGGGGTCGGCGTCCGGGCAGGCACCCAGCAGCATGGCGATGGGGGTCACGCTGATGCGCTTGTTGATGATGGGGATGCCGTATTCGGCGCTGATGTGCTCCACGGCGGGCACCAGATTGGCCGCCTTGGTCACGATCTTGTTGTAGACCTTCTCACAGGCCTTTTTCGGGTCCGGGTCGATGCAGTCCAGCAGGCTGATGCCCATGGTCACGGTCCGCACGTCCAGATTGTCCTGGGTGAACATCTCGATGGTTTCGAGAATGTCACCGGTATTCATCATGCTCATAATAGATTCCCTTCTCTCTTAGATTCCTCTGTCGCTGACAAAAACGCGAAGCCCGGCTGCTTTGGAGCCGCAGGCGATTAGCACGTTCAAAACCGGCTTGCCAAGGCCTCCCCTCAATAGGGGGAGGTGGCATCGCGTCAGCGATGACGGAGAGGTTAGATCGTGTGCATCGCGTCGAACACTTCCTGACGGGTGACATTGATCTGCATCCCCATCTCCTTGGCCAGGGCGTCTGTGCGGTTGTGCAGTTCCTCGTGGCTGACGCTGCAATGGCTGATGTCCACCAGCATGATCATGGCGAACATGCCCTGCAGGATGCTCTGGGTCACGTCTTCGATGTTGATGTTGAGCTCACTGCACAGGGCAGCAACTTTTGCGACGACGCCGACGGTGTCGTGGCCGATGACCGTGATGAATGCTTTCATATTCCTTACCCCCATTGAGTCAATGTGAAAACCTCTCAGTCGGGCTTGCGCCCGCCAGCTCCCCTGGTAGGGGAGCCTTTGGCATAAAGATGAAGTGAAATCGGCTGCCAAGGCCTCCCCTCGTTAGGGGAGGTGGCATTGCGAAGCAATGACGGAGAGGTTGACTTCCCTTCCAGTATAGCAGATTTACCGGTTTTTGAACACACTTTTTGGAAAAAAGAACGAGAACTGAGCGGAAAAGACGGTCTATTCAAAAAACAAGATGCAAATACGGCGCGCTTGTGCTATACTGAAAGATACAAATCGACGCGGTACGCCGCGGATACAAAGGAGTAACGACGATGGAACAGCTTTTGAAACTTCTGGAAGACAACGCGCGGCTGCCGATCGAGGACATTGCCACGATGCTGAATAAATCCCCCGCTGAGGTGGCGGCGATGATCGACCTGGCCCGTGCGCAGGGCATCATCAAGGGCTACAAGACCCTTGTGGACTGGGAAAAGGCCGGGGTCAACCGGGTGGAAGCCGTCATCGAGCTGAACGTCAGCCCCAAGAAGAGCCGCGGCTTTGACGAGATCGCAGCCACCATCGCCGCCTTTGACGAGGTGGAGAGCGTGCTGCTGATGAGCGGCGGCTACGATCTGCAGCTGATCATCAAGGGGCAGACCTTCCAGGAGATCGCTCTGTTTGTGGCCAAGCGCCTGAGCCCGCTGGACGACGTGCTGTCCACGGCCACCCATTTTGTCCTGCGTACCTATAAGAAAGAGGGCCGCTTCTACCAGGACGACGAAATCGATGAAAGAGAGTGCACCGTGCTGTGATGGATTACGATAAACTGATCGCGCCTGCCGCTGCGGCCATGCGCCCCTCCGGCATCCGCAAATTCTTCGACCTTGCCGCCGATATGCCGGAGTGCATCAGCCTGGGCGTCGGCGAACCGGATTTCAAAACGCCCTGGGCCGTGCGCGAGGCCGGCATTGAGAGCCTGGAACACGGCCGCACCCGCTATACCGCCAATGCGGGCTTGAAGGAGCTGCGCGCAGAGATCTGCCGCTATCTGGAGCGCCGGATGAACCTGCACTACGACCCGCTGAACCAGGTGCTGGTCACCGTGGGCGGCAGCGAGGCCATTGATATGTGCATCCGCACGGTGGTGCAGCCGGGGGACGAAGTCGTCATCCCGGAGCCGTGCTTCGTCTGCTATGAGCCCATCACTACCCTGTCGGGCGGTGTGCCGGTCCATGTGGCCTGCCGCCAGGAGGATGAGTTCCGCCTCCGCCCGGAGGCCCTGAAGGCGGCCATCACCCCCAGGACCAAGCTGCTCATTATGCCGTTCCCGAACAACCCCACCGGTGCCGTGATGGAGAAAGAAGACCTCGAAGCCATCGCCGACGTTCTGCGGGACACGAACGTTCTGGTGCTGTCGGATGAGATCTACGCCGAGCTGAACTACGGCCTGCGGCCGCACGTCTCCATTGCCACCCTGCCCGGCATGGCCGAGCGGACCATCGTGGTGAACGGCTTCTCCAAGAGCTATGCGATGACCGGCTGGCGTCTGGGCTATGCCTGCGGCCCGGCTCCCATCATCAAGATCATGACCAAGATCCACCAGAGCGCCATCATGAGCGCCCCCACCACCAGCCAGTATGCCGCCATTACGGCCCTGAAGGACTGCGACGGCGAGATCGACCGGATGCGGGATGAGTACAACATGCGCCGCCGTCTGGTGGTGAAGGGCTTCAACGCCATGGGCCTGACCTGTTTTGAGCCGCGGGGCGCGTTCTACGCCTTCCCCTGCATCAAGTCCACCGGGATGACCAGCCAGGAGTTCTGCACCCGGCTGCTGGAGCAGAAGCATGTGGCGCTGGTGCCCGGCGACGCCTTCGGCGCTTCCGGCGAGGGGTACTGCCGCGTGTCGTATGCGTACTCGGTGGAGCATCTGACCGAAGCCATGAAGCGCATCCGCGCCTTTTTGGAGGAAAACGGCATCGCAATGCCGCAGTGAGGAGAGTTGAAAATGGCAAAACTGAACCGCGTGACCGTTCTGGCCCCTGCCAAGCTGAATCTGGCGCTGGACGTGGTGGGTACGCTGCCCAACGGATACCACGACCTTGACATGACCATGCAGGCCATCACCCTGTATGAAAAGGTGGTGCTGGCCCGCAGCAGCAGCCTGAACCTTTCTCTGCCCGGAAGCCCGGTCGCCGCCAACGACAGCAACACCGCCATCAAGGCGGCCATCGCGTTCTTCCGCTACACCGGCCTGCTGGCAGGCGTGGACATCACCATCTATAAGAATGTGCCCGTGCGGGCCGGTATGGCGGGCGGCAGTGCGGATGCCGCCGCCGTCCTCGTGGGACTGAATGCTTTGTATGGGGCGCATCTGTCCATGAGCGAGCTCTGCGCGCTGGGTGCCAAAATCGGTGCCGATGTGCCGTTTGCCCTCATGGGCGGCACCTGCCGGGTGCAGGGCGTGGGCGATGTGATGAAAGCTCTGCCGCCCTGCCCGGATTGCTGGTTTACGGTAGTCATGCCGGACTACGGTGTCTCGACCCCGGAGGCCTTTGCGGCCTATGACCGGGTGGGCAGCAGCCGCCACCCCGACTGCGAGGCGCAGGAAGCCGCGATCCGCGCCGAAGATCTGGCCGCCGTCTGCGCCGCCGCAGGCAACGCGCTGGAAGAGTGCAGCGGTGCCAAGGACAATGAGGCCATCAAGGCTGCGCTCTGCGAACACGGTGCGCTCACGGCTCTGATGACCGGCAGCGGCGCAGCGGTGTTCGGCATCTTTGCCGATGAAGCCGAAGCCCGCACGGCGGCTGCGGCCCTGAAGACCCGCTGGCCGCAGGTCTATGTGGCCCAGCCCGACAAGGGCGGTGCACGGGTCACCGCCCCGAAGTGGATGCTGTAACGCAAAACGGAATAAGACCCTCTTTCCTGGGAAATGCTATTCCCAAAGGAAAGGGGGTCTTTTTGTGCAGACCTTTTATAAAGTGTGCCTGATCTTGATGATCATCGGCGGCATCAACTGGGGCCTGGTCGGGCTGTTCCAGTTCGATTTTGTGGGGTGGCTGCTGGGTGGCAGCAGCTCCATCTGGTCCCGCATCGTCTTCACCGTGGTCGGCATCGCCGCAGTCTGCGGCATTCCGGGCTTATTCACGGACGACGACATCGAGTGAGACGAACAAAAAGGGCCACGGCCGCAGCCGTGGCTCTTTTGCTGGGTCAGGTCCCGTCATCCCAGCCCATCAGGTCGGGCAGGGTAAGGGTCTCGTCGGAGCAGTGGGGGTTCGCGTCGGTGCGGGCCTGAACGGTAGCTGCCTCCACGGCCCGGACGACCTCGTGGATGGCGGCGCAGTCTTCGGGCAGATCGGTCTGGCTGCGGCCGGAATGGGTGAACAGGATCCTGTCCATGGGGCCCACCACCAGCGTCATCGGCAGGATCTGCGGGGCAGACTTGTCGTAGTGATAACCGGCATCTTTGGCGGCCTTGTAGATCTTCTGAGCCGCGAAGCTCCAGCTCAGCAGGCCGCGGGTCTGCTCCACACCCAGATAGCCGTACAACACACCCGGCCCGTCGCAGATGACCGGGAAGGGAAACTCCGACCCACGGGTGGCCGTGGCCACCGCCTTGGCGCTGGACCGCACCACGCAGGCCAGCCGTGCGCCCTTGAGGGCGGGCAGGGTCTTGAGGTAGCGGGTGATGTACTCACGGCTGACGGGATGGTCGAACCCCGGCAGGAAGATCATGCACAGGGGCCGACTGCCCTCGCACAGGGCATAAAAATCGTTTTCCGGCACCGTGGGGGTGTCGTAGGTGAATCGGGGGATGTTCGTCCCCACCAGATGCTCAGACTTCATGCCGCAATTGCACATCCTTTCAAACACGCTGACAAATCCGCGAAGCCCTGCTGCAAAAGAGCCCGCAGGGCGAAAACCAATAGCCAAAACCGGCTTGCCAAGGGCTCTCCCTTTCGAAAGACTCCCCCGGCCGGGGGAGGTGGCACATTTGCGCCAGAAGGGGATAAGCTGGCGAGCGCAGCGAGACTGAGAGGGTATAAAAAAATCCACACACTGTTCCTCCTGGCAGAGGACAGCGGTGGATGAAGTCCCTATAAAAAGATCCCGCCCGGTCGTCTGCGGCAATCAAACCTACCCTTGCGGACAGGTGGGTGCCCTGTCTCCGGATTCACGCTTCCTCATCGAACCTCTGGGGTCGAGCCCACAGCGGGGAGGTCTGCAATCCACCGGCGAACGCCGGGCTCCCGTTGAATGATTAGTAGGATCATATAAACCGCAACAAATCGAGCCGGGCAGGAAGTTTTGCACGGGTCAATCGTCTGAAAAACTTACTCGATCTCGAACTGGTCGCTCAGCCGCTTCTCGAACAGCTTGCTGACTTCCAGCAGGGTCTCGTCGTCTTCCACGACATCCAGATATTCGCCCTCGCTGTCCTCGCCGACGCTCAGGATGACGAGCTGAGCATCCTCGTTCACGTCTTCCTCGTCCTCGGCGTATTCCACGACGGCCATATAATGCACGCCCTTATGGTCCAGCGCGTCGATCACCTCAAAGGTGACTTCGTTGCCGTCCTCGTCCTCAAGGGTCATCAGATCGGGCTGATATTCCTCTTCGGCGTTCGGGTTCTTGATCTCTTCTGCCATAAGATACGTTCTCCTGTTACAAACGAAAAATAAAGTTGGGGCAGCCGGGGCTTTCTGTGCTCCCACAGGCCCTTGCTGTGCTTATAGTGTAGCGTTTTTTTGCCCGCTCGTCAAGATGTTTTTCGCACAGAAATCTGCAGACAGATTTTTACGCATTTCCCTCTCGCATCCGGCGCAGAAATATGCTATACTGAACTCTGTGTACCGCCTGCTCGGTTCCGGGCGAGCGGGAAGCTGTTACTATGCTATTCACCGAGAGGTCAAAGTTATGAATCGTTTTTATAAAAAAGCGCTGGCGGTGCTGGCGCTCCTGGGCTGTGTGGCACTGACGGGCTGTTCGCTCAAGGACAAGCTCAGCGGCACTTCGGGGCCGAAATCCATCTCCCGCCCGGCGGTGGAGTCCGCCGAGGTGCAGTTCACCCACCCGGCGGCGGGCGACACCATCGCGGTGTTCGATACCTCGGCGGGCGTGTTCAAGGCCGTGCTTTTCCCCACGCTGGCCCCGCAGGCCTGCGACAACTTCATCGGCCTTGCGCAGGCGGGGTACTACAACGGCCTGACCGTTTCCCGCGTCGAGAACGAATTTCTCGTCGAGGCCGGGCAGGGGGCTGATGGAAAAGGCACCACCATCTGGAACGGCAGCCGCTACCCCATTGAGGCCACCGACCGGCTCCATCACTACGCCGGGGCGCTGTGTGCGGCCACGGATGCCTCCGGCCAGTGCGCCAGCGTTTTCTATGTGATGGAGTCGCTGCCCGGCGGCGATTCCGTGACGCAGGAGCTTGTGGACCAGATGAACGCGACCTCCTACCGCGCCGAGGTCGTGGCCGCCTACCAGACGGCGGGCGGCGCACCCTACCTCGATTACACCGACACCGTCTTCGGCCAGGTGTACGAGGGGATGGACATCGTGGACAACATCGCCCAGACGGAGGTGGATGAGAACCAGAAGCCCACCGAGGCCATCACCATTCACAGCGTCAGCATTGAGACGTATCAATAACAACTGCGCAATGCAAAAAGGCTCCCGTGGCAGTGGGAGCCTTTTTTGCTGCTCAGATCTCGCCGGGGTGCTCTTTGCGCCAGGCAAGGTAATCTTCGAGGATGACGGTGGCGCTGACGGAGTCGAGGATCTCTTTCCGCCGGGCGCCGAAGGTGCCGGTCTCGGAGAGGATATCAGCGGCTTCGCAGGTGGACTGCCGCTCGTCCCACATCCGGACGGGCAGGCCGCTCCAGATCTGAAGCGTCTTGGCCAGTTTCCGGCTCTTTTCGGCGCGCTCGCCCTCGGTGCCGTCCATGTTCAGCGGCAGGCCCACCACGATGAGCTCGGCATGAATCTCGGCGGCGATCTCGCACACCCGCGCCGCTACCTTCGGGCGGGCTTTCAGGGTGATCTGCGGCGTGATGGCGGTGGTGAGGAATTCGGAGGCGTCGCAGGTGGCAAGGCCGGTGCGGCTGGCTCCGTAGTCAACGGCTAATATCTTCATAATGGCATCCTTTCCCATTCGGTTTTCCCCAGTGTATCACAGAATAGATGTTCTTGCAATTTTGTGTTACAATAAGAGCAGGTCACGCCCTCCCAGGCGCTTCGCGATGACGGAGAGGGCAGGCAAGCAAAGAGAGGTTTTTATGTTACAACTGGTCTTAGGCGGGTCGGGCAGCGGCAAGACGACGCTGCTGTATCACCGCATCCGTGCCCGCGCCGAGGCGGGTCAGAAGAGCATCCTGCTGGTGCCGGAACAGTTCACCTCCTCCACCGAGGGGCGCATCTACCGCGAACTGGGCGATGCGCTTTCTGGCATGGTGGAGAGCTTTTCGTTCACGAGCCTGGCCGAGAAGATCCTGTCCGTGGAGGGCGGCGCAGCCGTGCAGACCCTTTCGGACGCAGGCCGCGCTGTGCTGGTGCGCCGCGCACTGGAGGAATTGCAGGAAAACGTCCATTACTACTACCGCAACCGGCGGAGCGCGGCGTTCTGCCAGATGGCCGCCGAGACCATCGACGAGCTCAAGAGCGCGGGCCTGTCCGGCCAGCAGCTGGCCGACCTTGCCAAAGGCTGCGGGGCCGAGAGCGGCAAACTGGGGGAGCTGGCCCTGATCTTTCAGGGCTACGAGACCCTGCTCGCCCGCAGCGGCATGGACCCCGCCGACCGGCTGGAGCTGGCCGGAGCGCGGCTCGAAGAGGCGCTGGCCTGCGGCGCAGTGCCGGGATTTTTGAAGGAGCGGGAGGTCTTCATCGACGAGTTCGATACCTTTAACGCGCCCAAAAAGCGGCTGCTGGGGGCGCTGCTGGCCGCTCTGCCCAGGGTGACGGTGGCCCTGTGCGACGATGGGGCGCCGCTCGTGCCCGGCGATGTGAGCCTGTTTTCGGGGGCCAAGCAGGTGGCCGTGCAGCTGCGCCAGCTGGCCCGCAAAAATGGGGCCGAGGTGGCTGCACCCCAGCTGCTCCGGCGGGACCTGCGGCACACCGAGGCCCCCGGCCTTGCGGCAGTGACTGCGCTGCTGGAGACCGGCACCTGTGCACCGCTGGAAGCACCGGCGGACGAGGTGCGGCTGTTTGCTGCACCCAGCCGGGAAGAAGAGGCCCGCGCCGCCGCCGGTGCCATCCGCCGCCTGATGCGGCAGGGGGTGCGGTGCGGCAGGATCGCGGTGGTCTGCCGCGACATCGGCAAGTACCGCGCCGCCGTGCGGTATGAGTTCCGGATGGCGGGCATCCCGCTCTACTGCGATGAGCCGACCACCCCGGAGTTCAGCGCCCCGGCCACGGCGGTCCGGGCACTGCTGGCGCTGGCCCGCGGGGCCGACCTGACCGAGAATCTGACCACGCTGGCCAAAACGGGCCTGTGCGCCCTGACCGAAGAAGAGGTCTGCGCCCTCGAAAACTACGCCTATACCTGGTCGCCCAATGCGGCGGCATGGCGGGCAGCGTTCCGGAACGACCCCAAAGGTTTCGGCGATCGGGAGTTGACCGAAGAGGACGCCCGGAACCTGTCCGATGCCGAAAAGGCCCGCGCTCTGCTGGTGAACGCCGCCGATGCCCTGCGCGGCAAGGTGCGGAACGCCAACGCCGAGGCCATCAGCCGGGCGCTCTACTTCTGCCTCAGAGAGCTGGGCGCAGAAGAACAACAGGCGGCGCAGGTGGAAGCCATCCGCGCGGCACGGGGCATCCCGGCGGCGGAAGAGGCCGCCCGCGAGTGGAACGTGGTCATGGAGCTGCTGGACGAGATGGCCCGCCTGCTGGGCGAGCAGACCGTGACGGTGGCCGAATACGAAGACCTGTTCGGGCTGCTGCTGCGTTCGTCCGACCTGGGGCATATCCCGCAGACGTTGGATGCCGTGGTGCTGGCCAGCGCGGGCAAGATGCGGCTGGACGAGCCGGACTATGTCTTCGTGCTGGGCCTTGCCGAGGGCGAGTTCCCCACAGCCCCCGGCGAGACGGGCCTGCTGACCCACGCCGACCGCGACGCCCTGATGGCGCAGGAGATCGACCTGCCCGACTGCTTTGAGAACCGGGTGGTCCGCGAGCAGGTCTGCTTCTATAAGGCGCTCACCGCCCCGGCCAGAGGGCTGTGGCTGAGCTGGCCCAAGGGGCAGGGGCAGACCCTCTGCGCGGCGTTGGAGCCGATCGTGGAGGCGCTGGAACCGGCTCCGCCGGAGCTGGCTCTGCCCGACCTGGCCGCGACCCCCGCCGACGGCCTCGACTGCCTGGGCGGCGGCTGGCCCCTGACCGGAACGGAACGCGCCAGCCTGACCGAGGCTCTGCGCACCCCCGGCGGCGAGGAGCCGGAGGGCCTGAAGCTGCTGCGCCGGATGGCGGACGCTTCGCCCCGGCAGGTCAGCGACCTGGATGCACTGGAAGAACTGCTGGGCCGGCGGCTGCGCATCTCGCCGAGCCAGCTGGAAAAATATTATACCTGCCGGTACGGCTACTTTTTGCAGTACGTGCTGGGCCTGCGCCCCCGCCGCCGGGCCGAGCTTTCGGCTGACCAGAGCGGCAGCCTGATGCACTGGGTGCTGCAGATGGCACTGGACCCGGACCCTGCGCCGGACAACCCCTGCGCCGCCATGCTGGCCCCCTTCATCGAGCTGGACGACGACGCCATGGCGGAGCTGGCGGGGCTTCTGGTGGACGAATACGCCCGCCGCTATCTGCCCGAAGACACGGCCCGTTTTGCCTACCTGCTCTCCCGCCTGAAAAAGAGCATGGCGAGCCTGCTGTGCTACCTGCGGGATGAACAGCGCCAGTCCAGCTTCCGGCCTGTGGCCTGTGAGCTGAAGATCGGCAGCGGCGGGGACGGCGTCCGCGCCCAGACCTATCACCTCTCGGATGGGCGGACCGTCCAGCTGGTGGGCACGGTGGACCGCGCCGATGAATGGGTCGAGGAGGATGGCACCCGCTGGGTGCGGGTCGTGGACTACAAGACCGGCAGCAAAAAACTGGACCTGAAGGAGGTCTACTGCGGCCTCGACTGCCAGATGCTGCTGTATCTGTTCAGCCTGACGCGGGACGGCAGCGGCCGCTTTACCGGGGCGGAACCGGCGGGCGTGCTGTATCTGCTGGCCGACCCGGCCCCGGAGAACACCACCCGCGCCAACGCAGCTCGCAGCGTGGAATACAAGCTGGACGGCCTGGTGCGGGACGAGCAGAAGCTGTTCCGCGCCATGGACGCCGACGAGACGGGACGGTATCTGCCCTTCTCGTATCTGCGCGGCGTACCCAGCCCCTACCAGAAGGATAAACGCGCCGACAGCGCCAAGCTCGACCGCATCCGGCTGCATCTGGACGACCTCGTGACCCGGATGGGCGAGCAGCTCTACGGCGGGCAGATCGCCGCCGAACCGCTGGTCACGGGCCGAAGCCCCTGCCTGTGGTGCGATTACAGCTTCATCTGCTGCCACGAGAACGGCATCGGCGAGCGGGCACTGGATGCTCCGGCCAAGCCCTTTGAAGCCCCTGAGACCCCGCCGGAAGAAGGAAAGGAGGAACAGCCGTGAGTGAAACCAAATGGACAGCCGCCCAGCAGGCCGCCATCGACGACCGGGGCGGTGCGCTGCTGGTCAGTGCGGCTGCGGGCAGCGGCAAGACGGCGGTGCTGACCGAACGCGCCGTCCGGCTCATCACCGACCCGGAATGCCCCATCGATGCCGACAAACTGCTCATCGTCACCTTTACGAACGCGGCCGCAGCCGAGCTGCGGGCCCGCATCGGGCAGGCGCTGCTCCGCCGCAGCCAGGCCGAACCCGGCAACACAGCCCTGCGCCGCCAGCGGATGCTGCTGCAGCGTGCCCCCATCTGCACCATTGATGCGTTCTGCCTGGACCTTCTGCGCAAGCACTTCCAGGCGCTCGATATCCCGCCAGACTTTTCCCCCGCCGACCCCGGCAGTGTGGCGTCCCTGCGCGCGGCGGCGCTGGCCGAAACGCTGGAACAGGCCTATGCCGACCCGGATTTCTGCGCCTTTGCAGACCTCTACGGCAAGGGCCGCAGCGACAAAGCCGCCGGGGATACCATCCTGCACGTCTACGATTTTCTCCGCGCCCTGCCCGACTACGACCGCAAGCTGGATGAATTTCTGGAACCGTGGCAGGCTGGGTATGGATTCGATGCGACCTGCTGGCACGACCTGCTGCTGGCCGAGGCGGTCCGCGCTGCCAGAGCCGGGCGGGAGCTGTTCTACGCCGCCTGGAACGACTGCAAAGAAGACCTCGTCCTGGCCCGCATCGAGGCCGAGAATAAAGGAAAGACCGATGCCGCCCGCGCCAAGGCTGTAGCAGGCGTCAACGATAAATTCGCCGAACCGCTGGAACGGCTCGAAGCGGCCGCTGCGCTGCTGGGCGAGGTGGAGCGGCTGGCCGAAGCAGGGGAGTGGACCCCGCTCTACGACCGGCTCACTCCCTATGTGCTCGGCATGGAGCCGATGCCCGGCCTGAAGGGAATGAAAAAGCGGCTGACCGGAGAGCACAAAGCCGCCGTCAAGACCCGCGCCGATGAAGCGGCTGCGCTGTTCGGGCAGATCCTGGAACTGATCTCTTGCAGTGAAGACGAGGCCGAAGCCGACCGCGCCGCCGCCCTGCCCCGCCTGCGGGCCCTGTTTGCCGCCGTGCGGGCGTTCGATGTCCGCTTTGCGGCCAAAAAGCAGGAGCGGAAGCTGCTGGAGTTCAGTGACTTCGAGCATCAGGCGCTCCGGCTCCTCCGCAGCCCGGACGGCACCCCCACCCCGCTGTGCGAGACCATCCGGCAGAACTATGCGGCCGTCATGGTGGACGAGTATCAGGACACCAACGCCTTACAGGACGCGCTCTACCGCTGTCTGGCTTCGCCCGCCGGAGACGACCTCTTCCTTGTAGGCGATTTGAAACAGAGCATCTACCGCTTCCGGCAGGCAGACCCCAGCATCTTCCGGGAAAAGCTGGATGCCTGGCCGCTCCTGCCCGGCGGCGCGGCCCGCCCACGCCCGGCGGAAGGAACGCCCGGCCAGAACGCGCTGCTGGCGCTGGATGCGAACTTCCGCAGTGCGCCGGAAGTGGTGCGGGGCATCAACTTCCTGTTTGAGCAGCTCATGACCCCCGCCCTGGGCGATACGGCCTACGGCGACGGCCAGCGGCTGGTCTGCGGCGCACCGGGCGAATATGCGGGCAGTGTGGAGGCCTGCTTCCTGCCTGACGACACCGCCGAGACGGACGCAGAGTGCATCGCCCGGAAGATCGAAGCATTGATGGCCTCCGGGGAGCAGGTGCGGGACGGCGGCTCCACCCGCCCGGTGCAGTACGAGGATTGCTGCATCCTGCTGGCGGCGCGCGGCGACTTCCCGGCCTATGTGGAAGCCCTGACCGCCCACGGCATCCCGGTTTATGCGGACGCCCGCGAAAATCTGCTGGATGCGCCCCACATCCGGCCCCTGATCGCGCTGCTGAAGGTCATCGACAACCCGGCGCAGGATATCTATCTTGCCGCCGCCATGCTGGGCCCGCTGTTCGGCTTTACGGACGACGACCTGGTCCGCCTCCGTGCCCGCGCGGAGGAATTGCAGAAACAGCAGGACGAGGCCCGCCGTGCCGCACAGGAGGCGGCAGGGGAGACGCCTGCACCGCAGCACCGCCAGCGGATGAGCCTGTACGGGGCACTGCTGTTGACCGTGAACAGCGCCGAAGAAAGCTCCTTTGAACAGAAGGTCCGGGCGTTCTATGCCCGGCTGACCGAGCTGCGCCGGATGGCCCGGAGCGTACCGGTGGAACAGCTGCTCGAAGAGATCTTTGCGTCCACGGGCTATCTGGCCGCGCTGGGCGTGATGGAGAATGGCACCAAGCGCCGGGAAGATGCTCGGCGGTTCGCGTCCTTCTGCGCCGGGGCCGGGGCAAACGGCATCTCCGGCCTCATCCGCGCCATCGACGCCGCCGCGCAGGCAGGCTCCACCGGGCAGGAGACCGTGCCCGGCGGCTCCCGCCCCGGCTGTGTGACCATCATGACCATCCACCGCTCCAAGGGCCTGCAGTTCCCGGTGG
>OLQV01000855.1_pt1 | contig 25295 bp, 20 predicted proteins | sample 1672371 | NCBI WGS metagenome assembly OLQV01 (sample SAMEA3136676, study PRJEB25190) | human gut metagenome
AAATCAAATTATAAATATTTTCATATTGATTATGAGAAACTTATTAAAAATGATAAGTCTTTTGTGGTTGATACTGTAAAAGAGGCTATACTTGATTCTTATAAGAGATTAATTGAACCTTCTATTGAAAGAGAGATTAGAAGTGATTTAACTGAGGTAGGAGAAGAGGCTGCTATTGATAATTTTGGAAAGAATTTAGAGGCTTTACTTTTAACTCCACCTATGAAGGAAAGAGTAGTTTTAGCGTTTGATCCGGGTTTTGTTAATGGATGTAAACTTGCTGTTGTTGATAAGAATGGAAAGTATTTGGATTCCACTGTTATTAAACCATTTTTAAATGGTAATACAGAAGAGAGAGTTCGTTTATCTAAAGAGGTTGTAGTACAACTTATAAAGAGATATAATGTATCAATTATTGCGATTGGTAATGGTACGGCTTCACGTGAGTCTGAAAAGTTTTGTGCTGATATGATTAAGGAATATAATTTAGATTGTAAGTATGTAATTGTATCTGAAGCTGGTGCTTCTATTTATAGTGCTTCACCTATTGCGATAGAGGAGTTTCCTGATTTAGCAGTTGAGAAGAGAAGTGCAGTTAGTATAGGTAGAAGACTTCAAGATCCTTTGGCTGAACTTGTAAAGATTCCACCAGATGGTATTGGAGTTGGGTTGTATCAACATGATGTTTCACAAAAGAAATTATCTAGTTCATTAGACTTTGTAGTTGAGAAATGTGTAAATAGTGTTGGAGTTAATATTAACACAGCATCTCCTTCATTATTGAAATATGTATCTGGTATTACGAAGAAGGCAATTGAAAAGATAATTGAGTATCGTGAAAAAATTGGTAAAATTACTTCTAGAGATGAGATAAGAAAGAAAAAATTATTATCCGACAAGGCTTATGAACAAGCAATTGGTTTTTTAAGAGTAGTTGATGGAGATAATATTTTAGATTCAACAGCAATTCATCCAGAAAGTTATGATGTTGCATTAAAGATACTAAGTGATTTAGGTTGTAGTATGGATATGATTGGTAAGAATGAGTTAATTAAGAAAATTGATAGTATTAATTTAGAAGAATATAAAGATAAGATAGGTACTGATATTTATACTTTAGAAGATGTTATTGCGTCTTTAAAGAAACCTAATCTAGATCCTAGAGATGAAATGCCACAACCATTACTTAAGAGTGATGTTTTAGATATTAAAGATTTATCTGTTGGTATGAAGTTACAAGGTACTGTTAGAAATGTAGTTGACTTTGGAGCGTTTATAGATATTGGACTTCATAATGATGGACTTGCTCATATTTCTAAACTTACAACTAAGTATATTAAACATCCTAGTGAAGTAGTTAGTGTTGGAGATATAGTTGATTGTTATGTAGATGATATTTCATTAGAAAAAGGAAAAGTTAGTTTAAGTTTATTACCTAGATAAAAATATGTATTTGTATACATATTTTTTTATGATATAATTAGTTTAAGATAGAGGTTGGTTTTATGAGAAAAGTAAATAATAGGGGTTTTACTTTGGTTGAACTTTTAGTAACTATAACTATTATGGGATTTATAACTATGTTGGCATTACCAGAAGTGCAACAATTACAAAGTAAAAATAGGAATAAGAAATTTCTTACTTATGGGGATTCGTTAATTGCTTCTGCTAAATTATATGTGGATTCTAATAGTGTTGACTTATTTGGATATTCTACGTCAGGTTGTGCAGATATTTCTTATGAGGAATTGAAGGTTAAGGTATTGGCAAAAGATTATATGACTGATAATATTTCTTGTGCTGATCCACAGACTTATGTTCATGTAGAGAGAAAGAATGGTGTTGACTCTTATAAAGTTTTTTTGAAATGTAGTGGAAATGGTAGAGTTAGATATCAGTCTGAAAATCCAATTACTTGTACTGGGGGAGGGTCTAGCGATCCTACTGGTAGTTTTACGGCTACTGTTACAGGTACAACAGAGAGTTCATGGTTAAGAGAAAGAGAAGTTAAAATTAAGCTTACATCTACTGAAGGATTTGCAGCTGGTACTATGATGACTTATTATCTTTCAACTGATGCGGCTGGTAGTTCACAAGTAGCCGGTACATCAAGCGCCGTTTCATTTGGAAATGCAGCTGGAGTTAAAGAGTTAGAAAAGACTATAAATGTTCAAGGTGTTTCTGGAAGACTATATTTTATATTAAAACCATTACGTGTTGTTGATATAAAGGGAGCATCTTATACTGATAATGTAGTATCTAATCAAATGTTATTTGATAATAATCCACCTAAGTTAAAGTCAGCTGAGCAAGTTATGTTGAAACATGGACTTATTAAATATCAACATGTAAAAGTTGATTTTGAAGAAAACGAATCTGGTACTGTAAAGTGGACTTATTATTATCCTGATGATAGTAATATTGAAAAGGAATATAGATTTGGTGCGATAACTTATTTAGCAAATACATGGTGTCAAAATGATTCTGGTAGTAAGAGTAGTACATGTAATAATGAATATCATTGGATGTATACTTCACCATTTACGATAAAAGCAACTAATAAGAGAGTAATAATTAGAGCCTATGATGCAGTTGGTAATGTTGGATCGATTGAGACATATGTTACAATTAAATAGTAAAAGTAGAAGGGTGTTCTTCTACTTTTTAATTATAATAGTATTTTTATTTTTTTCGATAGTACCTTCTTTTTCTAACTTGTTTAATTCACGCATTAAGTTACTTCTATCAACAACTATATATTCAGCAATAGCTTTGTAAGAAGTAGTTACTTTAAATACTTTGTCTTTATTCATTCTTTGTTTTAAGAAATAGATGATTTTATCACGGACAGTTTTTTGTGATAAGAGCTCTATTTTTTCATTTTGTTTACGATTGTCTTTTATAAGTAAATCAAATAAAGTAATTACTAAGTTGTTGTGGAAAGGACATCCTTTGTTACAATTTTTTAGGATATTGTAATAGTCAATAAAAATTACTTCAGTTTCATTATTACTAATAATATATATTTCATCTTCAGAATGTTGAAAAAATAAATTAGAAAAAATATCATCTTCTTTTAATTCTCTCATAATAGTAGTGTTACCATTAATATCAGTTTTTATAATAGAGGCTTTTCCGTAAGTTATAAAACCAATTTGTTTTTTAGTAGAAAAGTTACTTATTATTAATTGTTTATTTGTGTATACTTTTTTAGAGACATTGACACAGTTTGACAAATTTTTTCTAAAGTAGATAATTTTATCTTTTTCAATAGTTTCAATCATTTTAATCAGTCCTTGTTTTTTTTATTTTAGCAAATTTCTCTATTAGTTGCAAATGCAACAGTTATATTTATTTTATTAGAGTAGAATTTTATACATAGAGTAGGAGAAGTATTATGCAAGAAATAATGATAATAAAGAAAAATGGAAATTTAGAAAAGTTTGATGCTGGTAGAATAGAAAAAGCTGTTAAGACTAGTGCTGAGAGAGTAATGGTTAATTTAACAGATGAGGCTATTGAAAAAATAGTTTTAATAGTTAAAGATATGATAGGTACTCAGACTAGTAATCTTAATGTTGAACAAGTACATAGTTTTGTAGAGGCTGCTTTAGAACAAGTTAATCCTTTAGTTGCTAGAAGTTATAGAGAGTATAGAGATTATAAAAAAGATATTGTTCATATATTAGATAAAGTATATAAGAAGGCACAAGTAATTACTTATATTGGGGATAAAGAATGTGCTAATATGGATAGTGCTTTGGTTACTACTCAGAGATGTTTAATATATAATAGTTTGAATAAAGAACTTTATAAGAAATTCTTTTTAACTGCTAATGAGATAGAGGCTTGTAAAGATGGATATATTTATATACATGATATGAGTGCTAGACGTGATACTATGAATTGTTGTTTATTTGATATGGCTAATGTATTAAAAGATGGGTTTGAGATGAGTAATATTTGGTATACAGAGCCTAAGACATTACAGACAGCTTTTAATGTTATGGGTGATGTTATTATTAATACTACGGCTATGCAGTATGGAGGTTTTACAGTACCTGAGGTTGATACAGTACTTAAAAAATATGCAAAGATGACTTATAAAAAATATTATAATGAGTATTTGGATATTAAGGGAGATACTTTTAAAGAAGAGGCAGATAAGTATGCTTGGGAAAAAGTAAAGAGAGAATGTGAACAAGGGTACCAAGGAATAGAATATAAACTTAATACTGTTAGTTCTAGTAGAGGAGATTATCCTTTTGTTACTTTTACTTTTGGAATTGATATGGATCCTTATGCAAAACTTATTAGTAGAGTTATATTAGATGTACATAGAGAAGGACAAGGTAAGAAAGGGTTTAAGAGACCAACTTTATTTCCTAAATTAGTATTTTTATATGATAAGAATTTACATGGTAAGGGTTGCCCTTTAAGAGATAATTTTTTAGCTGCGATAAAATGTAGTCAAAAGACAATGTATCCAGATTATTTATCTTTAACTGGAGAAGGTTATGTATGTGAGATGTATAAGAAATATAAAAGAGTTGTTAGTCCGATGGGATGTAGAGCTTTTTTATCTCCTTGGTATGAAAGAGGAGGAATGAATCCTATAGATAAGAATGATAAACCTGTTTTTATAGGAAGATTTAATATAGGGGCTGTATCATTACATTTACCAATGATTTTAGCAAAAGCTAGAGAAGAACAAAAGGATTTTTATGACGTTTTAGATTATTACTTGGAAATGATTAGAAAGATACATATTAGAACTTATAGATATTTAGCTAAGAGAAAAGCTTCTACTAATCCTGTTGCTTATTGTCAGGGAGGCTTTTATGGAGGTAATTTAAAACCTGATGAGGCAATTGAACCTGTACTTAAGTCTTCTACTGCTTCTTTTGGAATAACGGCTTTAAATGAGTTACAAGTTTTATATAATGGAAAGAGTATTGTAGAAGATGGAGAGTTTGCATTAGAGGTTTTAAAATATATTAATGAGAAGATATTAGAGTTTAAGGATGAGGATCATATATTGTATGCTATATATGGTACTCCAGCTGAAAATTTATGTGGTTTACAGATTAAACAATTTAGAAAGAAATATGGAGTTATTGAAGGAGTAAGTTCTAGGGAATATGTTTCTAATAGTTTTCATTGTGGAGTATGGGAAGATATTACAGGTATTGAAAAACAAGATTTAGAAAGTCGTTTTTGGGAACTATTTAAGGGTGGACGAATTCAATATGTGCGTTATAATTTAAGTTATAATAGTGAGGCTATGCTTATTTATATAGAAAGAGCTATGGAATTAGGTTTTTATGAGGGAGTTAATTTAAGTCTTGCTTATTGTAATAAATGTGGTCACGAAGAGTTAGATATGGATGTATGTCCTAAGTGTGGTAGTAGTGACTTAACTAAGATTGATAGAATGAATGGATATTTATCTTATTCTAGAGTACATGGTGATACAATGCTAAGTAATGCTAAAATGGTTGAGATATCAGAAAGGAAGTCGATGTAGATGTATAGTGTTGTTTTATTGATAGGTAGTACTAAATTTAAAGAAGTATTTTTAGAGGTTGAAGAGAAATTGGCTTTGAGGGGATATTTAGTGTTTACTCCTTCTGTTTATAATCAATCTGGGGAGGTACCAGGATGTGGAGTTGAGACTAAGAAGATATTAGATACGGCTGCTAAAATGAAAGTATGTCGTAGTGATATAGTTATTGTTATTGATAAAGATGGTTATATTGGTAAGAGTACTAAGAATCAGATAGAGTGGGCTGAATTATTAAATAAACCAGTTTTATATTATAGTCATGGGGATGTTGATAAGTTATGAGGTATCATAATATTACAAAAGCTGATATGTTAAATGGGGATGGACTTAGAGTGGTTTTGTGGCTAGCTGGTTGTTCTCATCATTGTCAGGCTTGTCAGAATCCAATTACATGGGATGCTAATGATGGACTTATCTTTGATGAAGAGGCTAAGAGGGAAGTATTTGCTGAATTAGAGAAGAGTTGGTGTAGTGGATTAACTTTATCAGGGGGAGACCCATTATATATTGGAAATAGAGAAGAAGTTAGTTTACTAGTTAAAGAAATTAAACTAAAGTTCCCTGATAAGAATATTTGGTGTTATACTGGGTATACTTGGGAAGAGTTAATGAAACAAGTAAAAGATGATAATAATCTTAAGACTATTTTAGATAATGTAGATGTTTTATTAGATGGTAGATTTGTTTTAAGTTTAGCTTTAGAAAAATTACATTATGTTGGTAGTAGTAATCAGAGAATTATTGATGTTAGAAGTAGTTTAGATACTGGAAACATTAATTTATATATAGATAATAATAAATTGTTAGAGGGAGAAGTATAATGAAAAAACGTGGATTTGAAGTAGTAAAAGGATATGAAGATAAGGGGATAAATTTACCTGTTAGAAAGACAGCTCATTCAGCTGGATATGATGTTGAGGCGGCAGAGGATATAGTTATTCCTATGTATAAACCTGGAATTAAGCCTACACTTATTCCAACAGGCTTAAAGGCTTACTGTATGGATGATGAGTGCTATTTATTACTAAATCGTAGTTCTGGGCCTAAGAATGGGTTTTTGATGGCAAATAGTGTAGGATTAATAGATGCAGATTATTATGGTAATCCGGATAATGATGGACATTTTTACTTTGCATATTTTAACTGTAGTGACCATGATATTGAAGTTAAAAAAGGTGATGTAATAGGACAAGTTGTTTTTACTAAATATTTAGTTGTTGATAACGATAATGCAACTGGTTCTAGAAGTGGAGGTTTTGGATCAACTGATACAAAAATTAAGAAATTGTAAAAAACGATTTTTACGATTTTTTAATTTTTTTCTTTTGTAAAAATACTAATTTGTTGAAAAATAAGGAAATTTATTAAAAAAAACTTGTAAAAATTTAAAAAATGTGCTTAGTGATTTTTCTAAATGTATAAAAATGTCAATTGTCGTAAATCGAACAAAAAAAGTTTTTTGATGTTTTCTTTGTATATCAACATATAAAAAAATTGGATAAAAAAAGTGTTGTTTTTTGTATTGATTTTTTTATAATTAATTTCTAAAATGAAGGAAAGAAGGTTACTTATGTGGAGGTTAAATTATGGTAGAAGTAAGCGACAAATTAGACCAATTAATGGTTATTAAAAGAAATGGTAAGAAGGTACCATTTGATGAGACTAAAATAGCTTTAGCAATCAAAAAAGGTTTTGATAGTGTTGAACTTGATAATGGCGAAGATGAAAAGCTTCGTAAGTATGATAGTAAAGATATTCAGAAAGTTTATCAAGCAGTTTTAAAGAAAATAGAAAAAGCTGCTAAAGAAACTGATAAGTTCCAAATTGAACAAATTCAAGATTTTATTGAAGATGAATTATCTTCTAAAGGATACGAAGATGTTTATAAATCTTTTTCTGAATATCGCGAAAGAAGAGCTCAGTCTCGTCAATCTTTCTTTGATGATAAGAAGACTCATAAGTTTTTAAAATCATTAGAAAACTTAGGACTTAAGTCTGCTAATGAAGAAGATGCTAAAAGAGAAAATGCTAATATTGATGGTAATAGTCCAATGGGAACTATGCTTCAATATGGTTCTACTGTTTCAAGAGAATTTGCTAAGGCATATTTAATGAAACCAGAATTTGCTAAAATGCATGATGAAGGAGAAATTCACATTCACGATATGGATTTCTTAGCAATGGGAACTACTACTTGCTGTCAAATAGATTTATCAAGATTATTTAAAAATGGTTTTGATACTGGACATGGGTATGTTAGACCTCCACAAGATATTTCAACTTATAGTTCTTTAGCTGCTATAGTTATTCAAGCTAATCAAAATGATCAACATGGTGGACAATCTATACCAGCACTTGATTATTACTTAGCACCTGGTGTTTTAAAAACATTCAAAAAACAATTTAAACAAACTGTATATGACTTTTTAGATTTAGATGGTTTTATAGGTGTTATTAATATAGATAGAATTATTCGTGAGATTGATAAGATAGAGTCAATTGAAGTTAATTTAGAAGAGTTTAGTGATTATCAAAAGGGATCAGATAGAATAAAAGAAATATTTAAATTAGCTAATGAGAAAGCTTTACAAAAGACTGATAGAGCTACTCAACAAGCAATGGAAGCATTTGTTCATAATTTAAATACAATGCATTCTAGAGCTGGAGCTCAAGTACCATTTTCTTCAGTAAACTTTGGTACTGATATTTCTCCAGAAGGAAGAATGGTTACTAGAAATTTACTTTTAGCAACTGATAGAGGTTTAGGTAATGGAGAAACTCCAATATTCCCAGTTTCAATATTTAAAGTAAAAGAAGGTGTTAACTATAATAAAGAAGATCCAAATTATGATTTATTTAAATTAGCTTGTAAAGTTTCAGCTAAGAGACTTTTCCCTAACTTTGCATTTGTAGATGCTCCATTCAATTTACAGTTTTATAAACCAGGAGATGTTAATACAGAAATAGCTTATATGGGATGTCGTACAAGAGTTTTAGCTGATGTTACTTCTCCTGATAATCAAGTTGTTACTGGTAGAGGAAACTTATCATTTACAACTATTAATTTACCAAGACTTGGAATTAAATATGGTATAGCTTTAAAAGAAAGAGATAAAGCTGATATGAAAGGATTCTATAATGAACTTGGGGAAATTATGGATAAGGTTCGTGATCAATTACTTGAAAGATTTGAAGTTCAATGTGGTAAACATTCATATAACTTTCCTTTCTTATTAGGACAAGGAGTTTGGACTAATGGTGAGAAGTTAAAGCCAACTGATAGACTTAGAAAAGTATGGAAACATGGTTCATTATCAACGGGATTTATTGGTCTTGCTGAATGTTTAAAAGCTTTAACTGGTGAACATCATGGAGAAAGTAAAGCTAGTCAAAAATTAGGACTTGAAATTATTAAGTTTATGAGAAACAGATGTGATGAGAATTCAGCTAAATATAATTTAAACTTTACTTGTTTAGCTACTCCAGCTGAAGGATTATCTGGAAGATTTACATCTATTGATAAAGCAATTTATGGAAAGATTAAAGGTGTAACTGATAGAGAATATTATACTAATTCATTCCATGTACCAGTTTATTACAATATTAGTATTACTGATAAGATTAAGACTGAAGCACCTTATCATGAATTAACTAATGGTGGACATATTTCTTATATTGAGTTAGATGGAGATGTTGCTAGTAACGTTGATGCTTTTGAAAAGGTTATTCGTATAATGAAAGAAGCTGGTATTGGTTATGGAGCTATTAACCATCCAGTAGATAGAGATCCAGTATGTGGATATGTTGGTGTAATTAATGATGTTTGTCCAGGTTGTGGAAGACATGAATTTGAGGGGGTTCCAATAGAACAAATTACAGCACCTGAGTGTTGTGGAAGATAAAAAAATAATTTAGAAATAGGAGGAATTTTTATGGAAAAAATAGTTGGAGAAGGAGAAAAGTTCGAAAGAATAAGACGAGTTACTGGTTATTTAGCAGGAGATGTTTCAAGATTTAATAATGGTAAAAGAGCAGAAGAAAGAGACCGCGTAAAACATTCTGGTGTTAAAGAACTATTAAAAGAGACAAAATAATGGAAATTAGATTAGCTGCTGATTTACAACCAGATTCAATAGTTGATGGTGAAGGAATTAGAACAGTTGTGTGGACTCAAGGGTGTCCACACAATTGTAAAGGCTGTCATAACCCTGGGACCCATGATTTTAATGGTGGATTTTTAATGGATGTTGATGAAGTTATTGAAGAGTTAAAAAATATAGAAGGACAAGATGGAATAACTTTATCTGGAGGAGACCCATTATGTCAAAGTGATGCTTGTATAGAAATATGTAAGGCTGCTAAAGAGTTGGGACTTAATGTTTGGTGTTATACAGGTTTTACATATGAAACTATTATTAATAATCCAAAACAAAGAAAACTATTAGAATATATTGATGTTTTGGTAGATGGTAAATTTGTTTTAGAAGAAAAAAGCTTAGATATTTATTTTAGAGGTTCTAGAAATCAAAGAATAATAGATGTTCCAAAGAGTTTAGAAGAGGAAAGAGTAGTTTTAGTTGATAAATATATAGATGATAAAAATTATTCTTTAAATTATAAAAAACCAGAATATTTATTTGTATGAAGATATTAATTTTTGTTAATATCTTTTTTTGATGTATTGAATTTATATTTTGGTTTTGCTATAATAAAACTAGTATGATAGGAGAGAGGAGATGCAATATGAAAGACAAGAAGAAGATTGTAATCTTTGGTTTATCTATATCTTTATTTGTTGCTCTTTTAATTGTTCTTATAAATAGATCTTTTGCAGTTCCTTTAGATGATGGTGCTAGAGTTGCTCCTAATAGTAATTTGACTTATTATATTGATGTTATTTATGATGGTAAAGATGCTACCGCTGTTTCTTCTAGTGATACTGTTACAGCTAATGTCAATAGTGATTATATTTATGTTGAAGATAAATTACCTGATGGATTGACTTTTAAAAACTTTGTTACTACTAGTGATGGTACAATTGGTGCTGTTAAGCGTAGTGATGGTAGTAGTTGCCCTGGTTATGTAGTCGGTGATAGTGCTGGTTTAGTCTATGATGATACTACAAGAACTGTTTCTTTTAAAGTTAAAAATTTACAAGCAGGTTGTAAATTAACTGTTGGTATTGTTACAACAACGCCTTCTTTACCAAGGGGTAAAAGACTTGATTTTTATAATACAGCGTTTGCTAGAGAAAATAATTTTACGTTTAAGTCAAATACAGTACATGTATTTATGGGTGATGAAGAAGCTACGTTATATACTGTTACTTATAAATATACTGGTACAGTACCTGATGGTGCTCCAGTTCCAGAAGTTGGTTCTTATAGTGGAGGTACAACGGTAGGAGTTGAAGCTAATCCAACAATTGCAGGATATACATTCTCTGGTTGGAGTACGAGTGATGTTACTGTTTCTAATAATTCATTTACAATGCCAAGTAAGAATGTAACATTTACTGGTAGCTTTACTGCTAAGACTAAATATAATGTTAGTTATAGTATTTCTGGTACGCTTCCAGAGGGATTCGTTGCTCCAACAACTAAGTCTTATGGTGCTGGTGATGATGTTGTTCTTGATACTTTAAAAGTTGGAGATGTTATTAACGGATATAAATTCTTAGGTTGGTCCTCTTCAACTGTTGATCTTAGTGATGGGATATTTCAAATGCCCAATTCTAATGTAACAATAATTGGTAGGTTTGAACAAATAAAATATACAGTTTCTTATCAATTCCAAGGTGCTGTTATTCCAAGTAATGCTAGTAGTTTATTACCAGCGGCTACTACTTATGCTCCTGGTGAGATTGTTACAGTTGCTTCTGATCCAGTTGCCTCTGGATATAAGTTCTTAGGTTGGTATAAATCAGCAACCTTTGAAATGCCAGAAGAGGATGTTGTTATTTATGGTGAATGGATGCGTTTTTCAGGATACTTTGTACCAACGATTACTATAACAATACCAAGTCAAAAAGCAATTTATCAAAAAGGTGAAATCGTTAATTTTCAAATAACAGTAAAAAATAATGCTAGTATACCGATAAATGATGTTATGATACAAGATTATTTAGAGGGTGTTACATTTAATGCTGGTAGTAATTATACTGTGCTTAGTGATAAAATTGCTAAGATAAGTACAATAGCTGCTGGTGGTAGTGTTACACTTACTGCTAAGTTTACAGCTGGTAGTGATGTAGTTAAAGATTATGTTAATACAGTAGAACTTACTGGTGCTATTGCTGATAATTATTATTACTTAGATACTTCTAAAGATTATAAAGTGTCAGCATACTTTAAAGTTGCTAATGTTGATTTAAAGATAAATTTAACAAATAAGAATAATACAGCGTTAACAGATGGTAAATTTACTTTATATAGTGATTCCTCACTAAGTAATAAAATTTCTGAAGGATTAGAGTTTACAGGATTAGTTCCTGGACAAACATATTATTTAAAACAAACAAGAGCACATACTGGATATGTATTATTAAGTGATACATATATGGTTGTTGTAGATAGTTCAGGTAATGTAACTGTTAGTGGACAAAAGTATGATAATACTACCGGTGTTGTTACACTTGATCTTGTAAATGAAACAATTAATATGTTACCTAATACAGGTGGTGTTGGTAATATACCGTATATTGTGACAGGACTTATCATTATTGTTGTTTCATCTTGTGGATATGTATTATATATGAGAAAGAAAGGGGAGATTATATAAATGAAAAAAATTAAATTGTTAATGGCATTTGTTGTAGCTTTCTTTTTTACCATTACTAATGTTTATGCAGAGATTGAAGTTAATAGAGTAAGTAGTATTATTGGTAAGTATAGTTATAGTGATTTTAATATTACAGATACTAATGTTTACTTATATAAGATTGCTGATATGAATGAGATGGCTGAGTTTACTTATGTTGGTGATTTTAGTGGTTTTACTACTGATGTTAATACACTAAAAAGTTTTCAGTGGAATGATTATACAGCTAAAGTTAATAAATATATAACTGATAATAATATTAATTATATTGCTAGTACTAAGACTGATGGTAATGGACAATTTGTATTTAAAGATTTAAAAGTAGGTTTATATTTAATTAGAGTTGATAGTATGAAGACAAAGGATTATGAATATTCTTCTGGACCACTTTTAGTTAGTTTACCTAATTATAATGAAATTCAAGATATACATATGTATGATTTAAATGTATTTGTTAAGACTGAGGCTAAGTCATTAAATGTTAATCCTGGTGGTGGAGTAGAACCTCCATATACTGCTGATTCAATATATGTGTATATTGCTATATTTGGAATAGCCTTAGTTATATTTATTGTTACTATTATACTTATTCTTAAGAGAAAAAAGAAAAATGATGTTAGTAGTGAGATAGACAGTAACATAGTTAATAATAATTTAAATACTAATGTTCAGGATGATAATTCTAATGTTTCAGAAGATACTATTTAAATAGTTTAGATAAAATATGTTAATTTAAGATAGCAAGATCTTTATTCAGATGTTGTTTAGATGAATATGAGTAACTGCAGCTCGTAAATATTTTAATGATATTTGGATTGGGTTTGTTATATATAAAAGTAAAGAAAGGACGATTATTTTATGAAGAAAAGTATTATAGGGTTGTTAGCTGCTATATTTACATTTGGTCTTGTATTAAATGTTAATGCAGAAGCAATTACAACTGATTCAAGTAAAAAGGGTACTGTTGATACTAATAGTGCTCTAGTAACTAATCAAGCTGCTATTAATATTACTAATGCTCCTACTACTGATGTATTAGTTGCTTATAAAATTTTAGATACATTTTATAATGCTTCAACTAATGTATTTACTTATGAGTTCACTAGTGATTTTAAAGCTTTCTTAGCTACTACAAAAGATTATAAAAATCTAACTGTAGAACAATATTATGCTTTAACTTCTGGTGATACTACATCAGGATCTACTAGAACGCAATCTACATTAGATAAATTGGTTAGTTTATATGCTGCTTATGTAAAGACTCATTCTGTTACAACTAGTGCAACATTAACTTACCAAGCAGGAGAGGGAGCTACTGGTGCTGTTGTTCCGGCTGGTGCTTATTTAGTTATTCCTAAATCCACAATAAATGTTTATGCAGTAATGGTTGGAAATGTTATTCCAACTGCTAATGGTAGCGAATGGGTTATCAATGATGCAACAATTAAAGCTAAAATTAGTTCTGCATCAGTTACTAAGTCAATTGGAAGTATTGGGCATGTTGATGGTAACTATTCTGTTGGCGAGGAATTTTCTTACTTCCTAGTAGGAACTGTTCCACAATATCCAACTAATGCTACTAATAAAACTTATACAATAACTGATACAGTTGGTGCTGGTATTACATTATCTAATATTGGTAGTATTGTTGTAAAAGATGGTGCAACTACATTAACTAATTCTAATGGTGTAATTAAAAATGCTGGTGGTGATACAGTAGCAACAATTACATTATCAGGACAAAAAATTACTATTGTTTTTGATGCTAACTATGTTCAAAGTACAACTGTAACTGTTGAATATAAGGCTAAGTTAAATAATAATGCAACAGTTGGTTCTGCTGGTAACTTGAATAGTGCAACTTTAACTTATTCAAATGATCCATATGGTACTGGAACTAATACAACTTCAGCAGTAAATGCTTCAGCTTTTACTTATGGTATTGAAGTATTAATCTATGCTGATAAAGATCATAGTATTGTATTATCAGGAGTTAAATTTGAAATCTATTCAGATCCTGATTTAGCTAATAAGATTGGTGAGATAATTACTGATTCTAATGGTAAAGCTCTTTTACCAGGTGTTGCTGAAGGTACTTATTATTTAAAACAAGTTTCTACTGCTCCTGGTTATAATTTACCTAGAGATGCAGTTCAAGTTAAAGTAAAAATTGAAGGTTCTGTAGAAGGAACTGATGAAGGTTATTATGTAGCTGAAGTATCTGCATTTGAAGCTGGTACATTACCTTTTACTGGTAGTGTTGGTACAGTTTTATATACTATGATTGGTTTAATTACTGTAGTTAGTGCAATTTTACTATTCGTATTATATAATAGAAAAAAAGAACAAGAACAAGCTTAGTTTTATAGCTTGTTTTTTTTTGCAGTTTTGGTTATTATATATGTATAGTATATATGATAGGGTGATGTTTTATGAAAAGAAAAAATATTATTTGGGTAGTAATTGCTTTTATTTTTTGTATGTTTTTTGATGTAAGAGCTATTGATATTACCGTTGATACTAATACTAAAGGTACAGTTGATCCTAATAGTTATTTGATAACTACTCTTGGTACTGTAGAGATGAATGTTGATGCTGTTGATCTAGATACTTTTTATGCATATAAATTATTAGATTCGTTTTATAATTCTACTAGTAATGTTATAACATATGAGTTTACTAGTACTTTTAAAACTTTTTTGGCAAGTAATACAACTTATAAAAATTTGACTGTAGCAGAGTATTATAATTTAACGTCTAATAATTTGGATAAGTTAGCTAGTACTTATGCGACATACTTAAGAAAAAATTCTATAACAACTGATTTACAGGGAGACTTTCTCTTGTCTTTACCTGCTGGTGCATATTTATTACTCCCTATTACTACAACTAAAATATATTCTGTAATGGTTGTTAATCCGGTTATTTATTCTGATAGTAAAGGTAATTGGGCAAAAACTGATATGTATTTTGAACCTAAGGTTTCAGCTCCATCTGTTACTAAGTCAGTTGGTGCTGTTGGAACTGTTACTAAATCTTATGGTTTAAGTGATACTATTCCATATTATTTAACTGCTACTTTTCCTACATATCCAACTAATGCGACTAATAGAGTTTATATAATTAATGATACTCTAGGTGCAGGTTTAACTTTTACTAGTTTGAGTGATATTACTATAACAGATGGTGATACTTTAAATAATAGTAATGGAACTTTTAAAGATTCTTCTGGTAATACAGTAGCAACTGCTAGTATTAGTGGTCAAAAATTGACAATAACTTTTAATCCAAACTATGTTAATAGTACAGCGGTTAGTATTTCATATAAGGCTAAGTTAAATACTAGTGCTGTTTTAGGTACTGTTGGTAATTTAAATAGTGCTGTTTTGACATATTCTAATGATCCTTATGGTACTGGTACAACAACAACTTCTGCTTTTACTACAACTGTTTATACTTATGGAATTGAGTTGTTGGCTTATGATAAGAGTAATACTTCTACTAAACTTTCTGGAGCTTATTATGATGTTTATTCTGATTCTGGTTTAACTAAAAAAGTAGGTACAATAACTACTGGTAGTGATGGTATTGGTATTTTACGAGGAGTTGCTGAAGGTACTTATTATATTAAAAATACTAAAGCTAGTACGGGATATGAACTTGCTACTACGACAAGTATGAAAGTAAAAATTACTGGTTCAGTTGCTGGTACTACTGATGGATATTATAAAGTTGAAATGCCAGTTACTAAGTCTCCTTCATTACCATATACAGGTGGAGTTGGTACTATTATTTATACTATTATTGGTATGGGTATAGTTATTTGCTCTATTGCTATGATTTTCATATATAAAAAGAAAAATAATTATTAAGTTTACATTTTTTGTAATTAATTGTTTTATTATTTTTTTCATATGTTATAATACTTTATGTAAGATAAGATTTTATCTTATGTGTACCATGATAGTTATGGGAGTAGCTATTATGTGATTTACTCCCATTAATTATATTTGTAAGGAGGTGAGTACGTGGATAAGAATAATAGTTATAAAGTTATGGTTATTGCTGCTTTAGTTATTGGAGTTGTAGCTTTATCAGTTGGTTTTGCTGCATTTTCTCGTAGCTTAACTATTACTAATTCAATAGCAACATATAAAGCAACTGATAAGGATTTAAAAGTAAATTTTTCTACTTCTAATACTGAAACAGTTGGTGGTAATGTAACTGGTGTTTTGTCTGGCACTGGTGTTGTTGATACTAATGCTGGAACTGCAACTATTAATGGTGCTACTGATACAGGTTTTACAAATATTAGTGGTATTACTGCTCCTTTTACTAAAAAGGGACAAAAAGCTACTTATACATTCTATTTAAATAATGATAGTGATTATACAGCTTATTTAAAATCAGCTTCATTTGCATCTCCTGAGAAAACTTGTACTGCAGTTGATGGTACTGATGCAACTTTAGTTACTAATGCTTGTAAAGATATAAGTTTAACTTTAACAATTGATAATACAAAGGTTTTAGCAACAGATACAACTGGTTTTAATGCTATTACTTTAGCAGCAGGCGATAAAAAGACTGTAGTTGTTGAGGTTGAATATAATGGTTCTAATGTTTTACCTGATGGTGACTTTAATGTTGCTTTTGGTGATATTACATTAAATTTCTCAACATTAGAAAATTAGTATTAATTTAGACACAGTAGAAGTGGTGTCTACTGTGTCTATTTAATATATTTTAATAAGACTATTTGGAGGAATAGATAATATGAAAAGGGGAAATATAAGAATACTTATTTTTGATATTTTACTAATTGTATTTGTGCTTTTAAATAGTTTTATAGGAAATATATTAAAAAATTATACAACAATAATATTCTTATTATTAGTGATAATAGTTTTTTACAAAGTGTTTGGTTTGGAAAAGGATAAGAATATTTATACTAAGAGTACAATCTTAGATATAACTATAGTGTATTTAATATCTTTTATAATATTTTATATATTTGGAATATTTATTGGTTTTTATAGAAATGATAACTATTTTACTGTGAGTGGTATTAAGAACTTTATATTTCCAATTATTGTGATAACTATTCTGAGGGAGTTTTTAAGATATAATGTTGTTAAAAAGAGTGAAAAGTCGAAGTTACTTTTAGTTCTATCTGTTATAGCATTTGTTTTTTTAGATTTAATTAGTGTATTACCATATGTAGATTATCATACTAAGAGTGGTATTTTTGACTTGGTGGCAATTTCATTATTTCCAATTATAAGCAATAATGTTGTTGCTACATATATTGCATATATGACAGGTTATAAACCGAATATACTATGGCTTTTAGTAGCAAAATTATATGTATATGTTTTACCAATAATTCCAAATACTGGTGAATATATATTGGCAGTTATTCAAATGATATTTCCTTTTATCATTTTATTTATTCTTAAAGAAAAATTTGATAAGGATAATCAAGACGTTGAAGTATATAAACAAAAGAATTATTTTGTACCATTGATAATTAGTTCTTTTCTTATTATTGTTATGGTTTATTTTACTTGTGGATATTTTAAGTACTATGCAATAGCTGTAGCAAGTGGTAGTATGGAGCCTAACATTTCTAAGGGTGATGTTGTTATTGTTGAAAAGATAAATAATAAAAAAGATATTGAGATAGGTAGTGTAATTGCTTATAACTATAATGGTGTGATTGTTGTACATAGATTGGTAAAAAAAGAAATTCATAAAAATACATATTATTATTACTCACAAGGTGATGCTAATAACGATATTGATGGTTATATAGTTTATGAAAAAGATATTATTGGTATAGTAAGAGTAAAAATACCTTTTGTTGGATTTCCAACTGTATGGTTAAGTGAATTGTAAGGTGATTATTATGTGGAAGAAAACAGAAAATAATAAAAATTTAACTAGTATGAATACTAATAGTAATAATACTGAGAAAAATAATTTTTCTTTAGAAAAAGTTGAGGAGACTAGTGTAAAAAGTCCTAAATTTAGTTTGAATAATTTTTTTAATGAGAAAACAAAGTATATTGATTTTTCTACTAGATTATTTATATGTGTTGGTATTACTTTGTTTTTTATAATAACTTCTGTATTTTTTCTATTTAAATCATTAGACTTTAGAGAAAGTAGGGAGGTTGAGTATAAGGAAGTTAGTAATTTAGATTATAAAGTATGTTTGAAAGATAATACTTTTTTTGAAGAAAAGTGTTTAAATAAAGATATGCTTTATGTTGCTAGTTTAATAGATAAGTTAAGATTTGATTTTGGTTATACTTTTTCTATTGATGAGCCTATGGATATTAATTTTGATTATAGTATAGTTGCTAAACTTAAAATACTAGATGATAGTGGTTCTAAGATATATTATGAAAAGGATTATACTAAAAAAGAAGCTACTATGCGTAATGAAATGTCAAAGAGTATTAATGAAAAGGTTACTATAGATTATAATGCTTATAATAATGTTGCTAATGCATTTAAAAATAATTTTGGACTTAATACCACAAGTAAGTTAGATATATATTTTAAGATTCATAAGGGTACTGGTGATACTAATAAAGACTTTTTTGCTGCTGGTGATACTACTACACTTTTAGTTAGTGTTCCACTTTCTGAAAGATCTGTTCAAATTAAATTAGATTATAAAAATATTAATCATAAGAGTTCACTAATTAATAGTTCTAAAGTTCTTCTTAATGATGTTTTCTTCTTAACTTTAGCAATTATTTTATTTGGTTTTGCTGTATTATTTTTAGTTAAAACTTTATTGTTATTGAAGTTAACAAAGAGGAAAAAAAGTAAGTATGAAGAATATATTGATAAAATTCTAAAAGAATATGATAGATTGATTGTAGTTACAAAGACTGCACCATATATAAGGGAAAATGATAAAACTATTTATATTGATTCTTTTGAAGAACTATTGGATGTTTGTAATAAGACAAAGGAGCCTATTCTTTACTATAATATAGTTAAAGGTCAAAAGTGTAATTTTTATATTAATCATGAAGATAAAGTATATTTGACTATTATTAAAGCTGTTGATATGGAGAAGGCAAATGAAGAGGAATAATTATATTTATTATGGTGTTATTGTTTTATTTGTTTTATTCTTAAGTATTGGGTATTCTGCTTTTAATAAAAAGCTTACTATGTCCGATATAGGAGCTGCTATTAGGGTAGAGAAGGATGTTAGAATTACTGGTATTAATTTAGTTGGGACAGAAACAAGCAATGATACTAGTGCTACTTATGACTATAATGTTAGTTCTATATCTACAGATTTGACTCTTCCTACTAGTACTTCTTATGTTACTTTTGAAGTAGAAGTTTTAAATATTGCTAATGCAGAGGTTGGAATATTAAATATTAGTAATTTACCTAGTAATTTAAAATATGAATTAATTAATTATAATTTGGAAGATAAGATTTGTGATGATGCTGGTAAATGTAATTTAGGCATTAGAAAAAAGTTTAAAATCAGGATTAGTTATACCGGTGATGGTTTTGATGGTAATACGTCTTTTAGTTTTAAATTAGATTTTGATTTTAGAGAGTTTCATAAAGTTACATATAATAATATTTCTGGGACAAGTTTACCCACTGAAGTAATAGATGGGGGAACTTTAATTGCTAATGTTGGTAGTGCTGATAGTAATAATTTAATAGTAAAAATGGATGGTGTACAAACTTTATTTTATACATATCAAAATAATATTTTAACTGTTCCTAATGTTAATGGAGATTTGGATATTACATTTAGTGATTTTACTGTTATGAAGAAAATAATAGTTGATGCTAATACTTCCTCTGGAAATGTTAGTGATCTTACTAAGTATGATTTTGATAATATGACGCAGACTGAGAAGACTGAAAAATTTAGTAAAGTGACTAATGAGAGTGGACTTTATAGAGTTAAGGGGATTACTGGTAATAGTGATGCTTTAGTATATAGAGGAGCAATTACAAATAACTATGTTAGATTTAGTGGTCATTTATGGAGAATATTACAAGTTGATGAAGAAGGTAATTTAAGATTAATTCTTAATGATGCTATTGGTACTACATCTAATTATAAGGCTTCATCTTCTGCTACTAGTTTGGATGCGGCAAAAACACTTCTTGCATATTCTAGTAGTAATGCTAAAACTGCTTTAGATAGTTTTTATACTAGTGATTTGAGTAGTAATGCCAATAAAATCATTAAGTCTAAATTTTGTGTTAATTTTGATAATTATTCTAGAACTAGTTCCGGTACTGGTGCTACTGTTTATTATTTTCAATCATATGAAAATATTGGTAGTGATGTTGCTCTTTATACACCTAATTTAGTATGTCCTAGTAATTATATAGTGGATGATAATATTGGATTGATTAGTGCTGAAGAGGTAGTATTAGCAGGTGGAGTTTATAATGTAAGTAATACTAGTTACTTTTTATATAATTCTGCTATCAGTTCGTACTATTGGACATTATCTCCTGCTTATTATGATAATAATCAAAATAATGCTAATGTATTTACTGTTAGTAGTAATGGATTACTTACTGACTGGACCTCAAATTTACTTAACAATAGTTATTATTTAAGACCAGTTATTACAATTAATGGTAATTTAGAAATGAGTGGTAATGGTACTAGAGAAAATCCGTTCGTTTATAAAGATAGTAGTGATACTCCAGGAACTGAGTTTAAAACTGGTGATAAAGTACAATTAGGAAATGATCAGGACTTTTATGTTGTTCATTCTGATAAAGATACAACACTTTTATTTGCAGCCTATAACCTTAATGTTGGTAATGGTAAAAATTCTAGTGTTACTACTGGAATACAGGGATCTAATGTAAGAGGATGGGTAATGGGTTCCACAAATTATGGATATTCAAGTTATTATGATACGCAAGGTGATGCTACTAGTGGGACAACTACTTTGAATGGATATTTAAGTAGTTATAAAAGCTATTTGGAGTCTACTTTTAATATTGCTGTTAAAAATATAGATTTATTATCTAGAGATTTAGCAGTTAATTATTTAGGAATGGATTTAAATTCTGGACTTTCATCATCATCTTCTTATTATACTTGGTTTACATATACAACATTTTGGTTTAAAGAAGAAGCTAATATGAATGGATATGTATATTATATTGATTCTCAAGGTTCATATTCAAGGGCTAATGATACATCTGGTATAAGACCACTTATTGAAGTTAGTACACAAGATCTTGGAGTATTTTTAGCTAATAGTTAAGTAAGTAATTTATTACTTACTTTTTTATGGTATAAATTGAATGATTGTATTGAAAAAAATTTTATTTAAGTTTAAAATATATTATAGGGTAGGTTAATTATTATGGGTAACTAATTATTATAAGTACTTACTTTTATAGATAGCTTCAAATCTATATAGGTTGGTGTTTTATAGTGGTTTGTTATATATATTTAAGAAAGGGTGTATTAAATGAAAAAGAAAATTATTGGTTTATTGATTGCTGTATTTACTTTTGGAATGTTTTTAAATGTAGATGCAGTTACTATTACAACAGATAGTAGTAAAAAGGGTACAACTGATACTAGTAGTTTATTGGCAACTAATACTGGAACTATTACTGTTTCTAATGTTAGCTCTACTGATAAATTGGTTGCTTACAAAGTTTTAGATGTTTATTATAACTCTACATCTAATGTATTTACTTATGAGTTTACTACTAGTTTTAAAGCATTTTTAGCTTCTAGTACTACTTATAAGAATCTTACAGTTGAGCAATATTATGCATTAACTTCTGGAGATATTACATCAGGTTCTACTAGAACGCAATCTACATTAGACAAGTTAGTTAGTGCTTATGCTGCTTATGTTAAGACGCATAGCTCTACTAATTCTGCTTTAACTACTACTGGTACCAATGCTACTGGATCAGTTGCTGTTGGTGCTTATTTAGTTATTCCTAGTATTACTAATAATGTTTTTGCAGTAATGGTTGCAAACGTTGTTCCTACTCCAAGTGATAATACTTGGGTAATTAGTAATGCTACAATTAAAGCTAAAGTTAGTTCAGCATCACTTACTAAGTATATTGGTTCGGAAGGATCAAAAGATGGAAATTATTCTGTAGGAGAGGAATTTAGTTATATTTTAGTAGGAACTGTTCCACAATTTCCAACTAATGCTACTAATACTACGTATACTATTAATGATACTGTTGGAACTGGTATTACATTATCAGCTTTAAGTACAATTTCTATTAAGTATGGTAGTACAACTTTAACTAATACTAATGGTACATTTAAAAATTCTTCTGGTAAAACTGTTGCTACTGCAACAATTACTGGACAAAAGCTTACTATAGTATTTAATGTTAGTTATATTGATAGTACAACTGTTACTGTTCAATATAAAGCTAAGTTAAATACTGGCGCTACTTTAGGTGATGGAGGAAACTTAAATAGTGCAACATTAACTTATGCTAATGATCCATATGGTACTGGAACTACTACAACTGCTGCAGTTAACGTTTCAGCGTTTACTTATGGTATTGAAGCATTTATTTATTCAGATAAAGATAATTCAGTTAAATTATCTGGAGTTAAATTTGAAGTTTACAGTGATTCATCTTTAAATACTAAAGTTGGAGAATTTACAACTGATGGCAATGGTAGAGGAAGTCTTGCAGGAGTTAAAGCTGGTACTTATTATTTAAAACAAGTTTCTACTGCTGCTGGTTATACATTACCTAAAGATGCTGTTCCTGTAAAAGTTAAAATTCCTGGAGCAACTGCTGGTACAGTTACTGGATATTATAGGGCTGATATAGCTGCATATGAAGCAGGTTCATTACCATTTACTGGTGGATCTGGTACTTCTTTATTTAGTTTAATTGGTTTACTTGTAATTGGTGCTTCTGCTGTTGCTATAATTGTTTATCGTAATAAAAAGGAAGAAGTAACTGAATAATTTGAAGAAAAAATTACCTATTATAATATTTTCATTATTTATTATAATAGGTTTATCTATAATGTTGTATCCTGTTGTTATTAATTATATTAACTCTAATCAAGCAGTTGAAGTAATTACTGCTTATTCTAATGATACTTCTAATAATACTGATAATAAGAATGCAGAAATGATTGAAGCAGCTAGACGTTACAATAGTAGAATATCTGGTACAGCTATTGTTGATGCATTTAGCAATACTCAGAAATCAGCATCTGATGAGTATCTTAATATTTTAAACGTTAGAGATAATGGAATGATGGGATATTTACAAATACCAAAGATAGATGTTAAAATACCTATCTATCATGGTACAAGTGATGAAGTTTTACAAAAAGGTGCTGGTCATGTTGAAGGTAGTTCTTTTCCAGTAGGAGGGGATACTACACACGCTGTATTATCAGCTCACTCTGGATTGCCTTCAGCAAGACTATTTACCGATTTGAATCAACTCCAAAAGGGAGATATGTTTTATATTTATATTCTAGATCAGGTATTTGCTTATAAAGTAGATCAAGTACTTGTTGTAGAACCATCTAATGTTGAAGCTTTACAACTTCAGAAAGGAGAAGACTATGTAACGCTAGTTACTTGTACGCCGTATGCGATAAACACACATAGATTATTAGTACGTGGGACTAGAGTTGAATATAGTCCTGAAGTTTTAGAAAGTACTACTGTAAAAAAAGAATTAGGAAAAGATGAGAAAATTTTATATTTAAGTTTACTTCTAGTTCTAATAATATTAATTTTTGTATTATTTATTGTTCTAAGGGATAAGAAAAAGTTTGCTAAAAAGAGAAGAGAAAGAAATATAAATACTAATAATATAGTTAATAATTTTAATAATGAACCATTAAATATTCATGATGGAGTTCAAAATAAAGTTACTACAAATGAGATTTTAAATGATAATTTAGTAAATAATAATATTTCTTTTGATAGTAGTGTTATTTCTAGTTCAACTAATCAAAATGTTAATACTGATATAACTAATGATACTTTACTTAGTGAACAAAATAATATTAATAATAACTATAGTTCTTTCGTTGAAGCTAAAACAAATGATACTAATAATATTAATAATGATATAAACAAAAATGAAGATATAGAAATTTTATAGAAAGGGGCATGACTATGAGGAAAAAGTTAATTGCAATTAGTGTATTAGCTTGTTCTTTACTTGCTATGCTCTTTTCTTTTTTTAATATTGTAAATTGGATTGAAGACAATAAAAAAACTAAAGAAAGAATCGAGATTGTACAAGAGGTTACAAAAATTGAAATTAATCCAGTTAGTACTTTTTTGTCAGTTGATTTTACCGAATTATCTAAAATTAATGATGAAGTAGTAGCTTGGATAAAAGTACCTGAGACTTCTGTTAATTATCCAGTAGTTAAACATAAGGACAATTCTTACTATTTAACTCATTCATATGATAAATCTTTTAATTATGCAGGATGGATATATACAGATTATAGAAATGATATAGATGATTTAGTTAGTAATAATATTATTTATGGACATGGTAGAGTAGATGGCAGTATGTTTGGAAGTTTAAGAGATTTAATTAATAAAGATGGTAGTGAGAAATTAGTTTATATTTCGACACCTTATAATAATTATATTTTTCAAGTATTTAGTATTTATAGAATTATGAATACTAATGATTATTTATATACTGGTTATGATAATAATGAGAAGTTTTTAAGTTTTATAGATTTAATTAAAAACAGAAGTTTAGTTAAATATGATGATTTAGAAATAGAACCAAGTGATAAAATACTTACGTTAGCAACTTGTTACGATACAAGAGAGAAGTTTGTAGTACATGCTAAGATGATTAAGTGGGAGAAAAGGTTTTAATTTATAGAGGTGTT
>OLQV01000858.1_pt1 | contig 25055 bp, 20 predicted proteins | sample 1672371 | NCBI WGS metagenome assembly OLQV01 (sample SAMEA3136676, study PRJEB25190) | human gut metagenome
CTCATCATCTCCAATCTGGTGGCCATCCACGAAAAGACCGGCATCGGCACCCTGTCTGCCTACTGCGGCGCGGTCAGCGCGGGTGCGGGTGCAGGCGCAGGCATCGTGTACCTGTGCGGCGACGGCTATCAGGCTGCCATCCACACGGTGGTCAACGCCCTTGCCATCGTGTCCGGCATCGTGTGCGACGGAGCCAAGGCTTCCTGCGCCGCAAAGATCGCATCTTCGGTGGATGCGGCGCTGCTGGGCTACAACATGTACAAGTGCAATCAGGAGTTCAAGGGCGGCGATGGCATCGTGATGAAGGACATCGAGACCACCATCAAGGGCATCGGACGTCTGGGCAAGGACGGGATGCGGCAGACCAATGAGGAGATCATCCGGCTGATGATGAGCTGAGCGGCGGAGTCTGCGTCCCAAAAATCATACAAAACCTTCTTTATTTTGTCATAACTCTTCCGTATAATAAGAAGTGGAATACTTTGCTGCTCTGCCCGCCCGGCGGGCATCCGATAAAATGGGAGGAGATCATTATGGCCAACGAAAAGATCCTCGTTGTGGACGACGATACCAATATCTGCGAGCTGCTGCGGCTGTACCTGACCAAGGAGGGCTATCAGGTCACGGTGGCAAACGATGGCGAAGAAGGACTGGAAAAGTTCAACGCGGTCAAGCCGGACATGGTGCTGCTGGACGTGATGATGCCCCGCATGGACGGTCTTGAGGTCTGCCGCCGCATCCGCAAGGCGGGCAACACCCCGGTGATGATGCTTACCGCCAAGGGCGAGACCTTTGACAAGGTGCTGGGCTTGGAGCTTGGCGCAGACGATTACATGGTCAAGCCCTTTGACGCAAAAGAGGTGGTGGCACGCATCAAGGCGGTGCTGCGCCGCTGCCAGACTACCTCCGCTGCCGCCGAGAGCACCGAGGGCGTCATCGAGTTCGACAACCTGCGGCTGGATATGAACAGCTATGAACTGCGGGTCAAGGGCAAGGTAGTGGAGGCTCCTCCCAAGGAACTGGAACTGCTGAACTGTCTGGCCTCCCACCCCAACCGCGTGTACACCCGCGACCAGCTGCTGGACGAGGTGTGGGGCTTTGAGTACTACGGCGACAGCCGCACCATTGATGTCCACGTCAAGCGCCTGCGCGAAAAGCTGGCCGGTGCCTCCGATAAGTGGGAGCTGAAAACTGTCTGGGGCGTGGGCTATAAGTTCGAGGTGCGTCAGTAATGCGTAAAAGTATCTCCACAGCCTTTTTCTCCATGGTGTCCACCCTGATGGTGCTGGGCATCGTGCTGATGGGCTGCTCGGAGTGGGTGCTGTTCAAGAATTATTTTGCGAAGGATCGCTACGAAACACTGGATCAGGTGGTAAACGTTGCCAAGCGCACCGCAGAGTATCTGGTAAACAGCGAGACCATGCCGCAGGGCGCAGAGCTGGACGCTTTGAACACCAAGCTGGAGATCATCGGCGAGAGCGCCGAGGCCTATCTGTTTTTCACCGACCGACAGGGCAATGTGCTCATCGCCTCCGACCCGGACAAGCTTACCACCACCACCGTGCCGCTGGATATCTGCCAGCGCGCCAACGCAGTGGCTGACCCGGACGCCCGGCACTACCACGCTTTCGGCGATTTGGGCGGTGCCCTGACCGAAAAAAGCTATATCGCGGCGGTGGAGACCATCGACGACCAGAGCCTGTTCAGCGGCTGGCTGTTTTTGTGCTCCTCCGGCGCGCAGCTCACCGACTTTAAACAGCAGTTCTGGTCCAACTTCCTCATGTCTGCCTGCGTGATGCTGCTGTGCGCCAGCGTGCTGACCCGCCTGTTGATGCGTCAGCTCACCGACCCGCTGCAAAAGGTCACCGATGCCGCCCAGCGCTTTGGCGGCGGCGACCTCTCTGTCCGCGTGGAGGGCGTGGAGGGTGATGGCGAGGTGGCAGACCTTGCCCGCACCTTCAACCAGATGGCGGAGAATATCCAGTCCAACGATAACTCCCGGGGTCAGTTCATGGGCAACATCGCCCACGAGCTGCGCACCCCCATGACCACCATCAAGGGCTTTGTGGACGGCATTCTGGACGGCACCATCCCGCCCGAGATGCAGAACCACTACCTGCAGCTGGTCAGCGAGGAGACCGGCCGTCTGGCACGGCTCATCCAGAATATGCTGGATCTCTCCAAGCTGGAAAGCGGAGAGTATCAGGTGAATGCCCGGATGTTCAATATCTGGGAGACCCTGACCGGCGTGGCACTGGCGGCAGAGCAGCGCATCAATGACGGCATGATCGAGCTGGAAGGCCTGACCATGGATGAAAAGGTGCTGGTCTACGCCGACCCTGACCTGATCCATCAGGTGGCGTATAATTTGCTGGACAACGCCATCAAGTTCACCCCGGCGGGCGGCACCATCCGCTTCAGCGTGGAAAAGCTGGGCCCCGAGGCCGAGATCTCCATCTGGAACTCCGGGCAGGGCATCAGCCCGGAGGCGCTGCCCTATGTGTTCGAGCGGTTCTACAAGGAGGATCGTTCCCGCGGCCTGCACGCCCGCGGCTCCGGTTTGGGACTGAACATCTGCAAGGTGCTGGTCAATCTGGCCGGCGGGCAGATCCGCGTGGAGAGCCAGCAGGGCGAGTGGTGCCGCTTTGTGTTCACCCTGCCCACCTGTTCCCCCAATCCCGGCGGCATGAAGCGCCTGCCGGATGCCGCCGGGCAGCCCGGCGCAGTGGAGGACCCCGCCAGCATGAAGCCGGTAGAATAAGACCCCGCAGCCAGACTGCCCCGCCCGGGCGGTCTGGCTGCTTTGGCGTTGTTGGAATAAAAATTCTGCTTACCGCTGTGACCCCCTCTTGTGAAAATGCGTTTGGAGCACTCCGCAGAGTGCGACAAACGCGGAATTAAAAATCTATTTTCCGCTGAATATGGCTAGCAACGACGACGACCGCCGCCAGCGGCGGAAACAGGGAGGAGTTGTTGGGGCAGCGGCCAGCAAGACGCGAGTGCCGCCCAAGGCACGAAGCGGATGCTGGGTGCCGCAACCCGGAAGCAGCGGAGGCCATTCCAAATCGTTCTGCTTCAAAGAAAGCTGCTGCAAAATGGCAAGCCTTCGGCGGCAGCTGCGCGGCACATGGAGATGCTGCCGCGCAATGGACTTTTTGCGCCATTTACGACTTTTCGGTGAAAAAAACGGCTGCGGGTTTGATTTTTTGGCCGTTTTCATGTAAACTAAAAGATAACCATGCCCGCGTATTTTTTGCCCGGCAGAACCCTGCAAAACGCGCAACACATGGGATAAAAATTGCTAAAAATAACGGAGCGTAATGAAATATTATGGCCATCGTAAGTCCTTCGATTCTTTCTGCTGATTTTGGCAAGCTGGGTGCAGACTGCCGCATGGTGCTGGATGCTGGCGCACAGATGCTGCACTACGACGTGATGGACGGGCATTTCGTGCCCAATATCAGCTTTGGCGTGCCGGTGCTCAAAAGCCTGCACAAGGCGCTGCCGGATGCCTTTTATGACGTGCATCTGATGATCAGCCACCCGCTGCAATACGCCGAGCCCTTTATCAAGGCCGGTGCGACCCTGTATAATTTCCATCTGGAGTGCGAAGATGATATTCAGGCCACCATTGACGCCGTGCGTGCGCTGGGCTGCAAGGTGGGTCTGACCATCAAGCCCGGCACTCCGGCCGAGGCGCTGGCACCGTGGCTGGACCAGTTGGATCTGGTGCTGGTGATGAGCGTGGAGCCCGGCTTCGGCGGGCAGAAGTTCATGCCCTCGGCGCTGGATAAGCTCCGCTGGCTCAAGGCAGAGCGGGAAGCACGCGGCCTTTCCTACCTGCTGGAGGTGGACGGCGGCGTGGATGCCGCCACCGCACCCCTGTGCGTGGAAGCCGGTGCCGACGTGCTGGTGGCAGGCAGCGCCGTGTTCGGTGCCGCCGACCCTGCTGCGGCTGTGGGCGCACTGGCCAGCCTGTAAGGAGGCCCGTATATGGATGAAACTTTGATCCAGGAACAGGAACGGCAGCTGCAAAAGACCGGCCGGTACTACAAGCACGTTTTCTGGCTGTGTGTGCCGCTGCTGTGCATGGCCTGCTATTTCTACGGCGCACGTCCGCTGCTGCTGTGCGGCATCGCCCTGCTTACCGGCAACCTGTGCGACCGTCTGGTGGCGCTGCTGCGCCATCGGGTGTACACCAATAAAGATCTCTCCAACGAGAGCTTCAGCCTGATCATCGCCCTGCTCATGCCCGCCACCGTGGACATCTATGTGCTGGTGGTGGCAGTGCTGGCGGGCGTATTGATCGGCAAGGAGGTCTTTGGCGGCTACGGCAGCTATCCCTTCAACCCCGCTGCCGTGGGCTACGCCGTGGCGGCGGTATCGTGGCCGGAGCAGGTGGTGCGCTACCCGCAGCCCTATACGCCGCTGCCCCTGTGGAACGCCTCTGCCGTGCCGGTGAGCAGCACCATCGAGGATACCCTGCGCAGCGGCGGTATCCTGAACCTGAACGCCCTCGCCGTTGCGCTGGGCGAGTTTGCCGCCCCCATGGGCACCGGCGCGGCGCTGGTCATTCTGGCCTGCGGCCTTGTGCTGTGGACCCAGAAGGACGTGCACATCGGCGCATCGGCAAGTTTTCTCATCACCTGCGGGCTCATCGCCTTCTTCTTCCCGCGTCAGGTGGGTCTGGCGGACAGCACCCTCTTCAGCAGCCTGCTGCCCCGCCTGCAGGGCATCCGGGACGAGCTGCACACCGGTGCGGTGCTGTTCTGCGCGGTGTTCCTGCTCAACGAGCCCTACACCTGTGCCCACCACCGGCTTGGACGCATCCTGTACGGCGCCCTGGTGGGTGCTGCCACCATGGGCTTCCGCTATTTCGGCGTGTACGAGACCGGCGTCTGCTTTGCGCTGCTGGCAGTCAACAGCGTGTCCGCGCTCATTGACCGCACGGAGGAGCGGCTGTACCGTTTGCTGCACCGTCTGCCGTCCGAACGAAAGGAGGCTGCGGAATGAAAAAGCGTACTGCGGAACTGATTTTAAAGGACCCCGAAAAGTTTGCCCATCATGACCGCGTGTTCCTGAATAACCCGGTGGTCATGCAGGGCATGGGTCTGGCACCGCTGGTGGTCGTGGCCACCACCGGGCAGAACGGCCTGATGCTGGCGGCGGCGGTGACGCTGCTGCTGGTGCCCTCCCGCGTGCTGGCCTGCCTGCTCAGCCGCCTTGTACCCCTGCGGGACGAGGAGCCTACCCCGGAGCAGCTGCAAAAAAAGCTGCTGCCCCGTGCACTTTTGTACGCAGCCAGCGCCGCCGTGGTGTATCTGGCGGCATATCCCATTCTGAACTTCGTGTTTGGCACCGGGCTTTTGAACCTTGGCATCTACCTGCCCATGCTGGTGGTGGAGCCGCTTCTGACATACCGCTTCGGCCGCGTGCAGGAGACAGTGCACAAGGCCGTTTCCAAGGGCGTGCGCATCACCGTGGGCTACGCGCTGCTGCTGCTCGTGGTGGGCGTGGTGCGCGAGTGGCTCAGCCTTGGCACCGTGTTCGGTGCCCCGGTGGGGCGCTGGGCGCTGCTGCCGCTGGCTAAGATGCCGGCGGGCGGCTTTATTGTGCTGGGCATCCTGTGCGCCATCTGGCGCGCTGCGGCTGCAAAGCGCAAGGAATATCTAAAAAAGGAAGCACGGGATACCCTGACCGTGCACTACCAGAAGGAGGGGGACCGCGAACCGTGAAGGAAGTTGTAAGCAGCTCGGCAGTGTTTTTCAGCTATGCACTGCTGGCCATTTTTGCACAGAACGCTGTCTTTACCCGTGCACTGGGCGTGTCCCGCATGGTGCAGCTGGTGGGGGACGACCGCACCAGCAGCGCCTTGTTCGGCATGATGCTGTGCATCACGCAGGTGCTGGTGGCGCCGGTGGCTTTTCTTGCCGGGCGGTTCATTGCCCCGCTGGATAACCGCGCCCAGCTGCGCCCGCTGGTGTATATTGCCAGCATTGCCGTGGTGTGTCTGGCGGAGCATCTGGTGCTGTGGCTGCTGCGCAGCCTGCCCCGCCGCGCCCAGCTGCTGCGCATCGTGCCGCTGGCCGCGCTGAACAGCGGCGTGCTGGGCACGGTGCTGGTGGAGCGCACCCAGAGCTTTACCCTTGGCGAAAGCCTTGGCTTTGGCCTTGGCAGCGGCCTTGGCTATGTGCTGGCGGTACTGCTGGTCACCGAGGCGCGTCACCGCCTGCGCAGCAAAGCCATCCCCAAAGCATTCCGCGGCCTGCCCATCACGCTGGTGTATATCGGCGTGCTGGCGCTGGCGATCTATGGCTTTACCGGACATTCCGTTATCCTGTAACGCAGACAGGGAGGAAAGGATACCATGGCTAAGTATAAACGTCAGAAGGTCAAGCATTATCACCGCAGCTTTTACAGCCGGGAAACGCGCGTAAAGCGCGGCATCGGCATTGTTGTGCTGGTGGCGGCAGTGCTGGCAGCCGCATGGTTTGCCGCACCCCATGTGCTGGATTGGGCCACCCACACATGGTATACCGTGGTCAAGGATCGGGACTTGGAAGCCGAAAGCGCTTCCCGCGCCGAGGCAGCAGCCTCCTCTGCGGCGGCAAGCAGCGCTGCCGCCTCACAGGCAGCGTCTGAACCGGAGCCGGAAGAGGAAAAGCCGCTGGACGGCAAGGCCATCACCGGCGGCAGCTGGGCAGAGCTGGACGTGACCACCCTGACCGATGAAGCCGCCATCCGCACCGCCGCCCGGCAGCTGAAGCAGCAGGGCGCAGACTACGCCCTTGTCACTCTGAAGGACGCCGCTGGCACGGTGTATTATGCTTCCGGGGTGGCAGCTGCTGCCCAGAGCATCACCGAAAACCCGGTGGATGCGGCCAATATCGCCGCCATCCTGCGGGAGGAGGGCATCATCCCGGCGGCGCAGCTTGCCGCCTTTACCGACCCGGTGTCGGTGTACACCGACCGCAGCATGGGCGTGCACTACGACGGCAACAGTCTCTGGCTGGACAACGTCAGCGCAGCCAAGGGCGGCAAGGCATGGATGAACCCCTTTGCCGCAAGCGCGGTGCAGTATGTCGGCGACCTCATTGAGGAGGTGCAGGGCATGGGCTACGAGCAGGTGGTGCTTACCGGGGTGCAGTTCCCCAATATCATCACCCGCAAGCAGGACTTCGGTGCCTCCGGCGGCAAGAGCCGGGAGGGACGCGCCGCCCAGCTGACGGCGGATATCGCCGCATGGCAGACCCGCTTTGCAGGCAGCGTGACCCTGTGGGTCAGCTACCCGGACGCACTGTGCACCGCCGCTACCGATGCCATTGGCACCACCGGCACGTCCCTTGGCATGGAAAACCTGCTGGTCACCAGCAGCACCGCACTGGATGCGGACAGCCGCGCTGCGCTGGAGCAGGCCGCTGCCGACGCCGGTGTGAAGCACGTTGTGGTGCACGATACCGCAGCGTTCCGCTGAGAAGCGGCTTTGATAGAGAGGGGAGGAAACGACTATGAAACCGACTACCTGTTTTGCACCCGCACACATCCTGCTGCCTTCGGAGCAGGTGCCGCTGGAGCAGTGGGGCTGCATCGCCTGTGACCAGTTTACCAGTGACCGCAGCTACTGGCAGCGGGCAGAAAAGACCGCTGCGGGTGCGCCCAGCACCCTGAACCTGATCCTGCCGGAGGTGTATCTGGAGGACGGAGACGCCGACGCGCGGGTGGAAAAGATCCACGCCACCATGCAGGACTACGCCCAGAACGTGCTCACCCGGGCGGTGGACGGCTTTATCTATGTGGAGCGCACCGAGCAGAGCGGCCGGGTGCGGCAGGGTCTTGTAGGGCGTGTGGACTTGGAAGCTTACAGCTACCGCCGGGGCGAAAAATGCACCGTGCGCCCCAGCGAGTGCACCGTGGAAAGCCGCATCCCGCCCCGCATGAAGGTACGCACCGGCGCTGCGCTGGAAACGCCCCACATCATGATGCTGGCGGATGACCCGGACTGCACCCTCATCGAGCCCATTGCCGCCCACAAGGACAGTCTGCCCAAGGTATACGAGGGCGAGCTGATGCTGGGCGGCGGCCATGTGGCAGGCTGGGCAGTGGAAGACCCCGCCCTCATCGCGCAGATCGAAAACGCGCTGACCGTGCTGGGCAGTCAGGAAGAATTTGACAAGAAATACCCCGATGCCACCCGCCGCGACCCGCTGACGCTGGCCGTGGGCGACGGCAACCATTCGCTGGCTACCGCAAAAGCCTGTTGGGAGGAGCTGAAAAAGACCCTGACCCCGGAGCAGGCAGAAAATCACCCCGCCCGCTGGTGTCTGGCAGAGGTGTGCAACGTGCACTCCCCGGCTATTGAGATCGAGCCCATCCACCGGGTGCTGTTCAACGTAGACTGCGCCACCGTGCTGCTGAGCCTTATTACATGGAGCGATTCCAACATGGCAGGCTGCTGCTTTGGCGGCAGCAAAAAGCAGCCCTTTACGCTGGCAGGCCCCCACATGGCCAATGTGCTCAGCTTTGAGGACCCCACCGAGCCGCTGACCGTGGGCACCATCGACGATTTTATTTCGGATTATATCGAGCGCCACCCGGAAGCAAAGGTGGACTATGTGCATGACGAACCGGCTGTGCGTGCGCTGTGCAAGCAGGGCGCAGTGGCGTTTTTGATGCCTCCCTTCGCCAAGAGCGACCTGTTCCGCGGCGTCGTGATGGGCGGCGTGCTGCCCCGCAAGACCTTCAGCATGGGACACGCGGAGGAAAAGCGCTACTACATCGAGTGCCGGAAGATCACAGAATAATAGGAGAACCATGACATTTAAAGAACTGAATCTGTCCGCCCCGCTGCTGCGCGCTGTGCAGGAAGCGGGCTACGAGACCCCCTCGCCCATTCAGGCAGCGGCCATCCCGCCGGTGCTGGCAGGCCGGGATCTGATGGGCTGCGCCCAGACCGGCACCGGCAAGACGGCGGCCTTTGCGCTGCCCATGCTGGACCGGCTCACCGCCAATGCGCCCCGCCGCAAGGGCGCTGTCCGTGCGCTGATTTTGACCCCCACCCGGGAGCTGGCTTTGCAGATCGGCGAAAGCTTTGAAGCCTACGGCAAGTACCTGAAATTGCGCAGCACCGTCATCTTTGGCGGCGTGGGACAGGCGCCGCAGGTGGAAGCGCTGAAAAAGGGCGTGGACATCCTCATCGCCTGCCCGGGACGGCTGAACGACCTGATCGGACAGGGCTTTATCGACCTGTCCGCTTTGGAAATTTTTGTGCTGGACGAGGCCGACCGGATGCTGGACATGGGCTTTGTCCATGACGTAAAAAAGGTCATTGCAAAGCTGCCCGCCCAGCGCCAGAACCTGATGTTCAGCGCCACCATGCCCGCCGAGATCGAGCAGCTGGCCGCCGGCATCCTGCGGGACCCGGCCTTTGTCAAGGTGGACCCGGTGTCCAGCACCGTGGACCGCATCCAGCAGAGCCTGTACTATGTGGAAAAGGGCAACAAAAAGCTTTTGCTGCCGTGGCTCATCAAAAATTTGCAGCCGCCGGTGGTCAACGCACTGGTGTTCAGCCGCACCAAGCACGGCGCGGATAAGATCGCAAAGGACCTGACAAAGCAGGGCATCCCCGCCGCCGCCATCCACGGCAACAAGAGCCAGACCGCCCGCGTCACCGCGCTGGAGGATTTCAAGTCCGGCAAGACCCGGGTGCTGGTGGCCACCGACATCGCCGCACGCGGCATTGATATCAGCGAGCTTTCCCATGTGTTCAACTACGACCTGCCCGAGGTGCCGGAGACCTATGTGCACCGCATCGGGCGCACCGCCCGCGCCGGTGCGGACGGCACCGCCGTCAGCTTCTGCGCCCCGGAGGAGCAGGAGTATCTGGCAGGCATCGAAAAGCTGAACCGCCGCAAGATCCCGGTGGTATCCGGCCACCCGTGGGACGGCGTGCCCGCCCCGGTGCGCCCGGTGCTGCCCGTGCGCGGCAAAAAGCCCCGCCCCGAAGCGGAAAACTTGGCCGAAGCGCCGAAAAAACAGGCCGAAACTGCGCCCGCAAAAGCTGCAAAGGCAGCTGCGCCCGCGCCGAAGCAGGAGCCGAAGGCTGCAAAGAACGCGGTGCCTGCAAAACCGAAAAAAGAGGAAACACTGATGCAAGACAGCAACGCAAAGCGCGGGGTCCGCAACGACCGCCGCGCCAACAACCGGGGCGCAAACGCCCCCAAGGAGGCGGCAGCGCCCCGCGCCCGCCGCGAGAATGCCGCCCCCGCCCGGGGCAGCAACGTCCAGCCCAAATTTGACCCCCATTTTGTCAGCGCCCCGGAGGCTACTCCGCTGCGCCCGGCACGCAAGACTCCTGCGGCTCCGGCAGCACCCGCCATCCGCAGCGCACAGGAGCCCCAGAATAACCAGAACGCAAACCGCAGCGGCAGCCGCCGCAACGACCGCAACGACCGGGGTGAACAGCGCAATGCCCGCCCCGCAGCCCAGAGCAATAACGCCCGCCCTGCCCGCAACGAGCGCGGCAATGCAGGCAGCCAGAACCGCACCGGCAGTGCACCCCGTGCCCCCAAGGCCGAGCCTGCCCGCCGCGGCCGCAATGCCGCTGCCCGGGACGAGGACCCGGGGCTGATGCTTATCAGCCGCCGCCCGCCCCAGCAGAAGTACACCAGCTTTGAGGAGTATATGGACGCCCACGGCGGTGCCACCGCACCCATTGAGGACCACAGCGAAGAAGTATGAGCCGGAACGAAGCCTTTGCCCCGTGGCAGTGCCCCCTGTGCGGCGGTGCGTTGCAAGGGGAGAATGACCTGAAATGTGAAAAAGGCCACTGTTTTGACCGCGCCCGGGAGGGCTACTGGCATCTTTTGCCGGTGCAGAGTATGCGAACCAAAGCCCCCGGGGACAGCAAGGAGATGGTAGCTGCCCGCCGCGCCTTCCTGAACGCCGGATATTACGGCATCTTCGGGCAGGCGCTGGGGGAGCTGTGCCTTGCCCACGGCGTGCCCGCCGCGAAGGACGCCCCGCTGCATCTGCTGGATGCAGGCTGCGGCGAGGGCTGGTACGACCGCTGCATCGCGCAGCAGTTCGCGGCGGCAGAAAAGCCGCTGCAGCTGGCCGGGTTCGATATCGCAAAGCCCGCGGTGCGGTTGGCGGCAAAGGCGCTGCCCGCCGCGCAGTACGCGGTGGCGTCCAGCTTCAGCCAGCCGGTGCGCACCGGCTGGGCAGACGTGCTGCTGAACTGCTTTTCGCCCTTTGCACAGGAGGAGTTCAGCCGGGTGCTGCGCCCGGGCGGGCGCATGATCTACGTTGTGCCGGGGGCAGAGCATCTGTACCAGATGAAGGCCGTGCTCTACGAAAAGCCCTACAAAAACCCGGTGCAGCAGGTGGAGTACCCGGGCTTCCGCGCCATTGATGAGCGGGAGGTGCAGGGAACCATCACCGTGCCCGCCGCCCAGCTGGAAGCCCTGTTTGCCATGACCCCCTACTACTGGAAAACGCCCCGCGACGGTGCTGCCCGCCTTGCGGCTCTGCCGCAGCTGACCACTACCATCGCTTTCCGCTTTCTGGTGTTTGAAAAGCTGTAATAAGATAAAAAGGACTGCCGTGCAGAGTGCATGGCAGTCCTTTTTTGTACCCATTCTCATGCTTGTTGATTTTCACAAGAACTGACATACTAATATATCAATTTCGCACAAAAACAATAAAATCTATTTACAAGTGCATTGTATTGTGGTACGATTTGTGCGGATTTCGATGGCGTGATACAACTGGAATGTCTATCGGGCCCGGCAGCAGGGCGTTTGCTGCACAGCTTTGGGCGGCTTTGTTCTGCACAAATGAGCCGTCTGCATTTAAAAGGAGAAATGATGATGAACAGAAGAGACTTTATGAAGCTTTCCGCCGCTTCTGCCGTGACCATGGGCGCAGTGGCTGGCATGGCACCTGCATCCTTTGCTGAAAACGCTGGCGTGCACACCGATGCCGAGGTGCAGGCCATGGTGGCAGAGGAACTCCGTCTCTCCCGCGAGGTAGCCTTTTATCCGGCTGCTTTCCGGGGCGATTTTGACAAGTTCTATGTGCTGTTCCACAAGCTGTCCCGCGCTCAGTACGAGAAGGTGGACGGTGCAGCTGTGCCCGGCATCAATGCTTCTCACTACGATATGTGTGTTGCCCTGACCAATGCCCGCAAGGCGCTGCGCCAGATCAAGGACCCCAAGAGCACCGTTTGGGAAATTTGGGGAGATCAGATGGCCGTGGAATCTCCGCTGCCCACCAACTGGGAAAATTGCTACGATAACGAGGGCTTCCGTCCCTTCCTGAACCCGTACCTGCTGCGAGATCAGGGCAAGGTGAAGGGCAACGTGATCATTATTGCAGGCGGCGGCAGCACCCACCGCAACAACGTGGTGGAAGGCTACCCGGTGGCCGAGTTCTTCAACAAGAACGGCTACAACGCCTTTGTGCTGCAGCGCCGCGTCAACCCTTATGCCGCTGTGGATCAGCAGCTGGATCTGGCCCGTGCTATCCGCTACATCCGCCACAACGCCTCTGAAAAACACATCGGCAAGACCGATATCATGATCGCTGTGGGCTTCTCTGCCGGCGGCATGAATGTGATGCAGGTGGTGGCCGACCAGTTCGGCACTACGAATACCCCGGATAAGGTCTACCCCAGCTACGTCTGCGATGCTGTGGACCATGAGAGCGCCGACCTGAATGTGGCGATTCCCATCTACGGCCTGTTCGTCACCGGTCTGAACTTCACGAAGAACCCCAACCTGCCTCCGGTCTTTGGTGTTGTGGGTCAGAAAGATGGCCTGAGTGCGATGATGCTGCCCTCTCTGCCGGAGTGCGCGGATATCTTCAAGGATTTCAGCTTCTATCTGGCACCCGATGCGCCCCACGGTGTGGGTCTGGGCACTGGCACCAAGGGCTATGTGGACTACTACACCCAGATCGCCCAGTGGCCGGATATGGCTGTCAACTTCATCGAGAGCCGTCTGGGGCTGATGGAAAAGAAGATCGACATGGACTCCGTGGGCTTTGCATGGTAAGCTGCCCCGACAGGAGTACCTGAAAAACAACGACCCGCCGCATCTCTTTCAGTGCGGCGGGTCGTTGTTTGTAAAAATGTTATGTATGATACTCCATCCATTTACCCTTCCACGCATACAGGATCATGAGCAATGCGCCCAGACCCCAGCTGACGGGGTAGAGGATGAATACGCCCTCGATGCCGGAGAAGAAGGGAAGCAAAAACTGGATCCATACCACACGGAACAGGCACAGCGAGACCAGCAGCACCACCATGGGCGGGATGCTGGCACCGGTGCCGCGCACGGCACCGGCAAGGCCGTGCAGGATGCTGAGCAGGAAGTAGAACGGACAGAACCACCGCATGGCCAGCTTGCCGTAGGTGACCACGGCCTCGTCGGCGGTGAACAGGTGCAGAATGGCGTCCTGTCCGGCCAATAGCGCCGCGCCGGTGCAAAGGGTGTAGATGACCCCAATAGCAAGGGTGACCCACACCGAGCGCTTTACCCGGTCCAGACGCCCCGCACCGTAGTTCTGCCCCACAAAGGTGGTGGCGGCCATGCTGATGCTGCTCACCGGCAGGATGTTGAAGCCGTCGATCTTCATGTAGGCGGCAAACCCGGCCATGGCGGCGGCACCGTAGCTGTTCACGCTGGCCTGCACCAGCACGTTGGAAAAGGAGATGACCATGTTCTGGATGCCGGTGGGCAGACCCACCCGGATGATGCGGCCTGCCATTTTGCGGTGCAGCCGGATGGCGGAAAGCTCCACCCGGCAGGCGTCCTCGCTTTTCATCAAAAAGCGCAGGCTCAGCACGCAGGACACCAGCTGGCTTAAGTCGGTAGCGATGGCAGCGCCCGCCACCCCCATCCGCAGCCCCACGATGAACACAAAGTCCAGCACGATGTTGGTCACCGACGCCCATGCCAGATACACCAGCGAGCGGCGGGAGTTGCCGGCGGCGTTCAGGATGCCGGCGGTCATGTTATACACCACGCTGAACAGCACCCCGCCGAAGTAGATGCGGATATAGGTCACGGCATCGGCCAGCACCTCGGCGGGGGTGTTCATGGCCACCAGCAAAGCGCGCCCGCAGGCAACGCCGCCCACCGTCAGCAAAAGCCCCATGACCACCGCAATGGCAAGGGAGGTGTGCACCGCCTCGCGGGTCTCCTTGTGGTCGCCCGCGCCCAGATACTGCGAGACCACCACGCCCGCGCCCACGGCAAGCCCCTGACTGAAGCCGATGAGCAGATAGATGGGCGACCCGCTGGAGCCCACGGCGGCAAGGGCATTGCTGCCCACAAAATTGCCCACGATGATGCTGTCGGCGGTGTTGTACATCTGCTGCAGCAGGTTGCCGAAGATCAGCGGCAGGGCAAACAGCAGCAGGCTTTTTACAATGCTGCCCTCGGTCATAAGGGTAGCGGTATTCCGTGTTTTTACGGCGGCCATGGGGTTCCTCCTCTCAGCGCAAAAAATCGCTTGTACCCCCTAGCATAGCACAAACCACGCCTTTGGACAAGGGGCGGGGCTGACGATTGAGAGTGTGCGCTCCGCAGGGAAAGATTCTGCTAGCCGAGGGATGTTCTCTTTTGACACCAAAAGAGAACCAGAAAAGTGCCAGCGATTTCGACGCGCTGGAGCCACGAAAAAGGGGCTGCTCGCCCCTTTTAACCCCAAAGGGGTGGGCTACACCGGAAAAAACTGAAGATTCACGCCTGTTCGGCGTGAAGATCTTTTAACCGTTTTTTCCGGCTCCGCCGATTCAAAGCCCCTCAGTCGCTGCGCGACAGCTCCCCCAAGGGGGAGCAGGCACGCCCACAAACTTTGTGCTTGAGCCGGAAACTTTCCCGTCATGCCAAAGGCTCCCTCCCAGAGGGAGCTGTCAAAACCGTCAGGTTTTGACTGAGGGAGTTCGTTCCAAACCCTTCCCGTGAAAAAGGGTTTCAGGAAAGTCCGCAGACTTTCCTGAAACCCGAAATAAAAAATAATTTTCCGCTGAATATGGCTAGAGCGCAGCGGAAGCCATTCTAAATCGTCTCACCCGCAGACAACAGCGGCGGCGCGGCGCTGCCGTGCAGCTTGCGGGCGAGGTAGTTCTGTGTGATCTTCACCACCGTACCGGACAGCGCTATTACGCCGATGAGGTTCGGCAGCATCATCAGGCCGTTGAAGGTGTCGGAAAGCATCCATGCAAGGTCCAGCCGCATCACCGCGCCCAGCGGCATCAGCGCTACGAACAGCACCCGGTAGCCCGCCCCTGCCCCTGCGCCGAAGAGATACTCCACGGCCTTGCAGCCGTAGCAGCTCCAGCCAAGAGTGGTGGAGTAGGCGAACAGCAGGATGCACACTGCGATCAGCTTTGACCCCAGCGTGCCGAACACGGCATCAAAGGCCTGCCCCACCAGTGCACTGCCCGCCGCCCCGGCGGCAATGCGCCCGGTGTCCGGCTCCACAAAGCCGGAGGTCAGCACCACCAGCGCCGTCAGGGTGCACACCACCATGGTGTCTGCAAACACCTCAAAAATGCCCCACATGCCCTGCTGCACCGGCTCCTTTACGTTGGAAGCCGCGTGCACCATCACCGAGGAGCCAAGCCCGGCCTCGTTGGAAAAAGCACCCCGCTTGAAGCCCCAAGTGACCGCCCGGGACAGGCCGTAGCCTACGATGCCCCCGCCGGCGGCTTGCAGCCCGAACGCACCTTTTACGATGGCGGCAAGCGCCGCCGGGACGGCGGTGATATGCACCCCCACCACGGTGAGCGCACCCACGATGTACAGCAGCGCCATGGCGGGGACAAGCCTTTCCGCCACAGCGGCCACCCGCTTGAGCCCGCCCAGCAAAATCACCGCCGATACTGCCGCCAGCACTGCGCCGGTAACGGCCTCCGGCACGCCAAAAGCCGCCTGCAGATTGCCCGCGATGGAATTGAGCTGGCTCAGGTTGCCGATGCCAAAGCTTGCCAGCGCGCAGAACACAGCAAACAGCACCGCCAGCACCCGCCCCGGTTTGCCGCCAAGGCCGTCCCGCAGGTAGTACATCGGCCCGCCGCGCCAGCCGCCCGCCGGGTCTTTGCGGCGGTAGTAGATGCCCAGCACGTTCTCGGCGTAGCTGGTCATCATGCCCAGCAGCGCCATGACCCACATCCAGAACACCGCCCCCGCCCCGCCGGAAAGGATGGCTGTCGCCACCCCCACAAGGTTGCCGGTGCCGATGGTGGACGCCAGCGCGGTGCACAGGCTCTGGAACTGGCTGATGGCCTGTTCCTCGCGGGCGGTATGGGCGGTGACGCTCCGGTCGGTCAGGATGGCGCCGAAGGTGTGCCGCATCCAGTAGCCCCACCGCCGCAGCTGGAAGCCCCCGGTGCGCACCGTCAGCAGCAGCCCGGTGCCGAAGAGCAGCCCCAGCCCCATCGGCCCCCACACGATGCCGTTCAAAGCCTCGATTCCCCGCATGAACCCCTCCGGCATCCCATCCCCCCTTTTTACCGTATCCTATGCAGCGTCATTACTTCTCATGCGGTGCGGAGGGCTTTTCGGGGTCTGGGGCGGGAAGGGGTTCCAGCGTCAGCCAGAAGTCCTCCTGTTCCTCGCGGTCTTTTTTGTTGGGGTTTTCTGTTTGATCCATACAGCATCCCTGCCTTTCTGCATAAAGGGTCGCCCGTTGGGTCATGCTTTATGCACAAAAAGGAGGCAGAACCATGAAACACGCAAAACGCAGCGGCTGGCGTCCCTTCTGGGCGGCGCTGTGCGCCGCCCTGCTGGTGCTGCTGCCGCTGGTGGGCGGCACAGTGCTGCTCAGCCGCGCCCAGCTGCGCAGCAGTCTGCGGCAGGCCGCAAAAAGCCAGAGCGGAGTGCCCATTCGTCTGCCCAAGGCCGCAGACCAGTGCACCGTGCTGCTGTGCGTGGCAGACGAGACCCCGGGCTTTGTGCTGGCTTACCTGAACGCCGGACAGAACTGCATCCATCTGCTGGCGGTGCCCGCCGCGCTGGAAGTGCCCTTTGGGGGCAAGAACGTCCCTCTTGCGGACTGTTACGACGCCGCAGGCCCCGCCCGCTGCCGGGAGGCGCTGGGCGAGGTGTTCGCCCTGCCGGAGGATACCGATTATCTTGCCATCGCCCCGGCGGTGCTGACAAAGCTTGCGGCGCGGTACGGCGCAGTGCGGGTGGGCTTTACCGGGGCGCTCACCCCGGAGCAGCTGGCGCGGTACGGCAAGGGCACCGGGGTGCAGGGCATTTCTGCCGCCGATGCCCACAGCTTTTTAGCGGCGCTGGATGCCGACACTTCTCTTTCGCCCCGGCGCAGCGCCGCCGCCCGGGCGGCGGTGTGGGATGCGTTTTTCCGGCAGGCGCTGGAGCTGCTGCCCACCACCCTGCCGCAGGGTCTGCGGGAGGTGAGCGGCAGTCTGCTGACCAGCCTGACCGCCGTAGACCTTGCAACGCTGGAGCGTACACTGGAATTTTTAGCCACCAGCGCCGAGCCGGTGGATATCACCGCTGACGCCCTGCCCGGGGACTGGGCAGGCGGACACTATACGGTGTCCGATGCCTCCCGGGCGGCGGTGCAGAGCTTTTTCAACCTCTCCCCGGCGGCGGCGCAGTCTGCGTCCGGCAGTGAGCCGTAACCCAGCACCAGCGTCCCGGCGGCAGAGTGCGCCGTGCCGGTCAGGTCGTAGTCGCTCAGCAGGGAACAGCGCACCCCATACTGCCGGGCAGCAGCCCGCAGGGCGGCGTCTGGCGGCGGGTCTTTCAGCTGTGCCAGCAGGTGCAGACCGGTGTGCAGCCCCGCAAGGGTCAGCTCCTCCGGCGCAAAGGAGGTGCGCAGCGCCGCCACCAGCGCATCCCGGCGGGCTTTGTAGGCGGTGCGCTCCCGCGCTAAGTGCCGGGTGAAATACCCCCCGGTGATAAAGCGCGCCAAGGTCTGCTGCTCAAACCGCCCTACCGTGCCGGAGTACAGCCGGTACTTGACCTGCCATGCGCCCAGCAGCTGCCGGGGCAGTACCATGTAGGCGATACGGATGCCCGGGGCAAGGCTGCGGGAGCAGGTGGACAGGTACACCACCGGGCCGTCTGCGCCCGCCATGCCCTGCAAACTGGGCAGCGGGCGGGTGTCAAAACGGAACTCGGAGTCGTAGTCGTCCTCTATGATGTACCGCCGCCCCGGGGCGCGGGCTGCCCAGTGCAGCAGCTCGGCCCGGCGTCCGGCGGGCATGGTGACCCCGGTGGGGAACTGGTGGCTGGGGGTGACGTAGCACACCGCCGCATCGCTGGCAGAAAGGGCTGTCAGCGACAGCCCATCCGCGTCCACCGGCAGGCAGCGGCAGGACACGCCGTTGTTTTCCAGCACCTGCCGGGCGCGGGGGTAGCCGGGAGTCTCCACGGCAGCAGGGCCGGGCAGCAGCGGTGCCAGCAGCCCCAGCAGATATTCCAGTCCTGCGCCCACCACCAGCTGCTCCGGGTCGCACTGCACGCCCCGGTACTCGGCCAGATACTCTGCCAGCGCCTGCCGCAGAGCAGCGTCGCCCCGGGCATCCCCGGGGGTGAGCAGCTCCGGCGCGGAGTACAGCAGTTCCTTTTGCAGCCGCGCCCATGTGCGGAAGGGGAACAGCCCCGGGTCCACGCCTCGGGTGGATAAATCGAACTGTACCGGCGGGGCGGTGTCGGCGGGGGGCTCTGCCGCCGGCGCAGAGGGCGCGGCGGGCGGCTGCACCCCCTGCGGCAGGGCAAGATACTCCTGCACCGTGAAGCCGCTGCGCTCCCGGGCGGTCAGGTAGCCCTCGGCTGCCAGCATCTGGTAGGCGGTGTCCACCGTGTTCACCGAGACCGACAGCTCTGCCGCCAGCCGCCGCTTGCCGGGCATCCGGGTGCCCGCCGTCAGGGTGCCCGCCCGCATCTCGGCGGCAAGGCTGCGGTAGAGCTGCTCGTACAGCGGCACCGCCGAAGCCGGGTCCAGTGCCGTGGTCAGATGTACCATAGAATATCCCTCCCATCTGGGCATTGCGTCAAACTGACCCCATAAAAAAACTTTTTTCTGGGTATTTTCATGGGGTCAGTTCTGCGTATAATAGGAGCATACCTGCCGGACACCCAAATGTCAAGTAGTTTTATGGGGTTATCGGCGCGATTGGAGGGAAAGTATCATGTCTACTACTGCAATGTGGCTGCTGCTGGCAGTCGTCGTTATCCTGATCCTGTTTTTCAGTGTGCTGTACAAGCGCCGCTTTACGGTGCACGAGCTGGCGCTTACCGGCGTGATGGCTGCGCTGAGCCTTGTAGCTTACCTGTTCTTCCGCATCCCGTTCTACGGCGGCTCCTCGTTCCATCTGGGCAACACCTTTACCGCCCTGACGGCGCTGCTGCTGGACGGCGTATCCGGCGGTCTGGCGGGTGCCATCGGTCTGGCGCTGGCGGATATCCTTGCTGGTGACCCGGGCTACGCTATTACCACTTTCGTACTCAAGTTCATCATCGGCATCACCTGCGGTGCCGTGGCACATAAGGTGTTCAAGCTGCGGGATCAGGATCGTCACAGCGCCGGGTATCTGGTCAAGGTGATCGTTTCTGCGGGTTCCGGTCTGCTGCTGAACGTGTTCACCGACCCCTTCCTTGGCTACTTCCGCAACGTGTACATCTTTGGACAGGAGTACACCGTGGCACAGGCGCTGACCAAGATCGCCGGCGGCGTCACCTTTGTGAACAGTGTGGCTTCCACTGCCTGCGCCGTGGTGCTGTATCTGGCACTGCGCCCTGCACTGGAGCGTGCAAAGCTGCTTTCCAAGGGCGAGAATAAGACTGCCTGATTTAAATAAAAAATGGATCCTGAAGCGCCAGCTGGCGTTTCAGGATCCATTTTTTGTTACCGTTTTCGGCTGCAAAGGTGCTTTGCGGCGTCCCGCCCGGCGGCAAGGCCGCTGCCGAACGCCCAGTGCAGGTTGAAGCCGCCGCAGCTGCCGGCGCAGTCCAGCGTTTCCCCCACGAAGTACAGCCCCGGACAGCCCTTGAACTGGAAGGTCGGTTCCACCTCGGTCAGGGCAAGCCCGCCGCCGGTGGTCTGCGCCTGCCGCCAGCCGCAGGGGGTAAGCCCCTCGAACCGCCAGTGCTTGGCGGTGTGGGCAAGCTTCTGCCAGCTGCCTGCGGGCAGGGCGTGGGGGGCGGTATCCGGCAGGGCGGCGGCAGCCCAGAGGGCGCGGCCAAGCTTGCCGTGCAAAAGCCCCAGCCAGAACGCCGCCGCCGTGTCCTCGGCAAGCAGCGGTGCACGCGCCGCAAACAGGGCGGCAAGCTCTGTCTCCGGCACAGCGGGAAACAAATCGAGCTCCACCGCCGGGCGCTTCGGGCTGCGCCCGGGGGCAAGCAGACCGGACAGCTGCATGATGCAGATGCCGGAAAGCCCGTAGTCGGTAAACTGTACTTCGCCAATCTCTTCAGCCAATACCCGGTCGCCGTCCAGCAGGCGGGCGGCGGCTTTGGCGCGGATGCCCGCAAGGCTCTTGTTCGGCTTTGCGCATTGCAGGGCGGTCAGGCAGGGGTAAAGGGGGCGCATCTGCCCGCCGCAGTCGGCGGCAAAGCGGGTGCCGAAGCCGTCCGTGCCGAACTGCGGCCCGGCGGCGCCGCCCATGGCGCAAATAACGGCATCTGCCCGCAGGTTTTCGGTGCCGCCCTCGGCGGTGGTAAACTGCACGGCGTAGCCGCCCTTGCTCTGCCGCAGGGTGCTTACCGTGCAGCCGGTGCGCAGCTGTACGGTGTGCCGCTGCAAATGCAGCTCCAGCAGCGCCAGCACGTCTGCCGCCTGATTGGAATAGGGGTACACCCGCCCGGCCTCATCGGTGCGGGTATACAGCCCCAGCTGCTCAAACCACGCCAGCGGCGCGGCGGCATCCACCGCCGCCAGCAAAGGCCGCAGCGCGGCGGGGTCGGCGGTGAAGTACTTTTCCGGTGCAATGGCGGTGTTGTCCAGATTGCAGCGGCCGTTGCCGGTAGCCAGCAGCTTTTTGCCCACCTTGGGGTTGCGCTCCAGCACCGTGACGCGGGCAGCGGGCGCGGCCTGTGCAGCCGCCAGCGCAGCGGCCAGTCCGGCGGCACCGCCGCCCAGAATAAGGATGTGTGCCATGCGGACACCTGCTTTCTTTGGGTTTATTCCTATTTATTGTAGCAGAACCCCGCCCGGAACGCAATGCGGCGGGCAAAGCAAAAAATGCGCTGCCGGTATAATTTGCCGCCGCTGACAGATACTACATACAAAGGAAACCGCAAGGAGGGCAAAATAATGAAAGCAACCGGTATCGTGCGCCGCATCGACGAGCTTGGCAGGGTGGTGATCCCCAAGGAGATCCGCCGCACCCAGCGCATCCGGCGGGGCGACCCGCTGGAGATCTTTACCACCGGCGACGGGGAAGTGATCTTTAAAAAGTACTCGCCCATGGGCGAGGTGAACACCCTTGCCGCCCAGCTGGCAGAGGTGCTCAGCCGCCAGTTTGCACTGACCGCCTTTGTGTGCGACAGGGACCGCATTCTGGCGGTCAGCGGCAGCGGGCGGCGGGAACTGACCGACCGCAGCATCAGCCAGCCGCTGGAAAAGCTGATGGATGCCCGCAAGCCCTACCAGAGCCCCGGCAGCCCGGAAAAGACCCTGCTGCCCTGCGAGGGCGCACCCCGGGTGCTGCTATGCGCCGCGCCGGTACTGGCGGGCGGGGACGTGACCGGCGCGGTGGGTCTGCTGACCGAGGACCGCACCGCCTGCCCGGAGGACGCCCAGTGCAAGGCGGTGGCAGTGGCAGCGGCCTTTCTGGCAAAGCAGATGGAGGAGTGAAAACACCGCCGCCCGGCCTGTGGAAGCAAGCCGGGCGGCGGTGTACATGAAAGGATGAATGTGAGGATGATTAGTTTGTGATGGGCACAGGCACCTTTTTCAGGCTGTTCCATGCGCGGATGATGCGGGCATTGGTCACCGTGGTGTCCGGGCCGAAGGTTGCGCCGTGGTCGGAGAGCAGACCCTGCTCCACGCACCAGCGGGCGGCCTTCTGCTGCTCGATAGCGTCAGCGGGGATATCGGTATACAGTGCGGTGCTTACAGGGTCGGGCTTGCCGGCAGTCGTCCACAGGACGTTTGCCAGCTCCTGACGGGTGGAGGGGATAAAGCCGCCCGGCAGGGTATAGTACAGGTACAGGGAAGAGATGTGAGCATAGGTGATATAACCCAGACCCGCAGTGCCTAGTACGATGCCAAGTGCGGCTGCACCGGAGGAGAACGCAGGGTCAAGCTCGCCGGGGTCGTCCGGTGTGGGCGGCGCGGGCTCTTTGGTCACCAGCACGATGGACGTCGGCTGGTATACCTCGATGGTGTAACTGCCGTCATTGTTTTTCCGGACTTTATCGGTTCCCATAATGGATTCGCCGTCTGCAAGGCAGTCGGTCAGTGCAGTATCGGTCTTTACGGTAATGGGGTTTGCCTGCCGCTCAGATATACCGTGGGGCACATATAGCGTTTTATAGCTGTTTTCAGAAAAGCCATCATTTACAGGCACTTGGAAGGCTTTGCCATTCTGATCGCTCACAGTGGTAAAGGCAATGTCGCTGCCTTCCGGCACAATGGGCTTGTTCACAAAATAGCCGCCGGTGATCTGAAGATTGGGCAGGTTGGTGATGCTGCTTACATCCACGGCTTTGGTAAATAGGCCACCGCTGATGGAAAGCGGGGAGCGACATATTCCGGTGAAAACCTCGCCGTCAAACAGGCCGTCGCTGATGATGATGGAAGCGCCATCATTCATGAGCGCCATGCTCTTTTCAAAGGTCCCGCCCTCGATCGTGGCATTTCCGCTGGAGGCGTATACCTCAACAGGTCCCTCAAAGGTGCCGCCGGAGATGGTTTTGTAGTTGTTCACAGGCTTTTGGAAGGTGCCGCCGGAGATGGTTTTGCGGTTGTCCACAGGCTGTTGGAAGATACCATCGGAGATGGTGCCCCAGTTGTCCACATTCCTTTGGAAGGTACCGTTGGAGATGGTGCCGTAGTTGCACACCTCCCATTGGAAGGTACCATTGGAGATGGTGCCGTAGTTGTACACCTCCCTTTGGAAGGTGCCGTCGGAGATGGTGCCCTCGTTGTAGGCTCTTCTGCCGACGGTGCCGCTGTTAAATTCGGCATCTTTAATATAGAGAGTTGCCTGCAATGCGCTTTCAGCCTCGGCCTCCGAGGAGGGCTGCAGGGCAAAAACGCCATTGTACAGCCAACAACCGGAGGCAGCGCTGTAATACCAATGGGTACCGTCGCCGCTGTCTGCGGGCTTGCCTTCGGCGTTCAGCTGGATGGTAAAACTATCGGCGGTGCCGTTCTCCGCGTCCAGATCACGGCTGCTGCGGGTGGCGGCTTCCTCCTCGGTGCTGCGGGAGGCGTCGGCCTCCTGTACAAGGGGTGCAGCCTTTTTCGCCGTGGTCTGGGCAGGTGCATCGAACACCGGGGCGGCTGCCAGTGCAGACACCGGCAGCAGGGACAGCAGCATACTGCCGGTCAGCAGGATGCTTACAATGCGTTTGGCTTTCATAAAGTTTCGCTCCTTTCGTGTGGGTTTTATACGGGGGTGTCGTTACCACAAATATACCACAAATTGGGCAAAAACAAAAGAAATTCTGCACGAATGGGGGTTAAAACTGCGCGAATGGCTGAAAAAGGGGGGACTAAAACACCGCTGCCCGGGGATGTTCTCTTTTGACACCAAAAGAGAACCAGAAAAGTGCCAGCGATTTCGACGCGCTGGAGCCACGAAAAAGGGGCTGCTCGCCCCTTTTAACCCCAAAGGGGTGGGCTACACCGGAAAAAACTGAAGATTCACGCCTGTTCGGCGTGAAGATCTTTTAACCGTTTTTTCCGGCTCCGCCGATTTGAAGCCCCTCAGTCGCTGCGCGACTGAGAGGGTTCAGCCTCGCCCCACCTAGGGCGCACATCCCCTTTATGACAGAATTATGAATCTTTATAAACATTTTTGCAAAGGGCTTGACAGCAGGGCAAAAACGGTTATAATGGTCTTAGCACTCAGGAACAAGGAGTGCTAAACAAACAAAAGCAATACAAAAAGGAGGCAGGCGCTATGACGATGGATGCACGCAAGCAACGGGTCTTGCAGGCAATCGTGGCGCTGTATGGCCTTGAGGGCGAGCCGGTGGGCAGCAGCGTGCTGGCAAACTACTTTGATATGGCAGTGTCCAGCGCAACGCTGCGCAACGAGATGGCGGCGCTGACAAAGCTGGGCCTGCTGGAGCAGCCCCACACCAGCGCGGGCCGCGTGCCCAGCGCCAAGGGCTACCGGTATTATCTGGACAACCTGCTGACCGATGATCAGCCGCTGGACCGCGTTACCCGCGCCCGGGTAGATGCGGTGTTCGCCAGCCTTGACCACGAGCCGGAAAAGCTGGCACAGGGCGCTGCCAAGGCGCTGGCCGCCATCAGCGGCTGCACCGCCGCCGTCAGCACTCCCTGCGCCGAGGATCTGTGCATCGCCCATTACGAGGTGGTGCAGGTGGGCCGCAGCGCAGCCGCAGTGCTGGCTGTGACCACCGCCGGTTACGTCCGCACCCGGGTGGCGCGGGTGCGCACCGGGCTTTCCCGGGAAAATGCAGCTGCCCTTGCGGCGCTGCTCAACCGCAACCTTACCTTTGTGGCACCGGTGGATCTTTCCACCCGGATGCTCAGCGAGCTGTGCGGCCAGATCGCACCGGAGCTTGTGCCGGTGGTCAGCGCCGCAGCCGCAATTTTGCAGGACAGCGTAAAGCCCCATGTATTTCTGGGCGGCGAGCAGTACCTGCTGGACTGGCCGCAGCTGGACGGCCGGGTGGGTGATATCCTTACCCTGCTGAACGACGAGGAACAGGCCGCAAGCCTGATCGCACCCCCGGAAAACCGCAGCGAAAGCGTGCTGCTGGGCGAGGATCTGGAACCGCAGATCCCCGGGCTGTGCATCGTGAGCGACCGGTATCTGGTAGGCGGCGGGCTGTGGGGCTCCATTGCCCTGATCGGCCCCACCCGGATGC
>OLQV01000866.1_pt1 | contig 24968 bp, 20 predicted proteins | sample 1672371 | NCBI WGS metagenome assembly OLQV01 (sample SAMEA3136676, study PRJEB25190) | human gut metagenome
GCATGAGCAGCTGCATGGTTACCATCCATGGTTTTCATCTTTCTTGCCATAGTTTTGTTTTCCTCCTTAAAGGTATGATGAAAATTAATATTTATTTTCTAGGTCAGAATATATGACCTGAAATTTCGTTTACTATTATAGCATATAACCAACGGAATATTCAACCGGGATTCCCTGTTTTTCTGTACATATTTACATACAAAAAAGTTACAGCACACATACTTTTTTGTGTACTGTAACTAACTTTTCCAAGTAAGATCATGTACCTGTTCCCGGGTTTCTTTCCTGTATTTTGTTACCTGTTTTATTCTTCTCCGAGAAGTTCTTTCATATTTTTTCTTTTCAGAAGTTTCCACAGTTCCTTCTGAATCTCTTCCAATTCACAGTGTACCATACACTGCCCGTCACTTTTGCCATTGCGGACACATTCATACCCCTGCCCCATACATTCAATGATCAGAAGCTCCGGATCTACTGCAGAATAAATATCATAAAGAGTGATCTCCTCCGGTCCACAGTTCAGCGCATAGCCTCCATGTACTCCCCGGAACCCCTTTACAAGACCAGCCTCCTGAAGTTTCTTTAATATTTTGTATGCAAAAGGTGCTGTGATCGACTCTTTTTCACAGATCTCACTGACACTCAGTCTGCTTTCCCCTGCCAGGGCGCGGATCACTCTCACCGCATAATCACACTCTCTGGTAATAAACATCTTTATGCCCTCTCTCTATTGTCCCTTCTCCATAAACCTGCCTTCCGACTGTCTGAATATTTCTTTTTTGCTACTTATTTAGAAATAATGAATGTCAACGTATATTATAACATTTATTTGTTTAATTTCAATACAATATTTAAATATACAATTAATTTTTGTACAAATATGACAATCTTTTTTTCTCTGCCGATTTTTCCCATTAATTAATGTAAGAATAATTAAAAAATAGAGTTTTAAGGCTTGCAAAATCCCTGCTTTACTGTAGAATAGAAGCGAATGGCTAAAAAGCCTTACTTGCAAAACAACCGAAACCATAACAAAGAAAAGAGGTACCTTATGATTTCAGCAAATAATATTACTTTACGTGTTGGCAAGAAAGCACTTTTTGAAGATGTCAACATCAAATTTACAGAAGGCAACTGCTACGGTCTTATCGGAGCCAACGGTGCCGGCAAATCTACTTTCCTTAAAATCCTTTCCGGACAGCTGGAGCCTACCAAGGGCGATGTTGTGATCACTCCCGGACAGCGTCTTTCTTTCCTGCAGCAGGACCATTTCAAGTACGATGCTTACACAGTACTTGATACTGTTATCATGGGAAATGCAAGACTTTATGAGATTATGAAAGAAAAAGAAGCCATCTATGCAAAAGAAGATTTCACTGACGCAGATGGTATCCGTGCCAGTGAACTGGAAGGTGAGTTCGCAGAAATGAACGGATGGGAAGCAGAATCAGACGCTGCTACTCTTCTTAACGGACTTGGCATCGAAACAGAGCTTCACTACAGCCAGATGGCTGATCTTACCGGTAGCCAGAAGGTCAAAGTTCTTCTGGCTCAGGCACTTTTTGGAAACCCGGATATCCTTCTTCTGGATGAGCCTACCAACCATCTGGATCTTCCTGCTATCGAATGGCTGGAAGAATTCCTGATCAACTTTGACAACACAGTCATTGTTGTATCTCACGACCGTTACTTCCTGAACAAAGTCTGTACTCACACAGCTGATATCGACTATGGCAAGATCCAGCTTTATGCCGGAAACTATGATTTCTGGTTTGAATCCAGCCAGCTCCTTATCAAGCAGATGAAGGAAGCCAACAAGAAAAAAGAAGAAAAAATCAAAGAACTTCAGGAATTTATCTCCCGGTTCAGTGCCAATGCTTCCAAGTCCAAACAGGCTACTTCCCGTAAGCGTGCCCTGGAAAAGATTCAGCTGGATGACATGCGTCCTTCCAGCCGTAAATATCCATACATCGACTTCCGTCCTAACCGCGAAATCGGAAATGAAGTCCTTATGGTAGAAAATCTTTCCAAAACCATCGACGGAGTAAAAGTTCTGGACAACATCTCCTTTACTCTGGGGCATGACGACAAAGTTGCTTTTGTCGGTGCCAACGAACAGGCTATTACAACTTTCTTCCGTATCCTTATGGGCGAAATAGAACCGGACGAAGGAAATTACAAATGGGGTGTTACTACTTCCCAGACTTATTTTCCGAAAGACAATACTGAGGAATTTGACAATGATCTTACTATCACAGACTGGCTGACACAATATTCCGAGATTAAAGACGCTACCTATGTTCGTGGTTTCCTTGGCAGAATGCTCTTCCCTGGCGAAGACGGTGTCAAGAAGGTACGTGTACTTTCCGGTGGTGAAAAAGTCCGTTGTCTCTTATCCAAAATGATGATCTCCGGTGCCAACATCCTTCTTCTGGATGAACCTACCAACCATCTGGATATGGAGTCCATCACTGCACTGAACAACGGTCTTATCAAATTCCCGGGAGTTATTCTTTTCACCTCCCACGATCATCAGTTCGTACAGACTACAGCCAACCGTATCATGGAAATTCTTCCAAACGGTACACTTGTAGACAAGATCACTACTTATGATGAATATCTTGCAAGCGACGAAATGGCCAAGAAACGTCATGTCTTCCAAGTGAACGAAGAAGACGCTGCTGACAACTAAAATCATTCCATACAAAAGGAATGGCAGACATCACTCCTTCATTGTGATGCCTGCCATTTTTGCGTTTGTAACTTTCAGAAGATCCTGCAATGGTACTTTTAAGGTAAGACCGATACGGCCTCCGCTTACATAAATTTCATCAAACTTTCCTGCTGATTCATCAAAGACTGTAGTAAATATTTTTTTCATTCCAAGAGGACTGCATCCTCCTCTTACATAACCTGTAATTTTCAGAATGTCTTTCACGTGGATCATGTCTACTGCCTTTTCTCCCACTGCCTTGGCAGCTGCTTTACGGTCCACCTCTTTCTCAATGGGAACAACAAAAACATAATAACCACCGCTTTTGCCTTCCATTACCAGCGTCTTGAAAGACTGTTCATAGGGTGCTCCAATAAGATCTGCACTGTGGAGACCATCTATAAATTCATCGCATTCGTAGGTAAATGTCTGGTATTTGATCTTCTGACGATCCAGCATTCTCATCGCATTGGTTTTTGCTTCTTTTGCCATCTTTTCTGCCTTTCTTTTTATTCTCTGTTATTTTTTCTGTCATTTATTTCTTATAAGATTTCTGATTTTTTCTGGAAGTTCCGGTTTTCCTGCCGGTAAGTTTCTTCCACAGTTCTTCCCCTTCCCGGTCATCATCATCCATCATCTCTCTCAAAACTTCCTCATCCAAAAGTTCCTCATCTATAGGTTCTTCCTGATAATCTTCCATGGAATCATACTGTTCTCTCTGCTCGTAAGCCCGTCCTGTATTTTTGAATCCTCCCAGAGGCATATCCGGACCTGATTTCTTTCCAGGGCGGTACACAACTGTCTTTTCACGTTCCAGTTCCGGAGCATAAACCATTCCTTTGCTTTTTTCCCGTCTTCGTTCTTTTCTTTCGCTTTTGTCATCTCTGTTTTCCCGTTCCATCTTTTTTTCGTGGTTTTCATAAGGGCGGGCAGATTTTCTTTTTCTGGAATTTCTCTCCGGAATATATTCTCTTGGGTCTACAAAATCAGAACTGTCCTCCGGGTCTTCTATATCATCATCTGATTCCTCCTCATACTTCACAGTTCTTTTTTTATTAGTGAGAAACTGAATCAGCATTCCAAAAATCACAAATCCCGCACTCATTCCAAAGCCATAAGGAATATCCGGCAGTCCTCCCAGTTTGGAAAGAGACAGCCCTGCCATAATACCTCCCAGAAGACTGGTGCCAATGATCAGTATCTCCCTTGCCTGTCTCATGGCAAAAACTCCAAATCCCACTCCCAGAAGCAGGCATACAAAAAACACCATAGATGTAGTGGGACGGAAGAAATAAATTCCCAAGCCGAGACCGATCCCCATACCCAGAATAAAGATTCCAATCTTATAACTGAGAAAAGCAATCACTGCGATCACCACACCGGTTCCAATAGCAGCTGCTGCATAGATATATTTTTCGGTAACATTCATACTGTAAGCTGCTCCGATACCCAGTCCTGCCCCTATGGCAAATCCAAACAGCATCATCCAGAATCTCAGCAAACGGTATCCGAGAATACAGTTCAGCACACCGAAGATAAACAACGCTGCAAAACCGATCATCGAAAGTCCTGAAACAGAAGTCAGTGTTCTGGTATTTTCTATTCCATTCATAAACTGCTGTAAAATATCAGTCATAATCACCCTCCTCTAAAACATAAAGTATATGGTTTTCAGATTTTCAAGAATTCCATAATGATACTGCACAGATGTAAGCCCATACAACTGCATATAATATCGGGCCGCCGCTTCCACGCTTTCCTCCTGGATCCATTCTTCTTTTGCCATTTCAAAAGCTTCCTGGCCGCTGAATTTGAAACGGACCACTGCTGCCCCGTTGTCCAGTCGCATTTTGCAGAAATCATACAGACTCTGATAATCATAAGTCTCAAAACATGCATCATTCAGCACATAAAAATTCATATCTGTTGAAGAACACTCTGGAACCCGAAATTCGTCCGAAGGTGTATATACCTGTCTGTATTCTTCTGGAAAAGGACAAAGATAATCATAAATAATGGTCTTGTGCTCTGCCAGCTGCACCGCATCCCCATCCAGGAATTGTGGCTGATCTCCGTTTGTAGTATCTACGTAATAATACTGACCTCCGATCTGCACAATATTCCAGGCATGACCATCTGCACTGTTTGCTGCACTGCCTTCTACGTAAATACAGTAAATCCCCAGTTTTTCCAGAAGATATTGCGTTGCTCTTGCATATCCTGCACATACTGCCTGGTTTTTCCAGAAAACACCGGCAATATTCTGATCATCATCTGAAGATGCATATTCCGTGTGATCGATCAGATACGTATATACTGTCTGGACTTTTTCGTATTCCCCGGCATTTTCTGAAAGAAGAGACTGTATTTCTGACAAAGCTGTCTCTGCTGCTGCCTGAATCTCCTGAACTTCTTCATCTGTATAAGTATATCCTGGTGTAAACTTACAGTATTTTTCATTAGGGTAAGAGGATGTATATACCTGTTCTCTGTTATGAACCCAAAACAATTCTGCATGATCATCCAGCAGTGCATGATATACTTTGTTGATCACAGCTTCATCAGATGTTGTGATATAAAATTCATCTTTTCTCTGCTGAATCCCCTCCAACATTTCCCTGTAAATCTTTTTTTCAGTGTCATTTAAAAGACCAAAATAATATTCCTGGAAGCCTTCCTGGGATTCTGACACAGATGTTGTTCTCAGTTTCTGCACTTCCTCCGGTTCCTGATCAAGAATGGACTTTGCCTTCTGGACCACATTTTCTGCCAGCGTTCCATAATCCGTCTGTGTATCACCAGATTCCGTTTTCAGATATCCTGCACCCAGAATTATCATGATCACAAAGATACCTATCTTCCATGGGAACCTGTGTTTTCTCATTTTTGCTCCTTTCACATAATGGCTGTACAGAGAACCTGCCACTGGCAGCTTCCCTTGCATACTTTGGCATGTAAAAAAATCGCCCACACAGGATGTTCTGTATGGGCAATTTATATTCTGCTACTGTCTGCACAGCAGACTCAATCTTCAAAAGAAACCTGAACTTCTTCATCACCTGGAAGCTGTGGCAGAACTGCTGCACTGCTATCAGATACGGAAATGTTCTTTTTCAGAATATCCTGCAGTGTGTCTGTGGCAGCTGCACTTCCGGATGTTCCGTCAGAAATACCTGTGTTTTCAGAATTATCACCTTCTACAGTAATCTGAACTTCATCAGAAGTTGCTGTATTTCCACTGCTGAATCCATCATCTGTACCGGATGCGGAATCAGAAACTGTATCTGTACCTGCATTGACATCTACAGATGCAGAGTTACTTGCAGATTGTCCATCGCTTACCATCTTGGCAAGTTCATCTTCTGTAGGATAGAAGGATGGCTGTCTGATATAACGGAAACTTGCACCATAGGCCTCACCTACAGTGACTCCGTTCTTACTGGAAGAACAATGTACTGCAATCCAGTCTCCTGAATCTGTTTTACCACAGATAATACCTACATGGTTGTTGCTTCCGGATTCCGGACCGTTCTGGAATACCAGATCTCCTGGCTGTGCATCCTGTTCACTTACTACGTTTGCCTTTTCCCACTGATCAGAAGTTCCATCACCTACACTGCTCTGCATATCCTGATTCAGATATCCGTTAATGACAGACCATGTAACAAAACCGCTGCAATCCAGACCATAAGCTCTGGTAGTACCTGTACTTGGGCTTCCTGCTGCTGAAACAGTTTCTGCTGTCCCCCAGCTTGGATCCTCTCCAATGGTAGTGGACTTACCACCCCAGAAATATCCAACTTCTCCAACCAGGGAATATGCTGCTGTAATAACATTTACACGTTCTTCGGAAACATCATCCCCAACACTCTGTCTAACAAATCCCTTAGCATCTGTAACAATGGCACAGAGAAGTTTGCAGTCAGTTTCTGTGTATTTCTTAAGTACAGTCCTCTGATCCTGTGCTATGTTGTTCTGTTTTATGTAGTAATTAACATGATAATTACCATAAGATACATGCGTGATGTTTTCTTTATCTCTTACAATAGGATTCAGAGTTTCAAAAATCCTGGCCAGTTCATCCTTTGCAGAAGAATCCAGTTTAAATTCTTTGGTACCCTTCTGACTCTGTTCATAAACATATACTGCCAGTACATCCTGCCAGTTACGAACAAGCAGAGAATCTGCTGATGTAGTCAGCCCATCTTTGTTGTTGTCACTGCTATCAGTCAGTTTATTTTTTTCTTTGTATTCTTTTTCAATCTGTTCCATAACAGAAGAGAAATCATCGGAAAAACTCAGATGATAATTTTCTTTCAGGCTGTCCAGATAAAAATCTTTACCTGCATGCAGATTGGACACCATGCTGGAATAATAAACCGGTGTTCCTGCCTGTCCTGTAGCAGTTCCATCTGTAATGTCCCCGCCATTATTGTCATTATCACCAGAACCCTTCTGCAATGCAGCAATCTTCTGCTCATAGCCTACCAGCTGCTGGTAATTGTAAACAGAATTCTTTTCCTGCTGGGAAAGCGCATTATACGCAGCACGTATGGACTGAACTTCGTTAGCATTATCCAGAGTAAGAGTCACATCTGAAAGTGCATCGATTCTCTGGATGACACTGTTGGCAGCTTCTGTAACCACATCCTGGCCCGGAGTATCAGTCGGTGTAGGTGTAACCGGTATCTCAGTTGGCTGAGGCTCCGGTGTGACCGGTGTCTCTGTCGGTTTCGGGTCTGGTGCTGTTGTTGGCTCTGGTGCAGTCGTTGGTTCCGGATTCGGTGCTGTTGTCGGATCCGGTGCAGTCGTTGGTTCTGGATCTGGTGCTGTTGTCGGGTTCGGAGTTGGCGCATCTGTTGTATCTCCACCATCAGCAAAATCACTGCTGGCAACTGTTGCATCATCCTCTGCTGCTACCACTGACATCGGGCTGGAAAGAACCATAACTGCTAACATAGTAATACAAAGACTTTTGGTCAGATATTTATTCTTCATTCAGTTAAAATACTCCCTTCTAATCAACATATCTCCCTTTAGAAGGTATGCCCTGCTATTCTCTCAACTTATACAAATCAACTGGGGTTATTGTATCACAACTTTTTTTCAAAATCAACCGCCGGAACATACGCCCCGGCGGTCTTAAGACATATTTCATATTTTTTTCATATTTTCTGTTTCAGTAACTTAACGACGGAATTCCTGTAGACATTACGCCCAAGCACAACTGAACCAGCCCCTGAAATACCTGGTAACATACACTGAGTATGTAATGAATATCTTCATCAATATTTCTCTTGCGTCCAAGATACTCTCTGTGATGATCCTTGATAAAATCATCCAATTCTCCAAGATTCTCGAATTTCAGTTTCTTTTCTGCATAGACATCCGCCTTACCGCTTTTTACAAATGCCTTCAATTCATTCTTGAGGTTCTTCTCGTAGCTATTGTGCTGTCGAAGTGTGCCATCAAAAGTCCTGTTATGAGGAAAAGTAAAGTAATCTGCAATATAATGCATTACTTCCCCGATTCTCCTCCAGAACACCCTGTCATTAAGATCTTCTGCTCCTGTTTCCACAAGCAGTATGATCTTTTCCTGAACTTCATCAAAAGTACCAAAATACTCATGTCTCTTTGTTACAAAAGATGGCTGGATATCCGGAAGGATATTACCCAGGCAAAAAGCCTTTCTATGTGACTGCAGGCTTGTATTTGCCGGCATCTGGTCTGCCAGATATCTGGCAAGCAGAATATGTGATTTTTTCCGCAAAATTTACACTTCTTTCTTCAGATAAACACAATTTGCTGTGACAGATCTTACTGTTGATATTGTTCATATCAACTAATCTATTCTCTACTATAGCAGAGTTCACAATTTTTCGCAATGAAAATTCCGTTAAAATTTTGTGTCCACGCCAATAGCCATGGCATACTGTGCTTCGTGCCGCTTCTTTACCAGCTCTTTGGTATACCGGATCACCCCATTATTCCCATGGGGATCATTAAACCAGTAACCATCCTCATCGTAGCCGATCAGCAACATACAATGCTCATTTGAAATCCACATAAATGTTTCTCCCGAATCCAGAAGTTTCCATTCCGGACCCGGTATTTCTTTTTTCATGTCGATACATGCCCAGAAAATCACCGGCATGCCCCGGTCTATATATTTCTCCAGTAGAGTTTCCATTGGAGTCCCGGTTTCATTAATGAAAGAAAATCTCTTCCCGGCTGCTTTGTCAAGTGCTTTTATGAGAGCCGGTGCATAACATCCGAAAGAATCTTTATCGTAGGGACTGCCGCAGAAACTGATATTGGGATCAGGGCCATAAAGTATACCATCTCTGACCTCCATCTCTCTGCATTCCAGGCAGTTTTCGATAAACTCATCTACAGTTATCTCATATCCCAGATACTGGAGAAGCATTACTGCAGATACGCTTTCACATCCTGTAGGATATTTTATACTCTGGTCTATGTAAGGTACTTTAATCTGCACTGCCATATCTCCCTATGCCCTGGAAGCGATCTTTTTGATCACTGTAAGAACTGCCAGCAGGAGAATCAGACTGATTCCCAGTACAACCCACCAGATATGTACAAAACCGGCGATCACATACCCGATAAAAGATACCACTGCCACCACTGCTGCATACTGCATCTGCGTAGTTACATGGTTGATATGATTGGATTGTGCTCCTGCCGATGACATAACGGTAGTATCAGAAATCGGTGAAATATGGTCTCCACATACAGCTCCTGCCAGTACAGCAGATACGGTAATGATCATCATCTGAAGATTGTCAGCACCCGGAAACATAGCTGTTGCAATGGGTACCAGGATTGCAAACGTACCCCAGCTGGTTCCTGTTGAAAATGAAAGAAAAATCGCTACCAGGAACAGCACTGCCGGAAGAATCACACTTGCAGAAGCGCCTGATCCTACAGTATTACTTACAAAGGTACTGATTTCCAGTGCATCTCCCATCCCTTTCAGGGACCATGCAAAGATCAGGATTGCAATTGCCGGAATCATCATCTTAAATCCCTCTACAAAACTGTCCATAAATCCCTTGAAAGTAACTACCTTACGCGGCAGATAAAGAACCAGCATAAACAGTACGGTGATCATAGTTGCAAAGATCAGACTGGTCTCTGCATCACATCCGGAAAAGGCAGTTACAATATCAGTAGCACCGCCCAGAAATCCGGTATAGATCATAGCACCTACAGCTGCTCCTATCAATACAAGTACCGGAAGGATAAGGTCTATCACCTTTCCTCTGGAAGAAATTTCTTCTTCTTTTACCTGTTCAAACTCTTCCCCACCGGAAGTAAAAAGGTCACCCTTTGCCGCATTCTCTTCATGTTTTTTCATGAGACCGAAGTCGAATCCTGCAAGAATGATAAAAAGCACCATTGTAATAGTCAGGATCGCATAAAGGTTATAAGGAATGGTTCTTAAGAAAAGCTGGAATCCGGTAATTCCCACATCTTCAGGCACATAGGAATTCACTGCAGCCGCCCAGCTGGATATTGGTGCGATGATACACACCGGAGCTGCTGTTGCATCTATGATATATGCAAGCTTGGCTCTGGATACTTTGTATCTGTCGGTAACAGGTCTCATAACAGAGCCTACCGTCAGACAGTTGAAATAATCATCTACAAAGATCAGCACGCCGAGACCTGTTGTTGCCAGCATTGCACTTTTCTTGTTTTTGATCTTACGTCCCGCCCATTTACCATAAGCGGTAGAACCACCTGATTTACCCATAAGTACAACAATCATTCCCAGAAGAACATCGAAAATCAGGATATTCAGGTTCATGCTGTTTTTCATAATCTCAAAGAATGCCACAAAAGCATTCCAGGGATGGAATCCTGTATACAGAAGTGCGCCTGTAGCTACACCAATAAACAGCGAACTGTATACTTCCTTTGTAACAAGTGCCAGGATAATAGCCAGTAATGGTGGCACCAGAGACCACCATGTTCCGATAAACATTGATCCGTCCATTTTTTAACTCCCTCATATTTTAGTTTTATAAACAGTATATCATTCATCGGTAATATTGGCTATTAATTTTTCTCGATTCAATTAATTTCTATCATTTTTTGCCAAAATCACTGGTGATATTGTTCCAGTGCAGCAGTTACCGTAGCCTTTTCCGGCAGCATGCCTACACTTTTCATTAATGTTACGGCATCCTTAATGCCTGCATAATAAGAAAGTTCTGCCAGTCGTTCTTCTTTCGAGTGCATGCACGCAATATAATCATCCATCACCCGTCGTACTGTATAATGCATGTTCAGATCTGCATACCTGTTCTGAAAAAGTATAAGATCAGCATTATCCTGCTGGAGATACTTATCAGAAAGACTGAATTTCAGACGACTTTGTTTCCTCATGAACTCGAGATTATTTGCCGCTTTTTCTGTTAAGATTTCATTCATTTGCTTCCTCTCCCACACTATAAGCTTACAACACGTTTCGTCATCATTCTATATAATATTCTCTTTTTCGTCAACCAAAACAGTATGACATAATTCGACATTTTTCGAAAAAAAGAAGGCTGTTTCCAGCCTTCTTACTTGATGATCCGTCCAATATGTCGAATCGTGTAATCGTAAATTCTCAGGTAAGTTTCCTTTGAATAATGGACGCCATCATTTCTGTCATTACTGATCCATCCGGTACTGCGCAGATAATTATAGGTATCAATGTACTTATAATATTTGTTACTTCCGGAACAGAGTTTTGTATAGAAGTTTTTATTAATGTCATTAATCTGCTTTTCTGTTCTGTGCCTTCCCCTGTATTTTTTAATAACAGCACTGTTAATAGGATTTATGGACATATAGTACATGTCACATCCATATGCCTGTAGCTTCTTAGCTACTTCCTTCATATACTGCGGATATTCTGAATAATCGTTCAGATCATTCACCCCAAAATTGATGATCACAGCTTTTTTAGATTCCTGGGGCAAATTCTGGATCTTATTCACAAGACGCTTATAACCAACTTCTTTAAACCATGCTATACCCGCACCGCCTTTGCAGACAGTATCTACATTCAACGGCATAGAGGTTCCCAGTGCCATGGACATTCCAAGTGTACGGGAATCTCCCACAAACAAAACATTGTCATAAGATGCTGACTGAACGATTGAGTTCGGTGCCTTGTTCTGACTCTTTCTCAGAACAACCATATAATAAATAGCATTTTTACGAGGAATCACATCGTCTGCATAATACATGGGATGTTTGGAGTGACCTTTTGTGGTAGACCATCCAAGAAACATATTTCCATCTCCGGTATCTGCAGACGGAAACTTTCTTTTGCCATCTGCCAATACCTTTTTCCATGCTTTTCCATGTTTCGTCTTAAAAATTGCATAACACTTCTTTGTTGTTACTGTTTTTCTCTTTACAGTAGCTGCCTGGACACCTCTGTTTCCTCCACTGAGACTGAAACAGGCAAAAATCAAGAGGAACAAAAAAACTCCCCTTCGTAATAAAATGCCATTAAATCTCTCTTTTTTGATATTCATCTTTTATATTCCTTCTCCATATAATTATCCGGTCAAATTATTCATTTTATTTTGTTTTCATTCCATACATATAATAGGAAATATTTTTTCACCCTGCAGCTTCACTCATGTCAAATCCCGGGAAACAGTTCCCGGGATCATAGATTTCGATGAGTTCGTTTATTTCCGCATTAATCCAGGTTAATACTTGCAAAATCCGGGGTTCCGGCAAGGTCAAACGGAGTACTCTGGTATACGTAATAATTCAACCAGTTTGTATAAAGATTGTTTGCATGCGCACGCCACATCAGAAGTGGTTTGTTTTCCGGATTATTGTCTCTGTAATAGTTCTCCGGGATATCAATCGGCAGACCTTTGCTCATATCCCGTTTGTACTCTCCATCCAGGGTAATACGGTCATATTCCGGATGTCCCATCACAAAAATCCTGCGACCACCCTGTGCCATTGCCAGAAACAGCCCCGCCTCTTCCGATTCTGCAAGAATCGTGATTTCTTCACATTTACGAATATCTTCGATAGGTACTTCAGTATGTCTGGAATGAGGTGCCAGAAACATATCATCAAATCCACGTACAAGGGGGATCTTGCGGTTCAGAACCTTGTGCCAGAAAAGCCCGAACATTTTGTGATCCAGCTGTTTTTTCTTAAGTCCGTAGAAATGATACAGGCTGGCCTGTGCTGCCCAGCAAAGAAAAATGGTAGAAGTCACATGACTTCCTGTCCAGTCCATAATCTCTTCCAGTTCTTTCCAGTAATCCACTTCTTCAAATTCCATCTGCTCTACCGGGGCACCTGTAATGATCATTCCGTCAAAACGCTGATCCTTAAGTTCAGAAAATGTCTGATAAAATTTATTCAGATGACTTACAGAAGTATTCTTTGCTTCATGGCTCTGCACCGCCATAAAAGCAACATCTACCTGCAGAGGTGTGTTAGACAGCGAACGAAGAAGCTGTAATTCGGTTTCTTCTTTCAAAGGCATCAGATTCAGGATCAGGATCTGTATCGGACGGATATCCTGATGCATGGCTCTTCCCTCATCCATGACAAATATATTTTCTCTTTCAAGAATTTCTTTTACCGGTAAATCTCCCTGTATTTTAATAGGCATTTTGTATTCCTCCTTTTGTCACACTTGATCACTTATTAATAGATTCTTCGTAACTGTTCAGTACCCTCACAGTTACGAGTCAAAATGCATTCCAAATCACCTTCGGTGATGGCATTTTGCCTTGTATGTCTCGGGATTTTGGCAAAAAACATGCCAAAACACCTCGCGGGATACTACCTTCTGAATAGTTACGATTCTTCTTTATTATTATAATATAGATGTACTCTCTCAGACATTTTCTGTCATTTTGAGAAAATCTTCTTCTGATAGTATCGGTATTCCCAGTTCTCTCGCCTTTTTGTTTTTAGATGAATTGGATGTAACATCATTGTTGATCAGATAACTGGTCTTACCTGTAACTGAACCTGTCACCTTACCTCCAAGAGATTCTATAAGATTCTTGACTTCACTGCGGTTTCCAAAATGTGTAAGGCTGCCTGTAATAACAAAATTCATTCCTGCAAAAATCTGTTCTCCTGCTGTCTCTTCTTTGTGAATGCGAAGATAACTCAGCAGATGATCTACTTTTTTATTATTTTCCTCATCACTGAAATAATCTGTCAGGCTTTTTGCAATAACAGGTCCAATTCCATCAATAGCACCGATTTCTTCCTGGTCTGAATGACGTATTCTGTCCAGGTCATTATCAAAATATCTACTGATTACCTTTGCATTGGAAAGTCCGATGTTGGCAATGCCGAGACTGTAGATTACTTTTGCCAGAGTTGTATCTTTTGCTTTCTCAAGACTGGTCAGAAGGTTCTCAAAAGACTTTTCTCCAAAACCATCCATCGTTACAATCTCATCTTTATACCTGGAAATTTCAAATATATCTCCAAAATTATGAATAAATCCTCTGGCAATAAATTTTTCCAAAGTCGCCTCCGAAAGTCCGTCAATATTCATGGCATCTCTGCTGACAAAAAGCGTAAATGCCTTGATCTTTTTGGCTACACAGTCCGGATTCATGCAGTACAGTGACTCTACATCATTTTCTTTCAGTACTCTGGCCTCTTTTCCACATACCGGACAGATATGGGGAATTTCAAGGTTACTGCTTCTGGTAAGATTTTCTGCAATCTGTGGAATGATCATATTGGCTTTATAGACCTGAATGATATCACCAATCCCCAGCTGCAGTTCTTTCAGGATACTTACATTGTGAACGCTGGCTCTGCTAACTGTAGTGCCTTCCAGCTCCACAGGATCAAAAATTGCCACTGGATTGATCAGCCCTGTTCTTGAAGGACTCCATTCGATTTCTCTTAATGTAGTCTCACGCACTTCATCTGCCCATTTGAAGGCAAAAGCATTTCTTGGAAACTTGGCAGTTGTGCCAAGAGACTCTCCATAAGCAATATCATCATAAAGAGCCACCAGCCCATCGGAAGGAAAATCATTATGTTCAATGGCATGTGAAAAATAATCCATGGCTTCATCCAGATTCTCTGCTGTAACCATGCGATATTCTACCACTTCAAATCCCTGCTTCCGAAGCCATTCCATCTGGTAAGCCCTGGAATTCTGCATATCCACATCCTGTGCGGAAACAAGGGCAAATGCATAAAATCTCACATTTCGTTCTGCTGTGATCTGGTTATTCAGCTGACGTACTGATCCGCTGCACAGGTTACGGGGATTTTTGTATTTTGCATCTACATCTTCAATAGAAGCATTGATCTTTTCAAAATCTGAATAAGTAATAATTGCTTCCCCTCTCAATACCAATTTGCCCTCATAAGCAATCTTCAGAGGAATATTTTTGAAAACTCTGGCATTGTTGGTAATAACCTCCCCTACTGTTCCGTTCCCTCTGGTAACTGCTTTCTGAAGTTCACCATATTCATAGGTAAGCACGATAGTAAGCCCATCCATCTTCCAGGACAGTAAGGTGGGATGACTGCCTATAAAATCTCTTAAAACTTCCCGTTCTTTTGTCTTATCCAGAGACAGCATCGGGCTTTCATGTGTCTCCTTAGGAAGGGCCTCTACTGCCTCATATCCTACATTAACGGTGGGACTGTCTGCCAGTACGATTCCTGTTTCTTTTTCTGCCTGTTCCAGCTGATCGTACAGGATGTCGTACTCCCTGTTGCTCATAATTTCCCGGTCTTCCTGATAATATGCCTTTGCTGCTGCGTTCAGTTTCTGAACCAGCTCTTTCATCTGCTCTATGGACGTTGCCATCATGTCCTCCTGTTCCGGTTATTGTTTCGCTGGATGAATTTTTGAGATTCCTCTGTAAATCCACCCATTCATTTTTATTTATTTCTCTGTATTCACCAGGTTTCAGTTCTCCCAGCCTCAGATCCATGATACGGATTCTCTTAAGTTTTTTTACTTCATATCCAAAATATTGGCACATCCTGCGGATCTGCCGGTTCAGTCCCTGTGTAAGAATAATACGGAAACTTTTGGATCCTGTCTTTATGACAGTGCAGGGCCTGGTAACTGTATCCAGTATGGGCACTCCCTTTGCCATCTTCCGGATAAAATCATTTGTTACTTCTCTGTCTACTGTTACAACATATTCCTTCTCATGATAGTTCCCACTTCGCATGATCCTGTTCACCAAATCACCCTGATTCGTGAGAAGTAACAATCCCTCAGAATCTTTATCCAGTCTGCCGATGGGATAGATCCGCACAGGATAATCCAGATATTCTGTAACTGTTTTTTCATTGAACTGCTTTTTTGTGCTGCACACAATGCCTATTGGTTTATAAAAAAGCAGAAGCACCTGCCTGCTTTCTTTTTGCAGTGGCACACCATCCAAGCATACTACTGCATCTGCCTGAATCCGTTCTCCTGTCCGGATGACTCTGCCATCTACAGTAATCCTGCCACTGTCTGTATATTTATCTGCGTCTCTCCTGGAACACACACCGGCACTGCTCAGATATTTATTAATTCTAATTGTGTTTGGACTCGCTGTCCCTGTATTTTTATCCATTGTTTTATTATATATTTTTTTCCTGTACTCCGCAACCGGCAGTTTCAGGGAAGGCTTGTATTTTTTTGCTGCTTATTGTATGATGTTACTGTATTATATCAACAATTTATTTTGTTTACAAAGGAGGAGAATCTATGCCCGGCAAACACAAAAGGAGCAATCCTTTTCTGCTTCTGATTGCCATCCTCATGTGCCTTTCTCCCTGCCTGCTTTTTACACAGTCAGCTGCTGATCCGGCACGTATCAACGGAGAAATTTCTTCAGAAGACCCTTTTGCCCCTGAGCCCTCAGAGGATTCTGGCTCTGTTACTGATAACTCTAAAGACAATTCCACTCCATCAGCCACACCTACTACAGCTCCCGTCAAACCCAAGGCTTCCAAGGAAGCGGCTACCGGCATATGGACTCCCAGTGGAAGCGACTGGCTCTTTATGGTAGATGGACGTCCCTATACAGGATGGCTTATTGATACTGACGGCAAGCATTATTATTTTAACAGTGACGGCATCATGCAAACCGGATGGCTGGAAGATAAGGACAAACGTTATTATCTGGATCTGGACGGTATCATGCAGACCGGAGACAAAACTATTGACGGTAAAGAATATCATTTTGCAGAAGATGGATCTTTGGAAAAATAAACTTTTTTCCTTTTTACTTCTGACAGAAAAAGACACAGGGAACAACTCCTGTGTCTTTTGTTTTTTATAAAATTTTATTGAAGCAGTCCACTGTAAACATAACCAGTCTGACCTTCATAGTCAATCTGTATCCAGTCACCTTCCTGACCGGTCTTGGTTACTTCAGTGCCTTCATCCAGACCACCAATGATGTCAGAATCACTATTTGCCTCTGCTCTCACATTACAGCCCTCTGTAACAGTCATTGTAGTTCCATTATCTGTGGAAGCACTTGCTTCTTCACCAAGTCCGTTCAGGAACTGTGCAAGTGCACTGTCATTGGCCTGTGCCTGCTCGTATGCAGTCTGGACCTCTGATGTAAGATTCTTGACATCCTCGTCAGATTTTAAAGAATCCATATAATCAGATACTGTTTTATTCTGTTCAAGATCCCCTACTATTCTATAATTACCATCGCTGTCCTTCACTACATAGGAACTCCATAAAGACGGTGCCGGTGTATCAATTCCTGTACAGACGAAACTGCCTTCTGTATATACTACAAATGAATTATCATCCAGTCCCTTCTTCATATAGACCTTGTTAACCTGATAGCCTTCTATATAATCCTTGGCATTCTCAATCCTGGATTCATCTGAAGGCGTCAGATTATCTACCAGCGTTCTTAATGTGGTAATATCTCTTTCCCCTAAAGCCTTGTAATAGCTCTGCATAAGTGCAGTGATCTCAGCACTGCCATCCTCCAAGGGATTCGTATCTTCTTCTTTCTTCCCGTCGTTTGTCTCCCCATCATCTTCCGGAGAAGAAGGATCATTTCCCTGGCTGTTGTCCTCGACTGTATTCTGTTCTTTCTTAGAAGTACCCTTCCCACTTCCAATACAGGCACGAACGCCAAAGAACAATACAGCTACGATTACCAGAATTGCTCCGCCAAGCATAAAATAGCGAAGGTTATCCGATAACCATTCCCTGAAATTATCCAAGTTCTTGTCCTCCTTAAATTACAACGCACCGAGGCAGACCCATTACCCCGTGCAGCACACCTGAAGGGAATCGAACCCCCGCACATGGTACCGGAAACCACTGCTCTATCCACTGAGCTACAGGTGCAAATGTGCTAAGATGTAATATTCTTAACACATGATATATTATCATATTCCCAAAAAAAAGTAAAGTTTTTTATTTTTCACATACAATTTGACCAATGTTTTCGGCTGCTTTAAACAGTGACTTTATTCTTCTGGCAGCAGCTGACTCCTGTAGTCCTGTACAGAATCTCCCAGACGGCAGACACTGTATTCTCCTACTACGCCAAGTTCATGATACCCATATCTTTCCAGTTCAGCCTTCTGCTGTTCATTCGGGATCTTGACAACAAGGTAATTGCATTTCACCCATCTTGCATATCTCGCGATGTTGGTGTAATTAAATACCGGTGCATTGATTTCCAGATAGAGCTGTCTTCTCGCTCCCACTGCGCCGCCGGACCCTCGCCTTCCAAATGGCAAATAGATCGACGGATCATAAACCCGGACATACGAACTGATATAGTCATCCGCCACCAGAACAAAGTCCTGATCTCCTGCATCCTGTCTGACAAGCTCACAGATGCCTGCCACGCTGTCCGGAACCTGCTGGTAATTGTTCACCTTATGATAATAGCCTTCTGTATAAAATTCTTTTCCGCTCCAGACGATCACCCCTGCAAAAAGCACCAGCAGGATCGGCTGCAGAAAGCCCTTTCTTCCACGGATAAACTCTACCATCGCAAGAGCCGTCACCGGTGCCGACAGCACGATCCACAAAACTCTCCAGTAAACACTCTCACCGACACATTTCTGTATGATCTTTGCCGTATACGGAAAAAAGAACAAAAACAATGTCACACAGACATATGCCAGGACATAGCGGACCGTTTTTTTTCTGTGTTTAAAAATCAGCAGATAGAGAACGGATGCTGCCAGAAGCCAGGGAAAAAGGCTGCCTCCCCAGTAATTATTCCAGAACTCCAGAGATTTATTTATCATTTCTTTCATTATGTTCCCTATCCTTTAAGTACCAAAATATAAAAAACACCAAGTATCAACGACGGCAGGCAGCAGAAACTTCCCTTCAGGAAACTCCTCCAGTCTCTTTTGCATACCAGACAGAGAAGCAGAAATACTCCAAGCATCAATGTTCCCAGGATGATCCCCATTGACGACAGAAGACAGCAGCTCAAATCTGCCATTGCGAGCAGAAGCCACGGATATTCTGCTTTTTTCTCCATTAATATACTCTGACAGAGATAAAACAGAAGCGGCAGAAAAACAGAAGCCAAAACGGCCTTTCCCTGCCAGAGACGTACCATCTGAAAACTTCCCGCATTATATACGGAATATGCTGAAAAGCTTGCGATGCACGCCACAAGAAAGAGATACATTCCCTGACCTCTGCGGTCATCTGCGAACCATTTTTTTCCAAGGAGATACTGCACACAGTAAACAGCCAGGAGAAATACTGCCGGAAAGATCATATGTGCCATGATCGCCGGATGTAATCCCATGCTTAGCTGACTCACTACTGCCAGAAATACAGGAAACGGTGAAAGCACATAGCGGCTCGGGAGGCCATAATATTTCAGACCGGTATACGGGATCACCTCAAAAATAGTATCTGTCTGCACATCCGTTGTCGCCTGTGCCACATAGAATGCATCATCCGCATCCATGTGTGCCAGAAAGACACACATCGCGATCTGTGCCAGGATCAAAAGCATGACCGCCCAGAGATAGATATTTTCTGTTCCGAAAATATCCTTGATACGAATTTTATCTCTCTGTTTTACCGTGGCAAAAATACCGCCGGCTGCCAGAAGCAGAGCAATAATACCATAGGATATCACCAGCACATGCAGCGGCGTTTTCAAAAACGTCATCGGAAGTGTCAGTAATTCCATGATCGAAAACAGGATCAGATAACCGCTCACAAAACGTTCAGCCAGAAGGGGCTGCCGTCTTTTGACAAACGGCAGTCTTCCCACAGCAACCGGTACAAGGATAAGCCAGAAAACAGCCAGGATTCCCTTCATTGCCATTTCCATATTTATTTCTCCATCTCTTTTTCAAGGATCCCCATCGCAATCTTCTCCGGAGTGATCGGAAGTTCACGTACACGGACTCCTGCTGCATTATAGATTGCTTCTGCAAGTGCCGGACACGGGGTATCAATGACAAGCTCTCCAATGGATTTCGCTCCGAATGGGCCACTCTCCTCGTAACTGCTCTCAAAATCAACACGGATCTTACCGATATCCATTCTGCTCGGGATCTTGTACTGCATGAAGGAATTGTTGCGGATCTTTCCCTTATCTGTATACTGTACATCCTCAAACAGTGCCATTCCGATTCCCTGTGCGATACCGCCCTCGGTCTGCACCCGGGCAAGATTCGGGTTGATCGGTGTTCCACAGTCAACAACAGCAACATAATCAAGAACATCTATATTTCCTGTTTCTTTGTCTACTTCGACCTCGACCATTCCGACCATGAACGGCGGAGGGGACAGCGGTGAGGAATGCTGTTTCACTACCTGCAGTTCTATATTGTTAAAGAAAGTACTCTTAAGCCCAATTTCCTCGAGAGAAACTTTTTTATTCTCATCCTCGGTACAGAATACATAAGAGCCGTCAAAATCAACGTTCTCCTGCTCTGTCTGCAGCATTTCTGCTCCGAGTTCACAGATTTTTTTGCGGAGCTCCTGGCAGGCTTTTACGACTGCCATACCGGTTGTATAGGTTGTTGCAGATGCATAGGAACCTGAGTCATATGGAGAAATATCAGTATCTACACTGAATACTACGATATTTTCCATCGGAGTCTCCAGACAGTCTGCAGCAATCTGTGCCATGACAGTATCGCATCCGGTTCCCATGTCTGTACAGCCAAGTGCCAGAGTGTAGGAACCATCTTCATTCAGCTTGATGTCTGCACCGCCGACATCAACACCTGCAATAGAAGAACCCTGCATTGCCATCGCAACACCCAGACCGCGTACTTTGCCATTGCCCATATCCTGAGAAAGTGATCTGGAATCCCAGTTCATCATTTCCTTTGCTCTTGCCATACAGCGATCCATTGCACAGCTCTGTGCATATGGGACATCTGGATATCCCGGAAGCGGACCGCCCTCTACCGGCATGTTCAGTTCTTTCATCCTGGCCGGATCCATTCCCATCTTGTGTGCCAGTTCATTGACCGCAGATTCAACCGCAAAAATACCCTGCGTTGCTCCATATCCACGGTAAGCTCCTGCTGCCTGCACATTCGTATAAACGACATCAAAGCAAAAACGATATGCTTCGGTATGTCGGTAAAGTCCAATGGATTTGTGACCACTTAATCCTACGGTTGTAGAACTGTGTTCTCCATACGCACCGGTATTTGACAATGTATAGACATCCAGTGCACGGATGATACCGTTCTCATCTGCACCTGCACGGACAGTGATCTCCATCTCGTGACGCGGTGTAGAGCAGATCATCGATTCATATCTGGAATAGATCATCTTGGACGGACAGCCTGTCTTCCAGGTTACAAATGCCGGGTAGATTTCGCTGACAGAGGTCTGTTTCGCGCCAAAACCACCGCCGATCCTTGGTTTGATGACACGGACTTTGGAAGCCGGGATATCCAGTGCACGGCCTACGATCCTTCTGATATGGAAAGGAATCTGTGTAGAAGAAAGTACGATCAGACGTCCAAAATGATCCATATAACATGCTGTACGGAAAGTTTCCATCATAGCCTGCTGGTTTGCTTTGGTGTGGTAAGTATGTTCTACGGTATATTTACATTCGCTTAAAACTTTGTCGACATCACCCTGCTCTTCCATCGCTGTCGCGCATAAGTTTCTCTTATTGTCGCCGCCAAGCGGGATCTTGAGTTTCCAGTCTTCCTCCGGGTGCACCAGGATCGGATTGTCTTTCGCTGTGTGGATGTCGAGAACCGGTGTTTCCACCTGATATTTGACCTTGATCCTCTTAAGTGCCAGATCAACTGCCGCCTCTGTCTCACCTGCAACGATCGCAACGGCATCTCCGACAAAACGTACATGACGGTCAAGGATCAGTCTGTCATCCGGACTCATCTCCGGTGCAGTCTGTCCGGCAAGGGTAAAACGTTTCTGCGGAACATCTTCATAGGTAAAAACGCACACGATACCAGGAACTTTCTTTGCTGTATCCGTCTTGATCGTGTCGACCCATGCATTGGCATGAGGGCTTCGCAGGACTTTGACGATCAGGGAATCTTTCGGTGCCAGGTCGTCCGTGTACACAGGCTTTCCTGTTACCAGTGCCATGGCATCTGTTTTCTGGACAGGTTGATTTACATATTTCATTTTATGCTTCCTCCTGTGTCTTCTTATAATTAAGGTATTTCAGGATGCTTGCGGTCTGGGAGACAAAACCGGAACATCTGCACAGATTTCCTGCAAGATATTCCTTGATCTGTTCTTCATCCGGTTCCTCGAGTTCACGGAGCATCGCGATCACATTCATGATAAATCCCGGATTGCAGAAGCCGCATTGTTCTGCACCTTCATTTGCAAGAAATGTTCCAAACTCCTCTGCCTCTTTCTGAAGTCCTTCCAATGTCACGATCTTCTTTCCATCGATCCTTGCAGCGAGCATGGAGCAGGAAAGGATTGGTTTCTCATCCATCAACACCGTACAGAGACCACAGTTTGCTGTCTCACAGCCTCTCTTGACACTGTAACAGCCCTTTTCTCTCAGGAAATCGATCAAAAGCATTCCCGGATCGACTTCTTCCTGACGCTGTATTCCATTCAGCCAGAATTTAATGTTCATCCTTCATTCCTCCTGCCACTTCCCAGGCTCTTCTTGTCAGAACTTTTACAAGAAGGGTTCTGTATTCTTTGGATCCTCTCATGTTGCCGGTGGTCGGAACATGTTCTGCTGCATAGTCTGCAAATTTCTGAATTGCTTCTTTCTTTGCTTCTTCACTCTTCTGGTCAAAATTTTCAAGGATGTGTTCCTGATCCTCTACAACCATGGCACGGGCAGACCTTGCGCCGATCACTGTTCTCGCTTCGTTTCCGATCAGAGAAGCACAGCAGGTCAGTACCGGAAAGTCTGTCTTTGTATTTCTCTGGCTCATATAACAGACGCGGAGCGGCTGCTTCTTCACAATAATATTTACAAGGATATCGTTATCTTTCTTCCGATCCACAAACTCTGTCAGCGGGATTTTTCCTGCATTATAAAGTTCTACCCAGGTATCCATTCCAAGGAACATGGTCAGTACATCTGAGAAACCGTATCGTCCCCAGATACTGCCGCCGACAGTCGCACAGTTTCGGAACTGCACGCCAACAATGTGCCGGACACTTTCTTTCATGGCTCCCTGCGTATATTCATTCAGTCTCTTATCTATCTCAAGTTCTCTCAAAGTTGTCATGCATCCGATCACGAATTCCTCATCCGTTTCCTGAATGCCATCAAGTCCAAGTCCGGAAAGATCAATGGCTGTGGAAATATTTCGATTTCCCATCTTAAGCCATACCATTCCGCCAAGCACGATCGCTGTTTTTTTCTGATTCAGCTCATATGCTTCCTCAATGCTGTTTACTTTCACATAGCTTTTAATCTTTAGCATCTGTGCATCGATTCCTTTCTTTCATCCAATTTTAAAGATATACGTTATTTAATTTTAGCAGAAAAGTTTCAAAATTTCCAGAGGGATCAATTTTTCTGTGAAACATGCATAAAAAAATCCCTTTCTGATCCGCAGTTTTACGGAGAACTACGGAAAAGAAAGAGATGATTGATTTTCATTTAGCGGTTGTTGATCGCAGTTACAAGTGCATCGATGGATGCACGGATGATATCCGGGTCAACGCCGGCTCCCCAGGAGAGAGTTCCGTCTGGTTTCTGGATTCCTACGTAAGCAATCGCTTTGGAGCTGGTGCTCTTCTCAAGCGCATGCTCCTGGTAGGTAACCAGTGTAAATTTCAGTTCGTAAGCTTTCTTCAGTGCGTTGCTGACTGCATCCAAGCGACCATTTCCGGCTGCCTCTGTTGTAACTGTCTTTCCATTGAAGCTGGAAGTTACCTGAGTAACGATTCCGCCGTCTTTCTGCTGGAAATGTACTTCACTGATGCTGTATGGGCTGACCACATTTTCGAAAGTGGATTTGAACAGGTTAAAGATCTCATCCGGATGAAGTTCTTTGTGGCTGTGATCGGATACGGCTTTGGCTGCATAGCCCATAGCTTCACGCATCTTAGGCGGCAGATTCAGACCGTACTTGGTCTCCAGGATATAGCCTACGCCGCCCTTTCCAGACTGGCTGTTGATACGGATGACATCTGCATCGTAGTTTCTTCCAACATCGGTCGGGTCGATCGGCAGATATGGAACTGTCCAGCGGCTCGGGTCTTTTTCCTCTCTCCAGTGCATTCCTTTAGCGATCGCATCCTGATGGGATCCGGAGAAAGCTGCGAATACAAGTGCACCGCTGTACGGGCTTCTCTCGTCAACTTTCATGCCTGTGCACTCTTCGTATACTTCGCATACATGCGGCATATCGGAGAAGTCAAGCTTCGGATCTACGCCCTGGGAGAACATATTCATTGCAACAGTAACGATATCCACGTTTCCGGTACGCTCTCCATTTCCAAATAAGGTTCCCTCGATCCTGTCAGCGCCTGCCAGCAGACCCATCTCAGAATCTGCGACACCGCAGCCACGGTCATTGTGTGGATGAAGGGAAACAATAACGTTTTCACGGTATTTCATATTTTCGCACATGTATTCGATCTGGCTTGCATATACATGAGGCATGGAATGCTGTACGGTAACAGGCAGGTTGATGATCGCTTTGTTGTCTGCGGTCGGTTTCCATACATCCAGAACTGCGTTGCAGACTTCCAGCGCGTATTCCGGTTCTGTTCCTGTAAAGCTCTCCGGGCTGTATTCAAACTGGAAATTTC